>JYMV01035130.1_pt1 | contig 17874 bp, 12 predicted proteins | sample 338911 | NCBI WGS metagenome assembly JYMV01 (sample SAMN03354496, study PRJNA234377) | hydrothermal vent metagenome | biome: Deep sea; feature: Hydrothermal plumes at the Eastern Lau Spreading Center, Western Pacific Ocean; material: Seawater | place: Tonga | collected 2009 | depth 2000 m m
GGTTCTTTGCGCCTTGTTCTCGACTGAAAAGTCCTGGTCTCAAACGATTAGCAATGTGCGAAGTGTGAACGTTATTATTCTATCCGATACGCTTAAGCTTGATTCTTTGAGTATTGTGCCTTACTCGGAATCGATACAAGGCAAGGGAAATTTGCACATAGATACCTCCTATTATGATATTGACTATGCCACCTCAACAATCATCTGGAAGAAATTATACCTGGATAAGGGTTTTCAAGTTAAGATCACTTATAAGGTATTGCCATATGCCTTGTCTTCTCCTCTTATGCATAAAGACTTTCAATATGTTAACCCGGAGAGGGTTGGGATGTCAAACCCTTTTGTTTATACATATAAGAAAACAAGCGATGATATTTTCGCATTGGGCGGCATCAATAAGTCAGGTAGCATATCCAGAGGTATAACTTTTGGAAATAGTCAGGATGTAATAGTCAACTCCAGCTTGGATTTGCGTTTATCTGGCAGAATAAGTGAAAACGTGAGCATCCTGGCGGCGATCACAGATGATAATATACCTATCCAGCCAGAGGGAAACACGCAGCAAATTCAGGAATTTGATAAGGTATTTATAAAGCTGCATAACGAGAATACGAGTCTCATTGCCGGTGATTTTGAACTGGCCAGCCCCGATGGATATTTCATGAAATTCTATAAAAAAGCGCAGGGGGCGAGTTTCTCGACACTATTAGATAGAAAGGTTGATGGACAAAAAGGGCCCAATGAGATATCATTAACTGCTAGTGCTGCATTATCTCGAGGCAAGTTTGCGCGCAACGTATCTGTCGGAACTAAATTCAACAATGTAGAACAGGAGGGGAATCAGGGTCCGTATAAGCTGGCCGGAAATAACAATGAGACCTTTATTATAGTCATTTCAGGAACTGAAAAGATCTACGTGGATGGAGTAAAGTTGGTGAGAGGCCAAGACAACGACTATGTGATCGATTACAACACGGCTGAAATAACGTTCACGCCAAAGCTGCTGATCACCAAAGACAAAAGAATTATTGTAGAGTTTCAGTATTCCGACAGGAATTATTCCAGATCTCTTATTTACGGGGGGGCGGGCATTCGCAAGAATAAACTTGAACTGCACCTCGGTATCTATTCAGAACAAGACTCCAAGAACCAGCCCATTGATCAGGAATTAACGGATGAACAGAAGCAGCTCATGAACGATGTTGGAGACAATATCGATGCGGCCATATCATCCAGAATAGACAGCGTTGGATATTCTGAGGTAGGTGTGCTCTATATAAAGAAAGACAGCTTGGGGTACACTGTTTATGAATATTCGGGGGATAGTGGTGTTTATCGAGTTAGCTTTTCATTGGTCGGACAGGGCAATGGCAACTATAATCTAGACGCTAATTCTGTGGCCAACGGCCGGGTATTTACCTGGGTGGCTCCTGACCTCAATGGGAATCCGCAAGGTAGCTATGAGCCAATTGTGTTACTGGTAACGCCCAAGAAAAAGCAAATGGCAAGGCTTGCTGGGAGCTATAAAATTAACAAATCTTCAAAAGTCACCTTTGAATTGGCCGTGAGCAACAATGATGTGAATACCATTTCATCATTGGACAAATCAAATGATGATGGTTATGGTTTTAAGATAAATTTTTACAACGATTTCCCATTGAGTAAGAGCAAAAAAGATCCATGGGTGTTTGGTACTAATCTAAACTACGAGCAAATTGACAAGCACTTTTCGCCCATTGAAAGATTCAGAACGGTAGAGTTCGAACGCGATTGGAACACCACATCAATTCAGTTCAATTCACATCAATATATACCCGGACTGGCATTGTCATTGTCAAAAAAGAAAGAGGGCTATTTTAAATACCAGTTCAAGTCCTACTTGCGCGATGTGGATTATCAGGGTTTTAGAAACCATGCCAAAATCAATTATCAAAACAAAGGGTTCAAATTAATTTTTGATGGCAGTTATCTCACATCAAAAACCCTGAGCCAGAATAATGAATTCATCCGATTGAAGGGCTTGATTTCAAAGCAATTTAATTGGCTGGTAATCGGCATGACAGAAGACTTTGAAAATAATGTTTTTAGAAATTCGTCTTCAGACACCTTACAGGTACCCAGCTATCAATATTATGATATTGGTGCATTCATAAAGAGCAGCGATACAGCGAAAAATACATTTGCATTGAGCTACAACCAACGCATTGATCTATTGCCGCTATTGCCAAATGCTGAAGATTTCGCTATTGCGACGACCGGCGATAATGTGAACTTTACATTTGGGCTGCAAAAAAACCCGAATAGCAGGTTCAATGGAAGCATTACCTACCGAGGTCTACACATCAGCAACACGAACACTACATCGAGAAAGCCTGACGAATCATTGCTCGGGCGCATAGAGTACAGATTCAAAGTATGGAAAGGTGCAATTACCTCCGCTACATTTTATGAGATAGGTTCGGGTCTTGAGTCAAAAAAGGACTTTACCTTTATTAAAGTCGCAGAGGGGCAGGGAATATGGGAGTGGATAGACCGGGATTCCAACAACATAGAATCGAAAGACGAATTTGAACAAGCCGTGTTTCAATACAATGCGAACTACATCAAAGTGTACATTCCTACAAATGATTATATCAAAACGTATTCTAATATGTTCAATGAGTCGATCAATATACGGCCGGCCGTGGTATGGAGAAATAAGGAGGGTATTAGGAAGTTTATTGCAAGATTTTCAAATCAAACGGCGTATCGAATTGCCCAAAAGAGTCAAAATTCAGACATAGAAAAATCCTTAAATCCATTTTATTCTGAAACTACAGACAGTAATCTGGTAACCCTCAATTCATCATTGAGGAGCATCTTATACTTTAACAGAACTGACCCTAAGTTTGGCGCAGACGTGAAGTATCAAGTGATAAAAACAAAAACCCTTTTGGTGAATGGATTGGATTCGCGTGTACAACTATTGGGCAGCGCTCACTTGCGCTGGAATGTTACGCGTGAATTCACCGTAGATGCATTTTATACCTCTGGAGAGAAAAGTTATGCTTCCTATTTAGACTGGCGGGATTACAGAATTGTTTATCAGGAGGTTGAGCCAAAAATTACTTTTCAACCGGGTACTTCGTTCAGAATAGCCTTGCTCTATAATTACAAAGACAAATTGAATGAGTTAGAGGTGGTCGATAAAGATCTAAATGGAGACGTCTTGCATGCATCAGGCAATGAAAAGGCCATTCACCATAAATTGGGATTGGAAGCGAGGCAAAACGCCGTTTCTAAGGGTAGCCTTACCTTGAACGTCAATTATATAAACATTACTTATTCAAATGATTCAACCAGCAATCTCTCAGAGAATACCTCAATTGCTTTTGAAATGTTGGAGGGTTTGAAAACGGGATCAAATGTTACGTGGTCACTAAGCTACCAAAGAAACTTGTCTAAAAATATGCAGCTAAGTCTTACCTACAACGGTAGAAAATCGGAGGAAACGCCCGCAGTGCACAGAGGAGGAGTTTCGCTCAGGGCATTTTTCTAAGCCTGTTATTCTAGCTTGATGGCAGATTCTCCTATCTGAACACCGTCTGCAAATATGTCGATGGAATACCTTTCCGCTACGAACGGAAACTTTTGGAAGTAAAGGCAAACTTCAACTTCCTGGTTCTGATAATTTAATACCCGCTTAGCACTGTAAACCAGCTCTTTTCCCTCAAAGATGAACACCTTGGAGCTATCCCGATCCTTCGGGAACACGTCACCATTCTCTCCCGCTACTCTGATATAGATGTTTCTCTCGCCTGGCTTTGCCAATTCGTTGGCTCCTATGGTAAAGCACGTTTTGATCTTGTCAGCTTTCCTGGCCCGCGTTTCTGCCTTTTCTCTACCGCCACCTTTAAAACGCACCCCCACAGTGGTGAGATCATGTAATATAAATTTTGCGCCGAGGGCCACTTTTTCTGACAGGCCTTCTTTCTCTACAGATAATTCCTGCGTTCTGGCTTTCTCTTTGGTGAGATTTGATTCTACAGCGGACTTTTCAGTTTCCAACACTATTATCGTCTTGCCCAAAGAGTCGATTTCGTGGAGATAAGTCTTCAATAAACCGCGCAGTGTCTTCGACTCCTTTTTATAATTCGCCAACATCCAAACCTGCTCTTTGGATTGCGTGTTTATTTTTTCCAGCTCCAGGAGCATCTCCGCAATCTGTGCTTGTTTCCCCCGCAGCTGACTGTTGAGCTGTGCGTTATCACTGTCGAGCTTTTTATACTCGGCCAGCAATTCCGTAAGCTCGGCCTTTACAGCTTCTTTTTCGGTTCTTTCGCTCTCAGCAATAGACTTCTGTTCCAAAAATTGCCACCCCAATATTGTGAACAGTATAAATAGGATTATTCCAACAACCTGAAACAATCGGCTCTGGGGTTGTTTTCCCTTTATGTCTTTTGGTTCCTCGTCCATAAGTATGTTGAGCCAACTTTTGTTTTGCAGCCATTACAAATAAACTGTAAACTCTTGGCAAAAATTGCAAAAAAAGCAATTGTTATCTACAATTCAGTTGTTAATTATTACCAATCGCAAAATGTAAATTCCTACCCGCGTTAAGTCGTTTCAATCCCGCTTTGGCTAGCAGCATCTTTGTTCAAACCTTTTAACTGAACCATTAAAACTGAACCAACATGCTGACATTACTAAAAGACTTTTTCTCCCTCATTTATCCAAACATTTGTTTGGCCTGCGGGAAATCACTTCTCCATAACGAACATTGCATTTGTACTTGCTGCAAATACAAATTGCCCAAAACCAAATTCCATCTCGATAAAAACAATCCAGTGTCTAAGCTGTTTTGGGGTAGGGTTTGTTTGGAAAATGCTGCATCTTATTACCAATTTGATAAAGGAGGGAAGGTTCAAAAATTGATCCATCAACTAAAATATAAGGGACAGCAGGAGATAGGCGTTACGGTAGGTAAGTATTATGGCGCCGAGTTAAAAAGATCAGAAGACTATGCAGATGTAGATGTTGTTCTGCCCGTGCCTCTGCATCCACGAAGGCAAAGAAAGCGTGGATACAACCAAAGTGATTCTTTTGCGCAGGGTCTGGCAAAGAGCATGAACGCTAGTTACTCACCAAAGGTTCTTTACCGATCGCAATATTCCGATACGCAAACGAAGAAATCAAGATTTGATAGGTGGAAGAATGTTCAGTCTGTTTTTAATTTAAGGAACATGGAATTGCTAAGAGACAAGCATATATTATTGGTTGATGACGTGGTTACCACCGGTTCCACTTTGGAAGCATGCGCACAGACATTGCTGCTTATTCCAGGAGCGAAAGTGAGTATTGTTACTATGGCATATGCCGCCTAACTCAATTGATGATGGCAGTAGCTTCTATTTCTACCAAATAATCTTCGCTGATCAATGCCTTGACCTCTACCATCGAGGTTGCGGGGCGAATGTTTTTGAAAACTTCCTCGTGAGCCCTGCCAACCTCCTCCCAATCAGAGATTTGCGTCACATATATTCTGGTTCTCACCACATCTTTAATATTAGCCCCGGCGTCCTCTAAAGCTTGTGAAATGATGCTCAAAATACATTTGGTTTGTTGGTAGGCATCGCCTTTCCCTACAACTTGGCCATGCTGAGACGACACCGTTCCCGACACTTCCACGATATTTTCTACGCGAACAGCCCTTGAATAGGCAACCTTGTCTTCCCATTCCGCACCAGATGATATGTTTTTTCGCATCTTTGTTTCGTTCAATAATTATCCGTGAATTCTAAAAAAGAACTTTACAGCGAGCTCGTACCCAAAGTTAGCGCTCTTATAGACAAGGAGGCCAATATTATCGCCAATCTTGCCAATATAGCCGCAATACTCAAAGCAGAGCTGAGCTGTCTCTGGGTTGGTTTCTACTTGGTGGAGGGAAAGGAGCTTGTGGTTGGACCTTTTCAGGGCCCTGTTGCATGTACCACCATAGCCTTTGGAAGAGGCGTTTGTGGAAAGTGTTGGGAATTGAAAGAAACTATCCTCGTGGATGACGTAAGCCAGTTTGCAGATCATATTGCGTGCAGTGCGGATTCAAAATCAGAAATTGTGGTTCCAGTTTTCGATTCAAATAATAATGTGCAGATGGTGTTGGATATTGACAGCAGCCATTTAGCAGCTTTCGATGAGGAGGATAAAAGTGGTCTTGAGGCAATTGCAACATTAATTACAGCCCTGCTTTGAAGATAAACGGATTTAACATAACCGCCTGGATTCCAATCCTTTCAATTGTTGGCTCTTGTGCAACAGTGGTCACACCGTCAGGTGGATCAAAGGATCTGCGGCCCCCTCAGGTAGAAGCAAGCGCCCCCGAAAATTACTCGATCAACTTTACTGGTAAAAAGATTGAAATCAAATTTGATGAATTTATTAGGCTCCAAAATATTGGTAAAAATGTGATCATCTCTCCTCCTTTAACAGAGAAGCCAACATTTTTAGTAAAAGGCAAATCACTGATTATTGAATTTGAGGAAGAATTGCAGCCCTCAACTACCTATAACTTCAATTTGGGTGATGCTATAGTAGATATCACTGAAGGCAACGCTATTCCAAATTTTCAGTATGTGTTATCAACGGGTACTTACATCGACTCGTTAGAGATATTCGGAAAGGTCGAAGATGCGTATGAGCGAAAGTCGGAAGATGAGGTGATCGTTATTTTATATGAATGTGATGAAATGCAGAACTGTGATTCCCTACCTTTTAATACCAAGCCGAGATACTTTACCAGAGTAAATGCTTCAGGGATGTACACCATAAACAACATCAAATATGGCAAATATAAAATGACCGCGTTGATTGATAAAAATCAGAACTTTCTTTTTGACCTTCCCAATGAAAGAGTTGGATTCATATCAGAATTGATTGATCCTGCTGATATTATACGCTACGATTTGAGGATGTTTTCTGAACGAAAAGAGTTAAAACTCATACGGGCAAAGGGAGACAAGCCAGGTAGAGTAGAGCTGGCTTTCAACTTACCTGTTAAAGAATTGAAGGTTCAGCCGCTCAATTTTGCATCGAAAAAAGCATGGGAAGTTATCTCCATATCTGAAAGTGGTGAATCAGCTAGCTACTGGAATAACTATGGAGCTGATTCCCTTGTGTTGAGGGTTACTGACAGTTATTATGATTATGATGATACCGTAGAAGTGGCATGCAACAATAAGACAGAGGAGCTGACTATTACGTTCAGAAGCAATCTGACCGGCCAATCCAGCTTCGATTATTTTACAAACCTGGAATTGATCGCCTCGCAACCCATTGTCCAACACAATTTTAGTAAGATTATTTTGCTGCAGAAGGTAGATTCAATTCATTATGACACCCTTGCACCTGAGGTGCTCTTTGAAGACCCGGAACTGCAAAAGATCGAAATCAAATACAGCTGGCAGCAAGAGGTCAATTATAAATTGATCGTAGACAAAAAGGCGTTCAAGGATATATATAGAAACACCAACGATAGCATTTTAATGGGGTTCAGAACCAGGCCAGAAACTTACTATGGCAATGCCAAACTGGACCTCGTCTTCGCGAGTTTAAAGAATCAATACATTATACAATTGTTAGATCCATCTCAAAAGGTGGTATCCGAAACAGTGGTCACGCCAAAGGATAAATTGAGAGAAGGACTCAAGAAACTTAAATACGATAACCTGAATCCCGGAAAATATAGAATACGTGTTATTTCTGATAGCAATAACGATGGTGTGTGGACTTCTGGCGACTTGATAAATCGAGTTCAGCCAGAAAAGGTGGCATATTACCCGGACCCCATTACCATCAGGTCCAATTGGGACGTGGTGCTGGAATGGGATTTAAAGGAATAGCAATCTCCTACTGAATCTCGAAGGAGTCCGCATCCAGGCCAATCGGAAATTTTTCTCGGAAGTCCTGAAGCTCTGAATAAGATAGGCTAGCAGATTTTGTCTGTTCCTGTTCATGTTCCGTGTCGCAAATTGTTGCACCCTTAGGATCGATGATTGCGCTTCCTCCTGAGAATGAAGTTCCGTTCGCATCCTCTCCAACTCTGTTTACACCAATCACATAAGCCTGATTTTCGTGCGCCCTGGCTCTTAACAACGTATTCCATGCCTCCATTCTCGGTGTTGGCCAATTGGCAATGTACAGCAAACAATCATAGTCATTCCTGTTCCTCGACCATACCGGGAAACGAAGATCATAGCAAATCATCGTGCAAATTCTCCAACCATTCAGCTCGACGATCAAGCGTTTATTGCCACCAGAATAATGATTGTTCTCATCCATCATCCTGAAGAGGTGTCTCTTGTCATAATGTTCATGTGTGCCATCTGGTCGCATCCATATTAAGCGATTGAAGTACGCACCTCTTTCTTCAATAATAATACTTCCGGTTATCACTGTATCTTTCGCCCTGGCCATTTCCAGCATCCACTGCATGGAAACACTGTTCATCGGCTCTGCCAATTCTTCAGAACTCATGGTAAATCCTGTGTTAAACATTTCGGGTAATACGATGAGGTCTGCTTCCGACCCGATCGCTAAAATCTGGGAAGAGAACATATTTAGGTTTTCCTCAACGTTTTCCCAGTGCAGGTTCGATTGCAGGATGGCAACTTTTAGATCTTGCATAATTTCTCTGCGGCCTTTTCCAACGTCTCTTTCTCTTTGGCAAAACAAAACCGAAGTCTTTTGTTGTCTATTGGTTTGTGATAGAAAACAGACATGGGTATGGAGGCGATACCAAAATCTTTCGTTAATCGTATGGCGTATTCCGTATCCTTTTCATCAGTTATCTCGCTGTAATCGAGTAGCTGAAAATAAGAGCCCGATGCGGGAATAACTTTGAACTTCGATCCTTTAATCAGTTCAATAAAATAGTCCCTCTTTTCCTGGTAAAAATCATACAGGCCCAAGTAATTGTTCTCATCTTTGAGATATTCGGCTATGGCGTATTGCATTGGCGTGTTGACCGTAAAAACTACCCATTGATGCACCTTTCTGAATTCCTTCATTATATTCTCCGGCGCCACGCAATATCCCAATTTCCATCCGGTAGCGTGAAAGGTCTTGCCAAATGAATATACGATAACGCAGCGATTTACCAGCTGCGGAAAGCGCGCCACACTTTGGTGCTCATACCCATCAAATATGATGTGCTCATAAACCTCGTCGCTTAAGATTATTATATCTGTGCCGCGAATTAGCTTTTCAAGTTTCTGCATGTCATTAGCGTTCATAATTCCCCCTGATGGATTGTGCGGTGTGCAAAGAATGATCATTTTCGTTCGTTGCGATATAACTTTTTTCACCTCCTCCCAATCTACGTGAAAGTCTGTGCCCTTCAGTTGAACATAGATAGGTATCCCTCCGTTGAGCTCTATGGCCGGCACGTAGCAATCATAAGCCGGCTCCAATACAATTACTTCGTCTCCTTCTCTTATCAAAGCCGTGATCGCGGTGTAGATTGCCTGTGTGGCACCGGCAGTAATGTTAATTTCGGTTTCTGGGTCATACTTCGTTGAATACATCTTTTCAATTTTCTCCGAGATTGCTTCTCTTAGCTCCTGAACACCCTGCAAGGGGCAATACTGATTGTGGCCCATCTTCATGTGCTTGGTTACAAGCGACAATAATTTTTTAGAACAGGAAAAATCTGGGAAACCCTGTGAAAGATTAATGGCTTTATGCTCGTTAGCCATTTTCGACATCACGGTGAAAATTGTCGTGCCCGTTTTGGGAAGCTTTGAATGTATGTTACCGTTGTAAATTGGCATATACAAATCTACTTTAATATATATTGTGTGCCGAGAATTCTAAAAAAAATCGCAACTATTAAAGTAAAAAATATATTTTTGGCGTTCCGATGATAATCTGGGAGAATAGTACAGATTTCGTAAATTTATGGTGATGGACAGCACAGCTGGGAATATTAAGAATGCTACTGGAATGGGTGTCACAGAGCGCACCGATAATTGGTGGATAGGGCCTATGACTGTATTAGCTGGGCTTACCGCTTTTGTTGTCTATTCCACCTGGGCGGCTTTTCAGGGAGTACATTATGCTGTGGGTATGGGTGAAGGCTTTGGAGGCTATCTCTCGCCTATGTACTCACCGCTAATTTGGATACAGGAAGGTGTGTTGGGCGGTGCACCGCTGAGTCACGCACTTTTAGGGCCCTTCCCAGATTGGTGGAAGGAATATCTGCCAGATTTTATTCCTGCTTCTCCGGCATTCTTAATTGTAGCTTTCCCGCTTTCTTTCAGGTTTACCTGTTACTATTATAGAAAGGCCTACTACAGGGCTTTCACCTGGACGCCACCTGCCTGTGCTGTTGGATCCTTACCAAGGAAATCGAATTCCAAATATGCCGGTGAAACAGGACTGATGCTCTTTCAGAACCTGCATCGCTATGCCATGTATTTCGCTGTAGTCTTCATCTTTATTCTCTCTTACGATGCTGTACTTTCCTTCTTTAGGAATGGTGTGTTCGGAGTTGGAGTGGGTAGTGTGGTATTGTTAATCAACCCAATTTTATTGGGCTCATACACATTCGGTTGTCATTCATTTCGTCACCTAATGGGCGGAAGAAGAGATTGTTTCTCCTGTGATAGCAGAGCTAAGGTGTCATATGGCAATTGGAAGTGGATTACAAAACTCAATGAAAACCATCAGCTACTCGCCTGGATAAGTTTGATTTGGGTGGGGTGGACAGACATATATGTTCGGCTCGTATCCATGGGTATTATCACAGACCTTAACACCTGGGCTACTTAATAGAAGAGATTATGATTCCATTATCAGAGTTAGAGACGCACGAGCATGACGTTCTTATCATAGGGGCCGGTGGGGCAGGATTGAGTGCAGCTATTGAAAGCTCAGCACAGGGAATGAATACCGGCTTGATTTGCAAGTCTTTGTTGGGTAAGGCGCACACCGTAATGGCTGAAGGGGGTATGGCTGCCGCACTTGGCAATGTAGATGCCAGGGACCATTGGAAAATTCACTTTCGTGATACCATGCGCGGAGGGAAATTCCTGAACGTATGGAGAATGGCGGAACTGCATGCCAGACATGCTGCTGATCGGGTTCGGGAGCTGGAAGAATGGGGTGCTGTTTTTGACCGAACAAAAGATGGCCTGATTAATCAGAGAAACTTCGGTGGGCATAGATACCCGCGCTTAGCGCATGTTGGCGACAGAACCGGCCTCGAAATGATTCGAACGCTGCAAGATCATGGAATACATCAGGGAATTGAGATTTACATGGAATGTGCGGCATTGGATGTTGTAAAAGATAAAGAAGGCAGGGTTTCCGGAGTTGTAGGACTGTGGCGGGAAACCGGAAAGTTTGTAGTATTCAAGGCAAAATCAATCATTTTCGCTACTGGCGGCGGTGGGAAAGCATGGGAGATAACTTCCAATTCTTGGGAATACACCGGTGATGGCTATGCCATGGCTTATGAGGCAGGAGCGGAGTTAATGGATCTCGAATTCAATCAGTTTCATCCTACCGGAATGGTTTGGCCACCCTCTGTAAAAGGAACGCTGGTCACTGAAGGGGTTCGTGGAGAAGGTGGTGTGCTAAGAAATAGCGAAGGCAAACGATTTATGTACGACTACATTCCGGAAAAATTTGCTTCAGAAACAGCCGACACAGAAGAAGAAGCCGCCCGATGGCTGGCAGGTGATGAAAGCGCACGAAGGCCACCTGAATTGCTGACCAGGGATGTCGTTGCCAGGGCAATCAATGATGAAGTAAAAGCGGGCCGCGGCTCTACGCACGGTGGAGTATATCTGGATATTGCAAAGCAAAGATCGGCAGAAGACATCAAGAAAAAACTTCCTTCCATGTATCACCAGTTTAAAGTATTGGCTGAACTAGACATAACCAAAGAGCCCATGGAAGTTGGCCCTACCTGTCACTATTTTATGGGAGGAATCAGAGTTGATGCTGATACAACCATGTCAAATGTGGAAGGCTTGTTTGCCTGTGGCGAATGTGCCGCGGGAATGCATGGCGCCAATCGGCTGGGAGGTAATTCGCTTTCGGATTTATTGGTATTTGGTAATCTGGCAGGAAAAGGTGCGGCTGCTTATTCAAAAGGTTTGACATCGAATCCTGAAGTTAGTGAGGAGGATGTAAACAACATCATCAAAAACGCAACAGATATTCTAAACCGTGAATCCGGAGAAAATCCGTATTTGCTCCACGAAGATCTTCAGGCCAATATGCAGGTTAATGTGAGTATTGTGCGTACTAAAGAAGATTTAGAGAAGGGAATTGATGGCCTGGAAAAAATAAAGGAGAAGTATAAAAACATAAAAGCTCCAGGCGCAAGTCAGTATAACCCTGGATGGCATGAGGCCCTGGCGTTGAGAAATCTATTGGTTACATCTGAAGCAGTTGCTAGAGCAGCTTTGATCCGAGAGGAGAGTAGGGGTGCTCACACCAGAGTGGATTTTCCAGGGGAGAGAGATGAGTGGATAAAGTACAATATAGTAACCAAAAAGGGCGCTGATGGCAATATGGAAGTCAGTAAAGTTGAACGACCTGAACCGGATGCAGAGCTGAAAAGAGTTGGAGAATCTGAATTGGAAGCGCTGGAAGCTGAAGTTGCAGCTGAACAGGAATAGATTAAGATGGCACTGAGAAATTTTAAAATATACAGAGGCGATAACGAGAAAGGCGAGATGGTGGATTACCAGTGCGAAGTAACGGAAGGCATGGTGGTACTCGATGTTATCCACCGCATCCAGGCAGATCAGGCCAATGATTTGGCAGTGCGCTGGAACTGTAAAGCGGGAAAATGTGGATCCTGCAGCGTGGAGATCAATGGTAAGCCCAAGCTTTCCTGCATGACCAGAATGAATGAGTACACGGAGGATGAAACGATTTCGATTTCTCCGGTAAAATCATTTCCGACCATGAGAGATTTGGTGCCGGATATGTCATTTAACTACGAACAAAACAAGCGCATCACACCCTTTACCCCAGATAAGAGCAAGAAAGATGTGAAGGGATATAGAATGATGCAGGAAGATGTGGACAGGGTACAGGAGTTCCGAAAATGTATCGAGTGCTTTTTATGCCAGAATGTTTGTCACATCATAAGAGATCACGATCAAAAAGACAAATTTGTTGGGCCGCGATTCATGATCAGGCTGGCAAGTCTTGATATGCATCCGTTGGATACTGCTGACAGGATTCCTGCAATAAAAGAAGAATATGGATCGGGCATGTGCAACATAACCAAGTGTTGTACTGATGTTTGTCCTGAGCATATCAATATTACCGACAATGGCATTATTCCACTGAAAGAGCGCGTGGTTGACCGTTACTATGACCCTATCGCAATGCTGGCCCGAAAGATTATGGGCAAAAAGAAGAGTGAAGCGTAGCTGCCTATTCTTCTAATCTTTATCAGTTATGAAGTACCTACCCATTGATTCTCAGCTTTTCATTGGCAACAGAGAACGTTTCGCAAAGGAGCTAAAGCCCAATTCAATGGCTATCTTCAACTCAAATGATATTATGCCTACCAACGCAGACGGCGTCATGCCATTTCGACAAAATAACGATCTGTTCTATCTAAGCGGAATTGATCAGGAGGAGACCGTATTGGTAATATGTCCAGATGCGAAAGATGAAACCCAAAGGGAAATGTTGTTTGTTAAGGAAACAAGCGATGAAATTGCCATTTGGGAAGGTGCCAAGCTCACGCACGAACAGGCTTTAGCTGTCTCAGGAATTAAATCTGTCAATTGGATAGCAGAATTTGAAGGCTACATGGATGCATTGGTCAAAGACTGTGACATCGTATATCTCAACCAGAACATTCACTCCCGGGCGGCCAAGGAAGTAGAAACACGTGATGACCGATTTGCGAAAAATTTCAAAAAGAAGAATCCCGAAGTTACAATACAGAACGCTGCAGCAATTATGCACAAACTTCGGGCGATTAAATCAGATATTGAGATTACGCAAATGCAAACAGCCTGCGATATAACGGAAAAGGGATTCCGGCGAATCTTGAAGTTTATAAAACCCGGCGTGATGGAGCATGAGATTGAGGCTGAATTGAGTCACGAATTCTTGCGAAACAGAGCAACGGGATTTGCGTACGCATCTATTATCGCATCAGGTTTTGATGCATGTGTGCTTCATTACGTTGATAACAATAAGGAGTGCAAAGATGGGGAAGTGATCTTGATGGATTTTGGTGCTGAGTACGCCAATTACACGTCGGACATGACACGGAGTGTTCCTGTTAACGGTAGGTTCACAGATCGTCAACGCGATGTATATAGCGCCGTCTTGCGCGTGATGCGGGGGGCCTATCCGCTACTCACCATTGGTAAGCTCATTAAGGACTACCATGCTGAGGTGGGTTTATTGATGGAAGAAGAACTAATTGGCCTTGGCTTGCTGGAGGCAGCTGAGGTAAAAAAGCAAGATCCTGAAAATCCGCTTTACAAGAAATACTTCATGCATGGCACATCTCATTTCCTTGGTTTGGACGTACACGACGTAGGTAACTTTGACTGGCCCATTCAAGCTGGAAATGTGTTTACTTGCGAGCCGGGTATCTACATCAGGGAAGAAAATTTGGGTATTCGCCTGGAGAATGATCTTCTTATCACCGACAACGGTGTGGTTGACCTCATGGGCAATATTCCTATTGAAGCTGAGGAGATCGAGGAGTTGATGAACGGATAACCCCCTGCGCACTTTGCTTGCCTACGGCAAATAAGTTTGCGGTCCCCCTTAGGGGGCAGTTTGATCGCGTAGCGGACAAACAGGGGATGTTACATCTTCACAAACTTCTTGCGATAAGATCGGCCTTCATTCTCAAGAGTTAGAATGAAAATACCATGACCAAGCTTATTGATATCAATGGTGTTAGTCTTTCCAATGAGACCGGATTGAACAATCCTACCAGCCAAATCCGAAATATTATAGCTGTATTCACCAGATTGCTGTCGCAATGTTACATTCAATGTTCCCGTGGCGGGGTTTGGATACAAAGTAATATCAGAACTATTGTATAGATCCGTAGATTGAGGTTCAATAGCCGTGAATGCATCTCCACATGGAGTTAAGTTCTTGTTAAAATAAGATCGCACAGAATCAATATTTTCTTTCATCACAATTACGCTCGAGTAGGGATTGGTGGAGGTCATATCTCTTCCATATACATAGGCAATATCGATTTCAATAGTATCACCGGTATTAAAAGTAAATGGCCCCATTGAGCCAACCCCTCTTCTGTCACCAGGAGCAGTTCCTGCATTTTGCTCATTCCACGGCGTTGTATCACCAGGTGTGACACTGTTCGTACCCCAATTGCATTGATCGCTGGTGTTGGGAAACATGAATCTCGTTTCTTCACAAGAAGTACATGTGCTGTCATGGCCATTACCGCCATATTTCATACTGCTTCCATCTTTCCAATAACTTCTGAGATAATTGTAATATTGGAAAGAAGTTTCAGGATCTCCTTGGGTTACACTGTTACACCCAATACCAGGGTTACAATAAGCTGTAAAATTACTCATGCCCAGGTGTTCATTGTCCACCACTCCATCTCCAAACCCAAGTCCATTAATGCTCTCATCGCAACCCCCGTCAGGATTATCTGAGCCATCGGCGTCCATGCGTGGGCCTCTTAAAAACGTCACTGACTGAGCTGGTGGATACTGGCCATAATGACTTGGAGCTCCCGAACCATCCACTGCTTTGCCATTAAAAGCGAAAACACTTCCCCGATTCACGTCGCATTCGATGTAGTCATCCCAACCATCTCCTATATCGGGGTCAAAGTTTATTCCTATAAATGTACTGTCGTAATTATTAACTGATCTGTTTACGATTTTGTAGTTGACGAATATCGTATAGTTGAGCGCTACATCATTCAGGCAATTAAATGCATACGCCGTACCGTGAATTTCAATCTTCATCTTCTCTCCACCACTTTCCTCATGAACGTCCCGGTCGTCATTACGGATAAAATAGACGGCTTGATCACCTTTAATCAAGGGGTAATCTCCATCGTATGCATCGTAAATCTGATCACCCATTCTGTCATAATAAGGAGCTAATTTGACAGCTTGACCCTTGGCCGTATCTCCATTTCCCGGCCATGTGGCAATGTCATCAATGGCAATATAACCTGGTTGGTTCCAGTTCGTGATGTGGTAATCGATATCTGTCTTATTTATTTTCCATAGTTTATTCCACAATGAATCCTGAGAAAAGGAGTATTCAATTGAATCCATAATCGGTCCGGTATAAATATCCTGGCCTGCTCCATTATAACGAGTTGCGGCCAGATGGAGGCTATCTAAGGAATCTTTACCTGCTATCCACAAACTGCTGAGAAAAACCGTATGCCTTCCACCTCCCTTGGGTACCTCGAATCCGGCGCCTCCACCTTGATTATTCCAAAAATCCGCCCCATCTGCATTGAATCTGGCTTTAACCATATTGATGTCCAGATACTCATAAGCTTCGAACATCTTATAGTTCACGGTTACAATCAACATTCCAGTATCACATAGAGTTGGGATGGTGTCGTCACATACTACATAATAGATAGTATCAATACCATAATAAAGCATATTATAATTGTAACTAATTATAAAACCACCTAATACCTGTACGTTTCCTCTGGCGGTATCCATCCAGGCCGTATCTAAAATGAGGTTGTTTCCATCTGGGTCGGTATCATTATTCAAAACCTGGAAAATTCCTCCTCCTCCTGAATCCGTTGTATCGTAGTCATTAACAGCGACTGGTGAGTTATTTTGGGAATATACCGGTTGAAATATTACGATAAATGCAACAACTATTAGAAGTGGAACTCTCATAAGCGGTAGGGTAGGTAGCTATTATGTAAATATAATGGATATCCTCTAACTGTTCAAAGGCAGAATTAGAATACGGTGGAATATAAAAGATATGTGGTTACTTATCTTTCTTCAACAACGAATCCCACCCCTGTGCGGTGAGTTCATGTACAGCACCTCCTTTGGCAACGAGCTGACAGCCTTCGCCCTTAGCCGTTATGTGGCCAATAATACTGATGTTCGGATCGCCTTTGATCTTATCATGGTCATTCTGAGAAATGGTGAACAACAGCTCATAATCCTCACCCCCGCTCAATGCACAGATGCTGGGATCGATCTTGAATTCCTGCGCCATTTCAATGGTCTGATGGTCAAGGGGTATTTTTTCTTCGTAAATATTGCATCCCACCTCAGAGCTGTGGCATAGGTGCAGCGCTTCGGATGAAAGCCCATCAGAAATATCAATCATTGAGGTTGGCTTCACCTTTAGCTCCTCGAACAGCTTAATAATATCGGTTCTGGCCTCTGGTTTCAGCTGTCGCTCCAATATATAATCATTGCCCTCCAGGTTGGGCTGCATGTTTTCGTTGACTTCAAAAACGGATTTCTCTCGCTCCAGTAATTGCAAACCCATATAGGCGCCACCAAGATCTCCTGTAACGCAGAGAAGATCATTTTCTTTGGCAGTACTGCGCAAAACCATGTCTTTTTTATCTGCAAAACCGACAGCAGAGACGCTTATAATCAATCCTGACAAAGAGGATGTAGTGTCGCCTCCCACCAGATCCACCTTATAGTTCTTACAAGCGAGCATAATTCCTGAGTACAGCTCATCGATTGCCTCCAATGAAAAACGATTTGACAGTGCTATAGAAACCGTGATTTGAGACGGGGTAGCATTCATGGCACATACGTCAGATATATTGACAACCACTGATTTGTATCCCAAGTGCTTCAGTGGCGTGTAAGTCAAATCGAAGTGTACGCCTTCCACGAGCAT
>JYMV01023062.1_pt1 | contig 17867 bp, 18 predicted proteins | sample 338911 | NCBI WGS metagenome assembly JYMV01 (sample SAMN03354496, study PRJNA234377) | hydrothermal vent metagenome | biome: Deep sea; feature: Hydrothermal plumes at the Eastern Lau Spreading Center, Western Pacific Ocean; material: Seawater | place: Tonga | collected 2009 | depth 2000 m m
CGGACTTGACGGCGATCGGGGCGCGGTTCGATGCCCGGGCGATGCTGGAATCGATCCTCGAGCCGTCGAGGGTGATCGACGACAAATACCGCAACGTGGCGATCTCCACCCGGCAGGGCGAGTTGATCGTGGGACGCCTGGTGGCCGAGAAGGACAAGTCACTCTTGCTCGCGCCCAATCCGTATCAGCCGACGTTCACCCGCGAAATCCAACGTAGCGCCATCGCCACCCGGAACGATTCAACCTTCTCGCCGATGCCAGTTGGCCTGCTCAACAGTTTCAGCCGCGAGGATGTTCTGGATTTGTTGGCAGTACTTCAGGCCGGTCCGGCCAAGTGAAACCGCTTTTGTTGCGTCCGTCGTTCATGCTACGTTGCGCCGAGTGATGTTGCGAACGCCGCCCGGCCAAGGAAGCCGCCTGTTGCCCGCCACTGTCCTGTTGGTGTGTGTGGTGCTGGCCACGGGTTGCGGCACGATCGCCAGGAAAACAGTCAGCGGTGTGACATCGCTGGCCACCGGCACCGTGAAGGTCGCCGGCAAAGCCACCGGCAAGGTTGCTGTAGCCACGATCAAGGCTGGCGGCAAGGTGGCGGCTTCGGTGGGGAAGGCATCCGGCCAGGCGCTGCTCGACTTGGCCAAGGCGGGTGCGGTGACGTTTGTCGATGCTACCACAGGCGTGGTTTCCTCCATCCCGTTCGTCGATGGCATGAGCCTCGGCATGGCACTGAAGGCGGCGAAGCTGGATCCGCGCTTCAAGGTGTTCGAGATCATTCGGCCGGAGCAGATTCTCCGCGTCGCATGGAAGCAGTTGGCCAAGCTGGGCGGCTCGAAGATCAGGTCGGGAGATGTCATCCGCGTGATCCAGTTGGCGACAGGATAAATTGTGAAGGGACTGGTCGATATCATCAATCGCGAGACCGAGCGGGTCTTCGTGGTTGGCGTTCAGCTCAAGAGCGAGAATGCATGGTGCATCGACGAGTCGCTCGATGAGTTGGAGGAACTGGTCGTCACGGCGGGCGGGGAGGTCGCCGGGCGCGGCACGCAGCGGCTCGACAGGGTCAACGCCGCGACGTTCATCGGCCCCGGGAAGGCGCGCGGCTTTGCCGAGGAATGCAAGGAGGCCGGGGTGGACACGGTGGTGTTCGACGAGGAACTCAGCCCGGCGCAGGGCCGCAACCTTGAGAAGGTCTTCGAGTGCAAGATCCTCGACCGCACCGCGTTGATTCTCGACATTTTTTCCCAGCGCGCCCGCACGCGCGAAGGCAAGCTGCAGGTGGAACTGGCACAGTTGACTCACCTGCTACCAAGGTTGACCCGGTTCTGGACGCACCTGTCGCGGCAGAAGGGCGGCATCGGCATGCGTGGCGGCGAGGGCGAAAGCCAGCTCGAGGTGGATCGCCGCAAGGTGCGCGAGCGCATCGACAAGATTCAGCACGACCTCGAGTTGGTCATGCGTCAGCGTAGCGTTCAGCGAATCGGCCGCAAGCGCAACCAGTGGCCGCTTGGCTCGCTGGTCGGCTACACGAACGCCGGCAAGTCGACGCTGTTCAACGCCATCACCGGCGCCTCGGCGCTCGCCGAGGACAAACTTTTCGCGACGCTCGACCCGACGACGCGGCGGTTGCGTCTGCCGACGAACCAAAACGTGCTGCTCTCCGACACAGTGGGTTTCATCCGCAAACTGCCGCACGATCTGGTTGATGCGTTCAAGGCAACGCTCGAGGAGGTGATCGAGGCGGACTTGCTGCTGCATGTCGTGGACATCAGTTCGCCGAGTGCGGAGGAACAGATCGAGGCGGTGAACGTGGTGCTCGACGAGCTGGGCGTGGCCGACAAGCCGATGCTGATGGTGTTCAACAAGATCGACCGCGTGACTGCGCCCGGCTTGGCCAAGCGCTTCACCGGTCAATATCCAAATTCAATCGTGGTCTCGGCCAGGACCGGCGAAGGCTTCGAGGCGTTCATGGCTGAACTGGGCAAACAACTGCGACCGGTGCGCGAGATGCTGGAGCTAAGCATCCCGCATTCGCAGTCGGAAGTGATCGCCCAACTGCACGAGGTGGGACAGGTGTTGGAACGCGATTACGACGCTCCCGAGGCGATGTTCAAGGCGCTCATCCCGCCAAGTCACCGGGCCACATTCGAGCCGTTCATCATCCGCGAAGACGACTTGGCCAAGGCCTAGTATTTCGGGACGTTCGGATCGATCTCCTCGGACCAGGCGGTGATGCCACCTTTGACACTCTTGAGGTACTTGAAGCCCTGCTCGCGCAGGAAGCCAAGCGCCTTGAGAGAGCGCACACCGGCCTTGCAGTGCAGATAGATCGTCTGGTTCGGGTCCAGCTCGGTGAAGCGCTGCTCAATCTGGCTGAGCGGCACGGGTGTCGTGCCCTCGACCTTGGCGATTTCATACTCGTCCGGTTCGCGCACATCGACGATGGCGATGCCGAGGTCCGGATTGTCGAGCGCACGCTTCATTTCCTGCACGTCAACCTCGTCCGGGTTTTCCTCCGGCTCCTCCGGTTGATCCGGGATGCCGCAGAACTGGTTGTAGTCGATCAACTCCCTGATGGTCGGGTTGTCCCCGCACAACGGACACTTCGGGTCGCGGCGCAGCTTGACCTCACGGAACTCCATCTCCAGCGCGTTGAAAATCAGCAGGCGGCCAACCAGCGGGGAGCCTTTGCCCAAAGCGAGCTTGATGATCTCCGTGGCCTGAATGCAGCCGACGATGCCGGGCAGCACGCCCAGCACACCGCCCTCGGCGCAGCTGGGCACCATACCCGGCGGCGGCGGCTCGGGGTAGAGGCACCGGTAGCACGGGCCGCCGAGGGTCGGCGCAAACACGCTCGCCTGTCCGTCGAACCGGAAGATCGAGCCGTACACGTTCGGCTTTCCCTGCAGCACGCAGGCGTCGTTGGTGAGGTAGCGCGTCGGGAAGTTGTCGGTGCCGTCCACCACGATGTCGTAGTCGGCGACGAGGCCCATGGCGTTCTCGCTGGTGAACGCCGTCTCATGCTTGTCCACGATCACGTTAGGGTTGATGCTGTTGACCGTCTCCGTGGCGGACTCGACCTTTGAGCGGTCGACATCTTCCGTGCCGTGGGCGATCTGCCGCTGCAGATTCGAGAAGTCCACTACGTCGAAGTCCACCAGGCCGATCCGGCCGATGCCGGCGGCGGCGAGGTACATGCTGATCGGCGAACCCAGTCCGCCGGTGCCGATGCACAGCACGCTGGCGCTCTTGAGCTTCTTTTGGCCGGCCATGCCGACCTCCGGCAGGATGAGGTGGCGGGAGTAGCGGCGGATTTCGTCGTTGCTTAATTCCATTTTCAGGGCGGGGTAGCGTACATCAAGGCCAAGCGCTTGGCCAAGCGCCGATTATTCGGCGATGAATCCCTGCGCCTTCAGCCAGAAAACCAGATCCTTGGCCCAGGGATGGACATTTTTGAACGGCGGCTTGTCGGCCAGGCCAATGCCGTGGCGGCCCTTTTGATAAACGTGCAGCGCAAACGGCACGTCGGCTTTGTGCAGCGCGGTCGCAAACTGCAGGCTGTTCTCCACAGGCACAGCCTTGTCCTCGACCGTGTGCCACAGAAAGGTCGGCGGCGTGTTCCCGGTCACCTGTTTTTCATTGGAGAGCAACTCGACCAGTTCGGCCGGTGGCTTGTCGCCGAGCAGATTGCGTTTCGAACCGCGATGAGTGAATTCACCCAGCGTGATCACCGGGTAGCAGAGAACGCCCAGGCTTGGCCGGGAACTGATGCGATCGATCGGGTCGCTGGCCTGCGGGTTACCGGCGTCGAAGTGTGTCAGCAGCGTCGAGGCCAGGTGACCTCCGGCGGAGGAACCCATGATCCCGATCTTGTCCGGGTCTATCTTCCACTGCTTTGCATTGGCGCGAACGGTTCGCAGCGCGCGGGCTGCATCACCGAGCATGATCGGGTGCCGATAGCCGGCCGAGCCAAGCCGGTACTTGAGAACGAATCCATTGACGCCGTGTTTCTGCAGGAACTGCGCGTAAGTCGCGCCCTCGTGTGAGGCCAGTCCGCCGTAGCCGCCGCCGGGGCAGATGACAATTGCTGAGCCGGAGTTGTTGTCGGCCGGGGCGGGGAACGGCGTCAGCGTAGGGATGTCACGCGGCGAGTCGCCCTTGGCACCGGGCGTGCCGTTTGGCCAAAGCGGCCGTTCCTTGCCCTGGGCAAACGTGCTGGCAACCAGTGCCAGCGCCACAATCGAAGTCGTAAAAGCTTTCATGAGAATCGAACGGCCCGGAGTCTATTGCCAGTTCCCCAAAGAGAAAAGCCCCCGCTTGGCCAAGCGAGGTAATCCGCAGATGACGCTGATTTTCGCAGATGAAAAATCTGTGTTAGTCGGCGAAATCTGAGGATGAAAAATAGAACTACGAATAAACGCCAATCAACGCGAAAAAACTACTTCCCCTCAGATTTCAATTCTTGCCCGTTTTTACCTCGTGCTTATTGAGGAGGTCGACGATCTCCTTGTAACCCTTTAAAGTTGCCATGTTCAGCGGGGTGAACTCCCTGTGATCCATCACGTTCACTTCCGCATCGTTGGCAATTAAAAATTCGGCTATCTCCTTCTGACCTCTCAATGCCGCTTCATGCAGCGGGGTCCATCCTTCCTTGTCTTCCGCATTCACATCCGCACCCTCGGCAACGAGCAGTTTGGCGATTTCCTGCAACCCCTGTCCTGTCACTTCATGCAGGGAGGTCCAGCCGTTTACATCCTCCGCGTTGACGTCCGCGCCATTTTCGATGAGCAGTGCGGTGGTTTCCGCATGACCTTCGTACGATGCAAGGTGGAGTGCGGTCCAGCCTTCGGGGTCTCCCGCGGCCAAATCGGCACCCTTGCTGATGAGCAGATCGGCAATCTCCCTGTGCCCATTTTTGGCCGCCAGGTGCAGGGGGGTCAACCCGTCGCCATTCTTCACATTGACATGGGTGCCAATTGCCAGTTGCTGTTTGACGGCTTCGACGTCACCGGAATCGGAGGCAAACAAAAGCGCCTTTTCATCGGCGGTGTTTTCCGGTTCGGGGGGTTGCGCCGGTTGTGCAGGCTTGTTAACGGTTTCATTTGATTCCGTGTCCGACGACTGCCCAAACTTCCCACACCCCGCAAACAGCACGGCTGCGATCGTTGTGATCAGGAGTTGTTTCATCCTTTGCTGTGGCTTTCAGTTCTTCACCGTCTCGAGGAGGCGGAAATGCATGCGTCGGAACAACAGGATCGAGACGATGACGCCCGTGCCGCAGAGCAGCATGTCCCATTGGGCGTCCCAGACATCTCCCTGTGAACCAAGGTACGCATCGGAGGCATCACCGAAAAAAACGGCTGCGCCAAATTCTATGATCTCAAAAATGCTCGTGAAGGCCATGCAACCGGCAAATACCACAAACTCAAGCCAACCGCCCCCGTTGACCACCTTCTGTCTCACAAGCACCTCGCGAATCAAAACAGCCGGGATAAAGCCCTGCACAAAGTGGCCGATCCGATCATAATGGTTCCGCTCAAAACCGAATGTCTCCTTCATCCAGTTCCCGAGAGGAACCCTTTCATACGTGTGCCACCCGCCGTATATCAGGATGATGGCATGCAGCATCAGCAACCATGCCAGCAGGGTCGTTGGGGTGATCCCTTTTCTGGAGAGATGAACAACAAGGATCAACCCTGCGCCGACCCAGGAAACCTCGAGTAACCAAGTAAACCGGTCGTGTGGATTCACTCCTGAGATGATCAGGAACACCAAGACGACGATAAACTGCCAAACGCCAATGGATCTGAGTGAATTCATGACTACCCGAGGGCTTGATTGGATTAGGGGAGTGAAGACATTCTTACCTAGTCAAGCCCCCTTTCAAATACGGCTAGCTGAAAAGTAGCCAATCAAAATACTCCCGTAAACCTCAAAACCGGTCGCCATTAACTGTTGCCGCTGAACCAGAACCGGTCAGCGTTCAGGTGGCGGAGTCGGATTCTGTCTCAATGACCACCTTTTCCATCGATCAACAGGCTATGCTGCACCGAAAAGCAGTTGATAACCGATCCACAGAATACCGAAGTCAACGATCATGTGGGCAATCCAAGCTCCCAGCAGGGAGCCTTGGCGCAGATACATCCAACTCCATATCATACCGCCGACACCAATCATTAGGCTGAGGAAGATGGCTAGCGGCACGGGAAAAAATTGCAGCAATACTACAACATGATGACCCATGAAGGCCGCACCGGCGAGTCCGTGCGCCAAACCGGGGGACACCATCTGATGTAGTCCCCCAAAGACAAACCAACGCCAGTAATATTCCTCCAGCAGTGAATGGAGCACGGCAAGGAAAACACCGAAGAACCAGTAGTTGGACTGATTAAGGCCGAGACTACCGACGGCGACTTGCATGTTGCCCACACTCGCGCGAATTTGACCGCCCAGCATTTGTGTCTGCATGAGCAGAAACATCAACCCCACAATGCCCGCACCAATGAGGATGCCTGATGGCAGCGTTTTCCAATGGCGGATTTCCCTCAAGGCAGGCCACTTTATGCCATGCTTCAAAATACAAACCACGGCGATAACTGGCCAAACGAATGTGAAGAGTTTGGTGCCGGAATACGCGATCTGTGTCAGGTACTCACCCTCAGTTAATACGAAATAGAGCAAGGCCCCAAAAAAAGGCAGAACCATTGCCGGCAAAACCACTGCACAGATTCGTTTGGAATGTTGCCCCTCGGTCAATCTGGTGGAAACGTTCCACTCGAATCCACCGGCCAATCTTTTGCTCTGCTGCATGGCATCAAGACACGTTAGTCATCCCCTTGACGGCAGGTAGGGCGTTAAGGTTGGCTTTCGATGATGTGCGGCAGTTGCTTCCATACAGCTTAAGATCAACTCCGCCGACAGAATGACAGACTGTGTACCGTTCTGACCCAGGTTTCCATGGCAAGGACGCAACCAGGCCAACTTTGTTTACCGGTTGAGTTGAGCACCCCGCCAACAGCACGGCTGCGATTGTCTTGATCAGGAGTTGTTTCATGCTGAGACGCCTGTCATCGGATTGAGGGTCAAATATAAAGTGGGGACTCAAATCAAGGCTGCTTCAGCCGTTTGGGATTCACATATTCGAATTGTTGATCGCGGATCATCTCCAATGCTTTTCGAATGGGTGGGCGGTCCCCCCAATAGGTTCCGTAATATGCGAAGCGGAGAACGCCGCTCCTGTCCACCATAATGGTTGTGGGACGGTTGATGAATTCCGAGTGCACGGCAAAAGCGAGTGGATCAACGCCGTAAATGCTTCCGGCCAATCCACCGGGATCAGAAAGATGGGGCCACCAGATTTTTGCGGTGTACTCCTCCTTGAACGACTGTTTTGAGAACCAGTACTTGGGCTCCCCTTCCTTGCCGACCATGACGCGGCAACGATAACGGTCGTGGCACTCGATCGTGACCACTTCAATTCCGGCGGCTTGGAAATCATCCCTGAATTCAATCAACTCATGGAATTCCCCATGACAGACAGGACACCAGTCGGCAAAAATCCAAATCAGCAAAACCGGTTTTTTTCCTGCGAAATCGGATAGTTTCCACAATCGTCCCTCCGTGTCCCGCAGGGAAATCTCGGGCGCGGGTTTCCCCACACGAACGGACTTGAATTTCCTCTCGTCCAAAGCCAGGTATCCCTCGCGTAGGCTTTGGCCCGGCTTGATCCCGTGCTCAATTTGGTGAACAGCCAAATCGCATTGGTGCCGCACATCCCGGGAGGGATCAGACTTGCTTCTTGCACGCAACAAGTCCAGCGCGGCTCGTGAGCCAATCTCCCCAAGCGCAAAGGCGGCTTGTGCGCGGACTACGGGTTCTGCATCCCGATTGAGGATTTGTTTCAGTGGTTGAACATGACGCTCCTGCCGCCATAACCCCAGCACCCGGGCGGAAACCTGGCGCACATGCAGGTTGGCATGGTTCAGAAACCCCGCAACATCGGATGCACTCCCCGGCCCAAGCCGCAGAAGATCGCGCACTGCCAGTGTCCGAATCTGCCAATCCTGATTGCTGAGATCCGCTACTCCGCTCTTCTTCAGGGCGCGGTCGTGGGTGAATCCGTTGCGCAGCGGATGAAACGAGTGCCGGTTGGTTCTCTGCATGATTTCTGCCACAGCCGCGGTGGGTGCCTCGGCGGTCACACCAGCAACCAGACAGGCGGCTGCCACGAATGTGGCTGCATAAAATGCCCGAAGTTTGTTCATCTTAAGGCCAGGCGCGGGACATCCGAAGCAGGATTGAGGGAACCAATCCCGTCGGCTTGTAACCCCTTTTTTGCAACATCACGAAACGGCCGCCACGGAGCCGGGATTAATTGATCTCGGCGTAGGGATTAAAAAGGCGGAGGGGAACGCCATTGTCGGTTATGCCATCTGCGAGTTTGCGGGTTTCGGTGTGTCCGTCGAGAAAAACGACGGTGGTTTGGCCCGCATGCCGATCGTCGTCGGCTCGGATCATGCGGGCGGGGACTGGCGTTGCGACGGCCCCTTGCGTTATAGGGCGTATGATCATCCCTCCAGACATTCCACCCCGAATAGTTGTGCGGTTGAAGCTGGCCGTCATCATTAATTTCCATTAAGTAGGCAACTTTGGTGAAGCCAGGGATGGAACTGATTTTCTGGTAGGGAATGGCCGCATATTGGCGGGTTCTCTTGAACAAATTGAAATCAATCGAGTTGATCGTGTAATGGAGAGCGAAGGGTACACGCCGGTTGGAACCGCTCTTCAGTGCCGGGCAATGGTAGACTTCGATTCGCATATAGGCTTCATAGAGCGTCTGCTCATTATGAAAGTCCCTGGATTTGATTTTCTTGTCAACGTAAGGCGCCAGTAAATTTGCAAAGAAATAGCCGCCACCGAATGTGTCACCCGGCACCCAGTCATCATGGTCAGAGGCATAGAATTGTGTCGCGAGTCCCAACTGGCGAAGGTTGTTGAAACACGCGACGGTTTTGGCTTTTGCCTTGGCCTTGGCCAGGGCCGGGAGCAGAAGGGAGGCGAGGATCGCGATAATGGCGATCACCACTAGAAGCTCAATAAGCGTGAAAGCCCCACGCTTACGGATTTCAATTAACGAGGGAATGGATTTCATTTATGATGAATATTATAACAGGGGAAGCTGGGAATGGCAAAGGAATACTGAATTGTTTTGGAACGGCGTTCCTGCCTCTTTCCCGTTGCCAAAATGGTGTTGTGAGGTTGTTTTTGGGCCATATTGCGGTGTGTATGGTCGGGTTGGTTTAGTTGCCGGCAGCTTTCAATTCTTCACCCGTCTTGCCGCCGTGTTCGCGGGGTAGATCGGCGAATCCTGCAGGGCCCAATTGTTGTATTCCGCCAGGCAGTTTTCCAGGCTACGGAACTTCTTCCACACCAACCGGCCCCGGAATCCGTAGGTGGCATTCTCTTCCACCTGGTGAATGACATACTGGAAATCCCAGGCCGGTCGCAGGTGGTTCTTCCTGACCTTAAACTTGAAGAGACTGAAACGAATCTCGTCTCTTTCGCTGTAGGCCCGGTCAAACATCAAGATAAAGGCCATCTGTTTTGCAGCACGTCCCACATAAAAGGGCCGGACATAGCGCGGCCACTCGTAGCTCCAGCTGTTGAGCCTGAATTTTTGGTCCTTGTCGTAATCGATTGGTTGCGCTGCCAGGTTGCGATAAGTCCCCCCGCCGACATGGTCCGGATGGCCCGCGGGTGCATCCGCGGAAATCCACTGCTCTTTTCCACCCGCCTCCTTCTGCCCAAGGAAGTGGAGCGATATGTCCAACATGTCATTCATATAATCTGCCCAGAAGAAAATCGCGTGGCCGCGTGGGGCAAAAAGCGACGCATCGTGTGGGGTGCAGGTGAACTCAAAATCTATGTAGTAGGGTGGCTTCACTGTATAGGTCATCGTGCTGGACACAGCCCAGGGACTGTCCTCCCTGCGGCGTTTCAACATCACCTTGTTCGAGTCAAGTTGGTGGAGTGTGTACCGTCCATGGCGAGGCGTAAATTTGTTGTCCGGATTCCGATGCCCGGAAATAATGTGCTCGAAGTTCAAGCCCGCGGAGGCTCCCGGGGCATCTGGATCAAACGCATCGTAGCCCGGCGCATGCTTGGTGTTGAACAACGACTGCACTCCGCTGAGTAGAGACGGGGATCGGGCGTTGTCATGAAACAATACGGATAGTTGGCCCGCTTGAATTGTCTTATGACTAACCGGTTCCTGAGACCAACTGACTGCGGAGGAGGCAAACAGAGCGGCCAGAACGAATATTTTTCGGCGTGCCATCTATTCTTCAACGAATAATCAGCCCGGTATGCCCCACCAACAGCACGGCTGCGACGATTGAAACGAGTAGTGATTTCATAACGAGCCGACCGTCATCCCGTTGAGCACAGTTTTCAAGCCGTTTTAACTGTTGCCGCAATGCCACCCGGCCTTTTCCTGGTTTTATTCCCGGTTCTTGCTGTCGATGGTGAGGGTGACGGGGCCGTCGTTGATGAGCGACACCTTCATGTCCGCACCGAACTCGCCGGCCTGAACCGCTTGGCCAAGCTCGCTTTCCAGTGTGGCGATGAATTGTTCGTACAACGGGATGGCGACCTCCGGCTTGGCGGCGCGGGTGAACGAGGGGCGGTTGCCTTTCCTGGTGCTGGCGTGAAGGGTGAACTGGCTGATGACCAGCACGTCGCCGCCTACATCGGCAAGGGAGCAGTTCATCAGGCCGTCCCTGTCGTTGAAGACGCGCAGCCGGGCGATCTTTCCGCAGAGCCACTCGATGTCCCCGGCGGTGTCGGCGTCCTCAATGCCAAGCAGCACGACGAAGCCAAGGTCGATTCTGCCTCGCACCTGGCCGCCGATGGTGACGGAAGCTTCGCTCGCCCGCTGGATGACTGCCCGCATGGCGGGCGGGATACTATCCAAATGACCGTGATGGTGCGAGGGGGTTCCGGTTGAACAAGCGGACTCTTGCGCCGAAGGCAAGCACAAAGCGTCCGGTGTCCAAAACTTTTTCTCTGGCGGCGCCGGAACAGTTCGTCGTAGCGTGACCCCACTGATGCGCGACACGCCATCCAACGACGACACGAATCCGCAGCCGTTCGACATCGAGGCGGTGAGCGACCTGCGCGGGCTGCGGCTGTTCCTCGACCGGTACGAGCGGGACATCCTGCGGCCGATCGAGCTGCCGGCGGTGCTGTCGGCGTATTGGTTTGCCAACCGCGGACAGTTCAGGGAGTTGCTGGAGCTGGATGCCGAGTTGTCGGCCAACGCCTCGTTGATGCCGTTTGCCGAGGCGAGCCTGTCGGTCGGCCGCGAGCATCTGCGGCTGCTCAAGCCGATGTACGACCAGCGCATGGTGCAGCGTTTCCGCAAATGTGTGGTGGCCGGCGAGGCGCGGGGCTGGAACCCGGTTGTGTTCGGCATCTTCCTGTCGATTCACTCGGTGCCGGTGCGGGAGGGGTTGGTGCAGTTTGGCACGCAGCTTTGGAACGGCTTTGTCAACGGCGCGCAGAAGAGCTGCCGCCTGCCGGATGGGGAATGCACGGAATTGCTCGGGGAATACCTCGACCGGTTGCCCGGCTGGATCGAGGAGGTCGTCACCCACTCGATGGGGGAAGAGGGCGCGTGCTTGGCGGCTGTCAGTTAACAATCCGGCGATCGAACAGTGATCTTTGCAGAAAAACCATCCGGCGCTTCACCCTCATCCGGCCTCCGGTCACCTTTTCCCTGAGGGAGAAGGAATCAGGGAACTGGCGCTTGTCCAAGCTCCCTCTCCCAGCGGGAGAGGGCCGGGGAGAGGGAGAGCGCAACACAGCCACGAGGCCATGAAATGCAATTCGACTTACCGGGTTAATAACGTCCCCTAAAGCAACCCACCGCCATCGAGGGCGGCCGGGGTGTCATCGTGCTGTATCTGCAACGAAGAGACATGAAGTGGACAGATGGAAAACTCTGGCGCCGCTCGTCGGTCAATACGCTTTGGTGCCTGCTCGGCTGCAGCATCGGCGATATGGGGGTGATCGCCGGTTTTCAGCTTGGCGCGCCGGAGGTGGCGGCGGCCCGGCCGATGCTGGTGATGGCGCTCGCCATGGCGGCGGGGATCGGGACGAGTATTTTACTGGAGACGATTTTGCTGTTGCGGCAGATGGGTCTGGCCAAGGCGCTGAGCACCGCGCTCGGCATGAGCCTCATCAGCATGCTTGGCATGGAGGCGGCCATGAACGGGGTGGACTATTTCCTGGTCGGCGGCGCGCTGCTGACGCTGTGGGTGCTGCCATTGATGTGGCTGGCCGGCTTTCTCGCGCCGTGGCCGTACAATTACTGGCGTCTGGCCAAGCACGGCAAGTTGTGCTGCCATTCCGAATGACCGCCGCCAATCGCTTGGCCAAGCGGTTGGAAACGACTCATGAAATCCATGCTTCCAATGACGCTCACCGCCGCCTGGCTCGTCGGCTGTACCACTGTGCCCCCGTCGCCCGCGCTTGCGATTTGGAACGCCGCCGAGCTGGGCCGGATCGAGGTCGTCCGGCAGCACCTGGCCGTCGGGACGGACGTGAACGACCGGGGCGGCATCACCGGGTTGACCGCGCTGCACCAGGCGGCGTTCCATGGCCACGCGGAGATCGCGGCGTTGCTCATCGAGGCCGGGGCCGACGTGAACGCCGTCAGCCGCCGCGGTGAGACGCCGCTGCACTCGACGGTATACTGGGAGCACCGGGAGGTTGCCGCGTTGTTGCTTGCCAACGGCGCGGCGGTGAACGCGAAACTTGAGAACGGCCAAACCCCGCTGGACTGGGCCGTCCAGCTCGATGCGGAGGACATGGCCGAGTTCTTCCGCAGCCACGGCGGCAAAAGCGGCGATTGAATTCACGTCATGCCAATTGAGTCATGTATGCATGACTCCGCCGTCGGAGCTTGACAGCCAAGTGATCGCTGAACGAAAATGCCCCCGAGCCATGCAACCGCTTGCAGGGCAGTATCAAAAAAAACCAAAATGGTAAAAACCGATTTAAAGATGAAGGCGCAGATTTGCTGCGTGATAATGTTGTTCCTTTTGATGAGCCTCGCTCCCGCCGCGGCGGGGGATTCAGGAGTCAAGACCCCGGCCGGCATGGCGGCGCTGCCGCTGAAGCTGCCCAAGCCGATGTTCGTTGGTACACCACAGAACATTAAGGGAGTGAAGCAGCTCGAGAAGCCGCTCGGCAAGCCGCGTCCGCCGTTTTTTGCGCCGATGGGTGTGAAGAACATTGCGCTGGGCAAAAAGATCAGCGGCAGCGACGAGGAGCCGATCATGGGCGAGTTGAAAATGATCACCGACGGGGACAAGGAGGCGGCGGACGGCAGCTACGTGGAGCTCGGCCCGTTCACGCAGCAGATCACCATCGACCTCGAGGCTGACCACGACATTTATGCGCTATTGTTCTGGCATTACCACAAGCAGGCCCGGGTTTATTTCGACGTCGTCGTGCAGGTCTCGAACGATCCCGAGTTCAAGAAATTCACCACGGTTTACAACAACGACCACGACAACTCCGCCGAGCAGGGTGCCGGCAAGGACAACCATTATGTCGAGACTTCCGAGGGAAGGCTGATCGATACCAAGGGGGTTCGTGGCCGTTATGTTCGCCTCTACAGCGGCGGCAACAACGCAAGCGACCTGAACCACTACATCGAGGTGGAAGTGTACGGCAAATAGTCCGGTTGCATTCCTGCCGGTTCAATTTGGCTGCTGTGCGGAATCCCCGGTAGAGGATAGCGCGCGGCCAGCGGGGGAGGGCGCGGGGCTGTGAGTTCAGCAATCCAATGAGTCGCCCCATATTCATCGTACTCATCCTGCTCGCCGCGGTGGTGGCGGCGGCCTTTCGCCTGCCGGGCCTGGAGCAGCGGCCCATGCACGGCGACGAGGCGGTGAATGCGTTCAAGCTCGGAGAGACACTCGAGCGCAGGGGGTACGAGTACGATCCGCACGAATACCACGGCCCAACGCTCAATTACCTGGCGCTCATCGCGGCACGGCTTGGCGGCGTCGGCAGTTATGTCGGGTTAAGCGAATTCATCCTCCGGGTTGTGCCGGTCTTTTTCGGGACGCTGCTTGTGTTGCTGTTGCTGCCGATCGGGGATGGCTTGGGGCGGATGGCGGCGGTCTTTGCTGCCCTGTTTACAGCCGTATCGCCGGCGATGGTATTTTACAGCCGCTACTTCATTCACGAGATGCTGTTGGTCGGTTTCACCGCCGGCGTGATCATCTGCGGTTATCGATACCTAAAAAAACCGTCTGTGTTGTGGGCCTTGCTGGCTGGGGTGTGTCTCGGTTTGATGCACGCCACAAAGGAAACTTTTGTGATCGCCCTGAGCGCGATGGGTGGCTCGTTGTTCCTGATGTTGTTCGCTCGGCGGCAGGGAGAGCAGTGGGTCGGTGATCTCAAACGGGTCATCCCGGCGCACGGTGCGGTGATGCTGCTGGCGGCGGCAGCGGTGTCGTTGACGTTTTTTTCCTCGTTTTTCAGTAATGCCAAGGGGATCACGGATTCTGTCCTCACCTATTCGACGTATCTTGACCGGGCGGGCCAAACAGGCCTGCACGAGCATCCGTGGCATTACTATCTCGGGCTGTTGGGCTACTACCAGTTTGACGACGGGCCGGTGTTCAGTGAGTTGATGATCCTCCTGCTGGCGTTGGTCGGCCTGGGATTTGCGGTTAAGGGGGTGGCGGCAGGAACCAACGCCTTGCTGCTTCGTTTCGTCGCGCTGTACACGGTGTTGATGACCATCGGTTACTCGTTGATCCCGTACAAGACGCCGTGGTGTTTGTTGAGTTTTTATCACGGGATCATCCTGCTGGCCGGGGTGGGGGCTGCTGGTTTGTTTCAGTTGAAATCGAAGCTTTTCTTGTGCGCGCTTGGCGGGGTGCTGTTCGTGGGCAGTTGGCATCTGGCTTATCAGTCGGTTATCGCCAACGACCGCTATAAAGCCGACAGCCGGAACCCCCACGTGTACGGGCACACCGGGCCGGACATTTTCCGGATCGCCGATCGTGTCAAGGAGATGGCGGAGGCCCATGAGGCGAGCTTGGCCGCGCCGATTCAAGTGCTCTGTCCCGACAACGACTATTGGCCGTTGCCGTGGTATCTCCGCGGCCATCGGGTGGAGTACACCAACACGGTGGCCGAGGCATCCCAATCGGCCCCGGTCATACTGATCCAGCCACCGTTGGAGGAAGCGCTCATGAGGAAGCTGTACGAGCTGCCACCGCCCGGGCAGAAGGAACTCTACATGCACCTGTTTGACGAAAATGGCAGGGAGACCAAAATGGAATTGCGGCCCGGGGTGGAGATGCGCGGGTTTGTGGCCAAGTCCCTTTGGGATCGGTTCGAGCGCGCCAAGGCGGAAGCGGAATCGACGATCCAAGGCCCACAGCAATGAAGCCTCAAGGGAAACAGGTCGTTGATTGTGGATCGAAAACGATTCAAGGTGCCCATCATTTTGCCCACGAAGCGATGGCGACGGTTTTCGAAATATATATCACCGATGATGATGAAACATATGCAAGACAAGGTGCTCAAGCCGCCTTTGCTGAGGTAGATCGTCTGGAATTGGAGATGAGTCGCTTCATTTCAAACAGTGATATTTCACGGCTCAACGATGCTGTCTCTGGCGAAACCGTTGACTTGGGAATGGACGTTTTTGAATGTCTTAGTCGAGCGAGGGAGATGTATGACAAAACCAACGGTGCATTTGATATCAGCGTTGGGGCTCTTTATTCCTGCTGGCTTAACGATGATAGAACACTTCGGCAGCCAAGCGATGAGGAGTTGGCTCGCGCTTGCGAACTAACGGGATTGGATCATTTGAAACTGAATGAAGAGGACTTCAGCGCAGAGGTCTTGACCGAGGGAGTGCAGTTCGACTTGGGAGGCATCGGCAAAGGATATGCAGCAGAGAAAATGGCTGAAATTCTGCGGGAGTGGAGCCTTGGGCAAGCGCTGGTTTTGGCTGGTGCAAGCTCGGTGTTGTCGGTCTCTGTGCCGGAGGGTATGACTGGCTGGCCCATAAAGCTTAGACACCCGGGTAATCGCGAGGATGTCTTGGCTAGGTTTGAACTTACAGAGGGTGCGATAAGTGGCTCAGGCAAACAAAAGGGGCAGCACATTATTGACGCTAGATCGGTTGAAGGTGTGCCTGTCAAGGGGCGGCTTGCCGCCTGGGCGATGGCACCCGATGCAGTCGCTGCGGACGCATTGTCAACAGCCTTTATGATGCTCTCAGCTGGAGATATCGATGATTATTGCTTGGCGAATCCGGGAACTGCGGCGATAATCGTTCCTCACGTGGGCAGCGAGAAATCCTCAGGACGGGTGGTCGAATCATTTGGCCAAAGGCTGGGGTTTGAACTCTCCACATAGGATTTGTCGGAAATAACATGAACAACCAAATCGATAGACGGAAATTTATGAGATCATCAGCCGCGGCTGGTGCGGGCCTGATGCTGGCGAACAATGCGCTTGGCCAAGTGGATGGAAAAAAGGAGATTAATATTGCGTTGCTCGGTGCCGGTGCCCAAGGGCAGGTACTCATGAATGCAATCTTAAAACTGGGCAAAGACTCCGGGATTAAGTTTCGAGCCGTCTGCGACATTTGGGAACAGGGCAATCTGAGGCGCGTTTCTCGAACCCTCAAGGCATACAAGCGATACGGCCACTTGGGCACCGCATATATCGACTACCAAGAGATGTTGGAAAAGGAAAAGGATTTGGATGCTGTCTTGGTGGCCACTCCGGATTTCTGGCATGCCGAGCACGCAATTGCCTGTTTGGAAAAGGGTCATCATGTTTACTGCGAAAAAGAGATGTCAAACAGTCTGGAATCAGCCAAGAAAATGGTCTTGGCGGCTCGCAAGGCTGAAAAACTTCTCCAAATCGGTCATCAACGGCGCAGCAATCCTAGATACATTTATTGCAACGATAAAATCATCAAAGAGGCCAACCTCTTGAACCGTATCACAAACATTTCCGGCCAATGGCATCGTAGTCGAGCGGCGTGTGTGGATTTAGGTTGGCCGAAGGGTACAGATATACCCCCAGCAATGCTCAAGAAATTTGGTTTTGATGACATGCCACAGTTCCGCAACTGGCGATGGTACAGGGGCCTCGGTGGCGGCCCGATCGTCGACTTAGGTTCCCACCAGATCGACGTCTACAGTTGGTTTCTGGACAACGCAGTACCTTCTTCTGTGATGGCCAGTGGTGGTGTGGATTACTGGAAGGAACACGAATGGTATGACAACGCCATTGCGATATTCGAATTCCCAACAAAGAAAGGCGTTGTTCGCGCTAGCTATGAAACCCTGACTACCAACAGCAGTAATGGTTATTACGAACTGTTCATGGGGGATGAGGGAACACTGCTGATTTCGGAAACATCCGGCCGTGGGGAGCTATACCGCGAAAGTTGGGTAGAAGAATCCAAGTGGGATCCCGCAGTGCAAAAAGGTCTAATTTCATTGGAGAAGGCGAGCGCGAAAGCCGAGGTCAAAGCGGATGACGATGCTGTGGACGTTCGTGAGTCTGCGACACCGGCCCTTTATCGCATGCCGGTTACATTAAAGGTGCCTTATCACCAACCGCACTTGGTGAACTTCTTTGAGTCGATTCGCGGAAACCAAACACTGAACTGCCCGGGTGAGATCGGTTTCGAAACAGCGGTCATGGTTTTGAAAGTCAACGAGGCCATTGCCGCTGGCCACAAGATCGAGTTGAAGCCGGAAGACTTCCATGTTTGATGGCCCGAACGAGCAGCCCAAGCCCCCCGTCAACCGTAACGCACC
>JYMV01025588.1_pt1 | contig 17853 bp, 28 predicted proteins | sample 338911 | NCBI WGS metagenome assembly JYMV01 (sample SAMN03354496, study PRJNA234377) | hydrothermal vent metagenome | biome: Deep sea; feature: Hydrothermal plumes at the Eastern Lau Spreading Center, Western Pacific Ocean; material: Seawater | place: Tonga | collected 2009 | depth 2000 m m
CTGCATACATTCAGTATATGAAAGACAATCCAGGTACTAGTATTATAGCTGCTGCTGGTGCTGTAGGTGCTGGCAAGATGCTGAAGAAAGGTTGGGGTGTTATTAAGAAGAGCAAGTGGTTCAAGGACAGATACCGCAAGACCCTAGTGAGAAACAATAAGACTACTGGTAAGTTTGAAAGCTATAGTGCAGGCAATGGTACTCTAGCTGGTGATGCAGCTAAGGTTATTGTCGGTGGTGTTGTTGTTGACAAAGCACTTAATGAGGGTGATGGTCTTGGTGGTGCATTAGGTACTGCAACAGAGAATACTGTAAAGACAACTACTGAACCTACTGCAGTCACAACCACTACACCTACTACACCTACTACAGTAACAACTACTAAACCTACTAAACCTACTACACCTACTGATGGTCTAATTTCAGGTAAGAACACCCCTGCTAATAAACCTGCTATTGATGCTGGTCAGAAAGGATTGCTAGATGCTACAAAGACAAAGGGTTTCTGGTCAACACCTATTGCTGGTGGTGCTGGTGCTTGGGATAATAGACTATTCAGACTAGGTGAGATGATGGCTTATATGGGTACGCCTCTAAGTAAGAGAGGTGACAATCCTTCTAAGAGATGGACCAGTGCTAACACAGAAGCGAGCAAGCTAAAACAAGCACTATCTAAAGCAAGAGGAATAGCTGGAGGCAAAGCTACTACAGCACAAAGAGCACTTTGGAAGGAGATGGTTAAAGCACAGTCACAGAATCTTAAGGATAAGTATATGGCAGATAAGGGTGGGTTCTTAGGTCTCTTTAAGATGAAGAAAGAAGAACAAGAACGGAGAGCGACAGCACTAGCACAGAATGAGATGGTTATTAAGTATGAGATGATTGGGTTCAACATAGAGCCGACAGGGGCTAACTATATTAAATTCCTAGAACTTAGGTCTAAGGGTCTCATCTAAGTATGGCTTATTTATGGGAAGAGGATGAAGATAAGGATAGAAGTGACTTAGATATTATGCTGGCTACAGCCAAGGATGACGTAGCTAATCAGGATGGTATGGACATTCAGGCACTTATAGCTAGTGCTCAGGATGGTTTCAGTACAATCACTCCCTGGGAAGTTGGTGCTGCTAACTTCAAAGGTGCTTATGGAAACTTCCTGAATAAGTATGCACCCCATATGTTTGGGGGTTCTGTACCTGAGGAAGTCAGAAAGTATGGTGCTCAGATGGATGCTGAGGCTGAGGAGTCTCGTAAGGGCTACCGTTCAGCTTATGCACAATACAATAACGATGTAACACAAGTCCCTTGGGGAGATGTTCCAGGCTTTATCAGTGAGAAGGTTCAAGAGAACGGATACCTTATGTCATTACAAGCTGGTGGTTCTTTATTGTCTGGTAAGATGATGGCTTCTCCTAACAGAAAGGTCAAAGCTATTGGTGCTGTCCTGGGCTTGATGACTGTAGCATCACCAACGCCTGTTATCATTGATGAGGTTATGGGTAAGCACTCTGAAGAGCTGGGCATCCCTATTGACCAGATGACAGATGAGCAAATAACTAACGGCATCATAACAGGATTAGAGAACACAGCACTTGAAGCAATAGTACCTCTAGGGTTTATGAAAGGCGTTGACCTTCCTGACATTAAGACAGGTAAGGACTTATTCAAGCACCTGACAAGTTCGCAGAAGCACACATTTGCTAAGCAGTTGATGGGTGGTTTAAAATATGGTGGTAGGAATTCCCTTACTGAAGGTGCTACTGAGATGTTGCAGACTATCAACGCCCAGCGTACTTCTGTTACTGGTCTTGGTGGTCTTGAAAGTGGTGAGGTTATTACTTCAGGTGTTGTTGGTACTGCAGCTGGTGCTCCTATGTCTACACCTAGTGCAGTATCACAGGCTAGGTCTTATAATAAATTCAGAAGACAAGGGGCAGACTACCTTAACTTTGAAGACAGGTCAGCTAAATTAAAAGCAGGCTCTGACTACGAGAAGGGTTATCAAGACCTACTTAAATCTTATGTTGGACCTGCAGATGAGACAGGTGCTGTGTCCCTCGATAGAGACACTGCAACACCAGAAGTAACACCAGAATTATACAACTTACCATCAGAACCTAAGGGTACTCTTGGTAACTTAGGCGGATTTGTTTCCGATAAGTTATTAAACAGGTCTACTAATGAATTCCAGTCTATGTTTGATAAGGCTAAGACTGGTAGTGATATAGACCTTATACGTAGACAGTTGTTTGGTAGCTTTGGTGAGGTTGAGTCTGGCTCAGGTGAAGCACAGATGGGCAACTCTTTCAACTCTAAGAAGCACACATATCTTGGTAAGTTCACTAGAGAATTTAATGATATAAAGAACAAGTGGTCAACGCACTACTTAACTCAAGGAGAGTTTTGGGCTAACGTCAAGCCTGTGATGAATGACTATGTTCGTCTTATGATGGAAGAGAAGTTCACAGAAGCACAGAAACTTAGAGGAAAACTTAAACTAAACAACAGTAAGCTGAAAGAACTTGACGAGGATATTGCAAAGATTAGGAAGATTCAGGATGATGTATGGGTTGACCTTAACCAATCCATTAAGGGTTCTGGTCTTGAAGTTGGTTACACTAAAGGCTACGTCACTAGAGGTATAGACACTGATGCAATAAGGAAGGACAAGGAAGGTTTCATTAAGAGCCTTGCTGAGGATGTAAAGGTATATCCTAAGGGTATGAAGAAGGAAGACGTAACACCTGAAGACAGATTACTAGAAGCACAAAGAATTTATGATGACATACTGAATGGTAAAGACCCTTCTATTATGTCTTCAGAACAGATTAGAGCAGCGGTACAGAAGCGTACTGGTGCAGTTAAGCCTTCCTTTGAAGAGCATAGAGATATGCGTTGGGATTCTCTTAATCAGAAGTATAGGAAGAGTGATGTGTTTGCATCTATTCAAGAATACCTGACAAGAGCAGCTACCCGTGCAGCATCTGCTGATGTGTTTGGTGGAAGGAGAGCTGAGAAGCTTAGCAGTAGTATCAACAAAGCCCTTGAGCGTGGTCTTATGAGTAATGAGCAGGCACAGGGTGTATGGGATATGTATGATGCAGAGCATAATATATACAAGAGACCTAAGGACGATAAGCAACGTGCATTCCAGACCTTCTCTAAGGTAGCAACAACAGCTACCGCAATATCATACCTAGGACTAGCACCTATATCATCAATCACTGAGCCTGCTTGGATTAGTGGTCGTGTTGGTACTGCTAATATGATTAAAGCCCTGCCAACTGTAGCAGCTCACATCCTTAAAGGAATGAAGGCATCACTGTATGGTGGTAAGGCTGGCACAGCTACTACTAAATCATTCGGTAAAGAGTTGCTTAATGTTATGGGTATGGCTATCAATCCACAGGTTAATGAGCGTATTGATAAGCTTATGGCTGGTGATAGTAACAAGGTGTTGACTATATTCTTTCGCTCACCAGGTGGTCTATTCCTAACACAGTACACTAACTTCGTACGTGTATGGACAGCAGCTGCAGGTCTTAAGATGATTCAAGACCAGGCTAACAAGCTATCGGGTATGAAGGGTCACAAGTTATCTGCACTTAAGCGTGAGCTTACTGAGAACGGTATGTCAATTGAAGATTTTAGAATGATGGTCCGTGCTGGTAATGGTAAAATAGATATATTAAATGACGAGTTCTTGGACAAGAGGATTGATAAGACTGATGGAACTAACATCAGCATAAGAGACCTTATTGTACCTTGGCTAAGGAAGATTACTACTGACGTAGCACTAGAACCTACTGTAGGTAATAGACCTTTGTGGATGTCAGACCCTAGGATGCAGCTACTATCACAGCTTAAGTCTTTCCCTATACTATTTGGTAACACTATTATGAAGAGAACACATAGACAGTTAGTGAGAAACAACCAGTGTGCACCTGGTATTGTTGGTGCTATAGGTGGACTGGGTTCAGCTGCTACTGCTATAGCATTAGGTGCGTTAGCTATGGCTATCAAGGATGAGATTAGAGGGAAGGATGATAGAGAGGTTAGCCCTATTGATTTGATATCTGCTACTGGTGTTCCTTGGATTGGCTCAGGTTCTCTAGTTCAGATGTCAAGCGTACCTGCACTATCTGTTGTTGATGATTTCTGGTCAGCCTTTACTGATACACCTGATATGCCTATTGATATGTCTAAAGGAATGGAACACTTCTTAGAGTTTGGTACTAAGGCTACACTTGGTGCTATATTTGCAGAAGGTATTAAGGATGATGACTAATGAGTTGTAAACTGACAGACATACCTAACTATAACAGTAATGTTGGAGGAAGATTCAAGCGTATGAAGTTCGGCATAGCAAGTGGCGTTGCTGAATACAATAGAGGTAACAAGATGGTATCAACTGCCTCCTCATTCTCTATAAATTCTGATGCAGTTACTATTGGTTCTTCTTATAATGAACCAGGTCTTTTCTACAAACTTACAGCAAACAGAACAGACTCAGGTATGCAGGTTGAATACTTTAAAGTAACACCAGAACTTAGAAATCAAGGGATTGCTGTTAAGATGCACATAGAAGCATTTGAGGATGCTAAGAGAAGAGGTCTGAATCTTATATCTGACAGCACTATATCAAGACCTGCTATGGCTATCTATATGAAACTCAAAGAGATGGGGTACTCTGTTAGATTGAGTCCTGATGCAAGGGTATCTACCGTACCTAGTTTAGAAGGTGATGCTCAGATATACACTGATGGTGGTGGTCCTGTTGTCACTGTCAATACAGCTACAAGAGGAAACCCTAACCCAGGTGAGCCTAGTTTTATTGAGAACCAATACAACAATAACCCTAAAGAGAACCTAGGTGGTAGTTCATACCAGACAGTAAAGGATGAGGATGGTTACGTCAGACTCAAGAAGAATAATTTCAAGCAGAACCTGGAGGGTGTGTCAACTTATAAGGGAGTACCTTCTGCTATAGAGGATGTAGCTAACGCTGCTATGGATGCTGGATACCACATAAGTCTTAGGCAGGATAGTGTCATAGTGATAGTCCCTGTTCCCCCAGGTAATAAGAAGATTAAAATAAAGGTCAGGGATATGAAAGAGATGGACGAGTTGCTTGCTCTATTAGGTAAGAATTAATATAAATACTTTAACTCACTGTCATCAACATCAATATAACCAACCTTCTTAGTCTTATGATGAGAGCCTGCAAAGGCTGTGTTGCTAGGAAGGTACTTGTTCTCCCAGTTAAACTCATAGTTTGATTGACATAACTTACTGATGTTAAATACATAGATACCCTCAGGTGTACTGACACAATAAAGAAACTCTTTGTCTGTCTTGTCTGCCTCCGCCTTAACACAATCTAACTTATCATACTCAATCATTTGGGTAGTGTAGTGTGCTCGTCTGCACTTGAGTTCAGCTAGATACTGTGGTGATGTGGCATCCCACCTACAGAATGCATCATCACCTGTCCCTGTCAGGTTTAGTTTAAATCTATCATTCAGTTCTTCCAGTAGTTCCTGCTCTGTCATACTTGTCATACAATCTCCATATCAAATTCAATTCTTCCGTTGGTTGACCAATACTTTCTGGCTCTAATCATAACTATCTGATTATCATTATCATAATACTTTCCTTCCAGTGAGTCCAGTGTTGCCTTGATGTAGTTATCTATGTCAGCATTATTATCACACAACTTACCATCCTTTTCTTTTGTCTTCTTCTTAGACCAAGACTTAGCCATCTGAACGTGGAAGTCTAGCTTAACATAGAGCAACTCATCAGTGGGTTTAACATCATAGCTTGTGAGTAACTCTTTGAACTCATCTCTAAATGCTTGGTACTTCTTAGGGAAGAACGTAGCCCATCGTGTTACCCTAACTCTACTGGCTACTACTGGTGCTATAGGAAAGGTTATCACATCCACTCCTGTTCATCATCCCACACTTCACCCAGTGGTCCAAACTCAGGCTCGTACTTCTTCATCTTATGATGAACCTTGCACTTAGTACCATCGTCATTAGTAACTTCCCATAGCTCACCTGCATCTTCACAAGCCTCCTTAAGATTCTTCCAGTATTCTTCTTCTTCGTTGTTAGTCATTCCATCTTCCTCCAGTAAGACATTAGAAACTCATCACCATCATCTACTTTCTTCTTACCCTCCTGCCTTATCCTGTGTACGAGGAGGTTATACTTTGTTTCAATCTCTTCTCTAGCTGTCTTCTCTTCTGTGTATAGTTTATGCCAGCTGAGTGCTGAGTTCTCAACCATCTTGTCATACTTCTCTTTCCTAGTCCAGTAGTCTTCATTCTTCTCTACCAATACTTTCTCTGCCACACAGTTCTCCCATTACGCTTAATAGTTATTGACTCACAGTATAGAGTAGCACCTCGTGCTTCCTGCTGTAGTGTATAGATATAACAAGCCTGTACACTAGGGCACACCATCGTACCACCACCCCCATTAGTCTTGACCACATCCATAGTTATGTACTTTTCCTCATATGGGAAACCATAATCAGCCATAGCTTTATCACCAATCATAGCAATAGCTATTACCCAAGTAACTATCATTGAATAGAACCACTTATCTGGAGTAGTCATCAGACACACCCTGTTGGCTGTGGTAATCCACCGTACTTAGTGATAGGTTTGAGAGGTCCTGTTAACCATTCTTTAAACAGCTTACCCTTATCAATACCTACGTACTTAGCAAAGGTTCTGATGGGTGGTACAGATGAGTTCTCATCATAGTATTCCCTTGCCTTCTCAATCTGTAGCACTTGTGAATCTGTTAGTGTAACGTCATCTTCCTTAGCCATCTCGTGCATCACCTCTAGTGACCACTGTGTTGGGTCTACTAAGTACCCATTACCTGTTCTATCTATTGCCATCTCTTTTCTCCATCCTCTATTAACTTAGCTCTGTTATTCTTATAGTCTTGTGTCAGCCTAACAGTCTCTTTACCTGTTCTTTTATTGAGAGCACCTTGTGTTTCTCTTGCTTTAATACTACTGCCAAACTTGACTTCCTTTACTGGCTTGCCTTTGCTGATGTGTACCCTGTTACCAAACTTATTAGTAACTAGGTCTTGGTCCATAGGTTTCTCAAACATCAGTCACCTCCTGTTCTAATCTGATGCCTGTTAGTAAGGCTTCTAGTTCTTTGAACGTGACATCCTGAATACAACCACCCTCTCTTGCTAGTGTTGCATACTTCATAGTCTTCTCTAAGTCACTGTTACCGTGCTTACTTAAGAACATAGTCAGTGAGTACATCCACGATGGTGCACTCCCATCCATTATCTTTATGTGGTCTCCAATCTTTACCATACAATATCTCCTGTCATTCCTACTGCTGAATAATCAGTGACAGTCTTCTCAAAGAAGTTACTCATACTGTCACCGCTTGTTAGTTCCTCTACCCAAGGTAGTGGATTCTCTTTTACTTTAAAGTTACCCTTCAATCCCATCTGTATTAATCTTCTGTCCGCCAGATAGCGTATGTACGTTTTAACTTCACCTTTGTCAAGTCCTTCAATATCCCCAGCTTGATAGGCAAGGTCAATAACTTTATCTTCCAACTCAACAATCGTTCTAGCCATTTGGTATATCTCTCTCTTGAAATCATCATTAACTATTCTCCTGTGCTCGTTACAAAACTCTCTAAATAACCTAGACATACCCTCTGTATGTAAGGTCTCGTCCCTTATGGACCACTCAACTACTGTGTTCATACCCTTCATCTTACCGAAGCGTTGGTAGTTAAGTAACATAACGAAGGCACTGAATAAACTGACACCCTCATTAAATACCGTTAAAGCCAGTGACTTAGCTACACCAACCAATGAATGTACATCTGCATCCTGCATAAAGTCTACCTTCTCAGCTAACTCTTCATACTCTAAGAAGGCACTGTACTCTGACTCGTGTAGTCCTAGTGTGTCATTCAGTAGTGCATAAGCTCTAGCGTGGATGCCTTCTCTCGCTGCAAAGGACATCAGCATCATACGAACCTCGTTGTTTAGAAACTTAGGGATGTAATAGTTACAGTAGTTACCTGCCACTACTACATCTGACTGAGTAAACAATCGTAGTATCTGTGTGATATGATTCTTCTCAACCTCACTCAGTGTACCATCCTTCCACTGTGTTACATCATCATTAAGGTTAATCTCCTTCTCTGTCCAGTGTAAGTCCTCGTGTTGCTCTGCATACTCCACCGCCCAAGGGTGTGAGAATGGTTTGTATGCCTTACTCTCTTCTAATAGTCTACTCTCCATCTTCATCCTCCCTAAGCTGTTCAGCCATATCCATAACAGATACAAAGCACCACTCACAAAAAGTCACAGGTAGTATTCCAAAGTACCCTTGAATACCACCACACTCTTCATCATACTCACTACTGCATACACTGCATTCATCTTTGGGTTCTAACCCTCGCAAGCTAGACATTCTGTATCCTCCATAAAATCCTTAAGTGCTACTCTCTCTATCTGTTGTCCTACATTCTCTGCATTACTGGTGGATGAGGTGCGTAAATAATATAACCCCTTCAGCTTAGACTTCCAAGCATTCAGGTGTACCTGTGACACATAGTTCTTATCACTACCTGCTGGAAAGAATAGGTTGACACTCTGACCCTGACAGATAAACCTCTGTCTATCTCCTGCGTGTTGTACTACCCAGTGCTGGTCTAGTTCAAAGGCTGTCTTGAATACATCCTTCTCCCATTCAGTTAAATAATCTAGCTGTTGTACACTACCCTCGTGGTGGTTGATGTTTCTCCACTCCCTCTCTAACCAAGAACTATCCTTACCTAATCGTAGTCTGTGTTCTTCCATCACCTTCTCTAAGTGTTTGTTCTTAATCAGGTGACTACCAATCCTTGTCTTATGTACAAAGCTGTTAGACTTAAGCGGTTCAATAGAGGGGCTTGTCCCCAGTATCATACCACTGTTAGCATTGGGTGCTATAGCTAGTAGGTGTGAGTTTCTTCTAGCTGTACCTACACCATCTAGGTACTCACCTCTAGTATCACCCAGTGCATACGTTGCACCCAGTGCCTGCTTCTTAATTAAGTTAAACATTCTTCTGTTGTGGCTCACAGCTAACGCAGATTCCCAAGGGATATTCTTTGATTGTAGGTACGAATGGAATCCCATTGCACCTAACCCTAGGCTACGTTCCTGAAGTGCCGAGTATGATGCCTTCTTAAGCTCCTCAGGGGCATCCTCTATGAAGCAAGTGAGGACGTTATCTAGCATAGTTATTAAGTCTACTACTAACGATGTATCTTTCCACTCCTCAAAGCGTTCAAGATTGACGGAGGATAGGCAACATACTGCAGTCCTATCTTCACTGGTCGGTAGGTGAATCTCATTACATAAGTTGCTTCCTTTGATTTCAAGTCCTTTCTCCTTTAATGCTTTCGGTAGTTGTCTATTAGCTTCGTCAATGAAGTTGAGGTATGGTTCACCAGTTCTGAAGCGTACCTCGATAAGTCTTTCCCATAACTCTCTCGCACTAACTGTATCACTGATGTCACCAGTGTGAGGGTCAAGTAAATCCCAAGGGCTATTAGAAATAACGGAATCAATAAAAGCATCAGTAATATTAATAGCGTTGTTGATATTAAAGCACTTGCGGTTGCTATCGCCCCCAGTCGGTACTCGAATGTTAATGAATTCCACCACGTCTGGGTGCGAGATATCAGTGTATGCAGCATAGCTTCCTTTCCTTGTTTGTCCTTGTTTATAAGCTGTCATTGCTGAGTCAGCTACCTTGATGAATGGTATAGGTCCTGGTGCTTTGTCACTTACAGGACGTACGTCACCCCAGTGTCCACCTACTCCACCACCCTTGACACTAAGCCAAGCCAGCTCTGCTTGGTGCTCAATAAGACCATCAAGAGTGTCAGGTACGTAAGACAGAAAACAAGAAATAGGTAGTCCTTTAGCTTGCTCTCCTTCAAGCGGAGCGTTACTAAGTATAGGACTACTAAACATAAACCAACCACTACTAACAGCATCGTATAACCTCTGTGCTAAATCTAAATCACCATCACTATAAGCAACGCACGTTCTAGCGTACGCTTCTTGCGGTGACTTCTCCTTACCTCTAAGGTAGTAACCGTTAAGTAATTCAAGTGACTGCTCTGTCAGCATCTTGTCTCTTGTCCTGTCTATTGTTATTCCTAGGTATTCACTACGCATCTTCGCCCACCTTAATCTCTACCATAGTCTCACCTTCCTCATTAGTATAGGTCTTGTATGTTAGTTCCCCTCTGTTATGAAGAACGATAGCATCAATCATTCCCTCGTTGTATGCTCTTCTGTCTGAGAAGTATGTCCACACTGCACCTATTGATATCCAAACCACACTGGCTGTTATAAAGTCATTCATAATATTCCTCAAATCTCTCCCTCTTTTCCCACAGTTTCTTATCGAAGACCTCAAGGATATCTTCAGGCTCTATCTCTAGTTCATCACATATGAGACACACATCATAGTTCTGTGCAACTCTTTCCTTAAGCTCTTCGAGTGTTATCATTAGAAATTCCCTGCGACATTATCTATAAAGTATGAAGTAATCTTACCTGTTGGTCTGCTCACTAGGGTGTTGTCATAGCACACATCCTTATGTCCACAGAATGCACAGTTCATACACAGTTTCTCTTCACCTGTTCTCTTGTTAACTGTTGTTGCATTCGCAAGTCTCATAGGTGGTGTGTCACTGTCCATCTTATCCTTCAACTGAACAATAAACTTATCAACATCCTGCTCAAGTTCCTGCTCACATAGCTTGAGTGTTGACTTGTTCTTATTGAATGCTAAGAAGTAACCCTTATCTCTACCCTTTGTCTTACCGTAGGCTGATAGTTGTTTGATGTAACCGAAGGCATCATCCTTGATACCATCTTCCTTAAACTTATTGTCATATGACCAAGCACTTGCGGTCTTAACATCCACTAACTCACCATCAATCTCACAATCCTGTGAACCCTTGATGCCCTCTACTGTATGCTTTCCTTGCTGACCAGTGACCTTGTGCCCTGACAATTCAACTAAGCCTAGCAACACTGCTTCAAGTATGTGACCTTGTAAGAATGTAAGGTAGACCTGACCTGATATAGGCTCAGGCTCGTGACCCTTGATGCCATACCACTGTGCTCTCTCACATCTACCGATGCCTGACATACGTAGACCAGTGTCTCTGTCTCTAGGTGTCAGTGCATCAACCAGTGCGGTGCTAACCTCTTCACCAACCCTGTCTGCTATCTTCTTAAGGTCACCATTGATATTCTTATCTTCCATTAAATCATATACGTCCTGTACTACTGTATTAATCGTCTTCATTATTGTATTCCTCTATTAGTTTATTTATGTACCACTTTGCTTTGTTTAAATCTTCAAGACCGTTCTTGAATTTGTATCTGCTTATGTATTTTATCACATTACCCTCAAGGTATGACATCTTTTGGTCTAAAATATATTCAATTACTTCTATCTTCCCTTGCTTGTAATGGTTAGGGTTGATGTTATCCTTGCTTTGTTTAGTGTGTGTCATTCCAACTCTCCCCTATCTTGTACTCTCCGTTAATCGGACAGCGTAAGTTATAATAAATTGCTGTGTCTCTCATAGCTGATACAACCTGCTCACCTATAGACTCAGCGTGTTCAGGTGCACACTCAATCTGTATCTCATCGTGTATCACACCTAGCTGATTGTAAGGTAAGTCACACCCATTATGAAAGATAACCCAGGCTCTCTTAGCTATGATGCTACCTGCTGATTGTAATAGAAAGTTCAGTGCTGAGTGTGGTGACCTAGTCTTGATACGTCTGCCGTCCAGTGCCTTAATCCACCCTCTATTACTAGCCTTCTCTATCCTCTCTCTTAAGCTTGCTAGTGATGGTGTGTTAGCTAGGAAGGAATTCTTAATAGCCCTGCCCTCTTTCTTACCACCACCTACAATCTTACCAATCAGGTCATCACCTCCACCATACAGGTATGCATAGATGAATCGCTTAGCCTCGTTCCTAGTACCTAGACCTGCTGACTCTTGGTTCTTAGTATGTATGTCACCTGTTAGTATCTCATTTGTATAGTCAGGGTCATTCATATAGTGGGCTAGACATCTTAACTCTAAGCCACTCAAGTCAGCACCCACTAGTACCTTACCTGGGTGCACAGTAAACAAGCTACGCATATCAGCACCAAACTCTTTACTACTAGCAGTCACCTGCTGTAGGTTAGGGTTGCTACTACTCATACGGTTAGTTATTGTGCCTATTGTGTGTACCCTAGCGTGGATTGAATGGGTATCATCATCGTAAGCATCCAACCAACCATCGAGCTGACTCTTACGCTTCTGTAACATAAGATACCTAGCAATAAGCTTAGCCTCAGGGATATCAACACCATCTAGCACAGTCTCATCAACCCTAGGCTTACCACCATCAGTAAATATAGTAGGCTTCCAACCATAGTGCATAAGGTGTCGTGCTACTTGCTGTCTACTGCCTAGGTTCAGAGGTGGATAAGAATAATAACCGTACTCACCACTACTGTTTGTGTGACAGAGCAACTTAACTTCCTTGGAGTATGCCAGTGTTCTAGTTCCATCTTGTTTAAACTTCTGCTTGCATTCTTGTTTCTTCTGCCACAACGGTAGTGGTTCAAACACAGACTGAACCTGGCTCTCAGCCTTCTTAAGTTCTTCTTCAACATCAAGTAATACTTCATACGCTTTCCTCTCATTAAAATACCATCCATACTTCTCTTGCTCAGAGCAGTGCTTCTTAGTTGCATACTCTAACTCAAGTGCATCACGTCCGTGTCTACGTACGTCTTCCTGTAGTCTGTTGTATAGGTGTGTTGTTACTTCAACATCACGCACACAATACTCTAACATCTCATCAGTAAACTTAGACCAGTCCTCATAATCACCTTTAGGAAAGTGCATCCTCTCACCCCAGCTTGACAGTGAGTGCCCTCCCTCTCTTCGAGGCTCAGTTAGTTGGCTCATTATCATAGTGTCCTCAACCTTTGTGCCAGTGAAGTCAGTACCTAATAGTTTCTCTAGCACTGGTACATCAAACCCAATACCATTATGAAATACTAATGTCTTACCTACACCTAACCACCCATTGAATATATCTACTGTGTTGGGTGTGAACTTAACAATCTCTTTTGTCTTCACATCCTGACACACAATACACCATATGACAGTGGGGTCTAGCCCATCAGTCTCTATGTCACAACTAAAAATCATTATCAGCTCCTGACTCAGGGTTGTGCCCTAACTCTAATCGTCCTGTTATTGAGTTGAAGTATGACCAACCTGCTTCACCTGTCTGACCAGTACGTCTTAGCTTAGGCACTCGGATGCGTATAGCATTACGTTCATAGTCATCCTCACTCAGCTTGTCACGACTGAATAGTATATTGTTATGGCACGCCTGAGGTATAGCACCTGAACCTTTAACATCATACTCACTGATTTTGTGTGGACTACTACCATCATCAGGCTTACGTGTATGTGTACTCAGTATGACACAAGCCTTAGTCTCCTTGCATAGCTTGATGAATCTATCCATCACCTCTTCAATATTCTCATTGCTCAAGTTCTTGATTGCAGTGTGGAGTGGGTCGACTAGTATGACAGTACAACCTAGACCTTTAACAAAGTACCTAATCTTAGAGAACATCTCATCAATATCTATACTACCACCACCATCATTATGTAACTGGATTTTAGTTCCGAATCCTACATCAACAGCGTGTGACATAATATTATTGACATCAATATCCCCTGGCTTTAGTAGTTGTAGGTTGGTTGAAGTATGCACACTCACTACCTTCCTCACTGTCTCATCGATGTTATCCTCAACCATAAAGCAACCAATCTTCTCATCAGTTTCTGTAGCAAAGTGATAGATTAGTTCGTTAAGGATTGTAGTCTTACCAATACTAGTGTGTGCAATAATAGATGTTAACTCACCTCGTGCTAACCCACCTCGTGTCATATGATTAAGGTCACCGAAGCTATCAGGTAGTGGTATAAGTTCTGTTGCTTGATAGTCTAGTAAGGCATTACGCATATCATCAATAGATGCTACGCCTGATACAGTGAAAGGCTTGGCATCCCAGAACTCTGCCTGAAAATCCCTACCATCACCTGCCATAATGTAATCACTAGCATCCTTATGCTTTGCTAGTGTCAGTATCTTACACTTGTTAGGTCCTAGTAAAGGGGCTACTTTATTAGCAGCATCACGTCCTGCATCATCATTATCAAAGCACAGTACCACTGTCTCGAAAGAATCCAACCACTCTAGGTTAGCCTTGATGTTGTCAACACAATTAGCACCGTTGTTTACTGACACTACTGACCACCTGCTACCGAACATCTCGTATGCAGACAGTGCATCTAGTTCACCTTCAACAACAGTAACTATCTTGCCACCCTTCCTGAACAGATGCTGTCCGAACAGAGCGTTGTCCTTACTGGTATTACCTGCACCAAAGAATCTCTTTTGGTCCACCAATCTAGTCTTCATACCCACTAACTCACCCTTCTGATTGTGGTAGGGGTAGTGGTGTTTGATTGGGTTGCCTTCGCTGTTGACTTCAACCTTAACTCTATACTTCTCTAAGGTCTCAGCTCTCAGGTGTCTGTCTGTCAGTGAATAATGCTCACCTATATACTGGTGCTTCCAGCTATCATCATCTTGCGAACTCGGTTCGCTGACTACCTTACCTGTTGGCTTGGTGTGGTAACTGCAACTGAAGCAGTGAGTATGACCATCGTCAAACACTCCTAAGTTATCTTTGTGTGTGTCTTCACCTTTATCTGCACACTGGGGACACTGTTCTTTGTGCGTTAATCTGCTTTCCATATCTATCTCTCCGTTATTATAATTTGGTGGCTCTTTGTGGGGCACAGGTGAGCCAACCCTGCTGTTCACATTTACCCTCTTCTTTTACTACTTACTTAGAACTCTGAAGGGTCGTACTCACCTGCACCTTCTGCCTTTTCTTCAACTCGAATCTTCTCGATGTAAGTGTATGCATCATAAGGTGCTTTACCTTTCTTGACATTGATGGTTACCTTATCACCGAACAAAGATAGATGTGTATGTTCTACTTCTTCTCTGTCTGCATTGTACACTAGTGGTCGACCAAACTCTTCCTTTCTTTTAGACTGAATCTGCTTCACACCTTTGTAATCTATTAAGGAAAGACCTGCTTTCTCAGCTTTCTTAAGCCCGTCCTTATCTAAGGCAACAGTAATCTTATAATTACTAGCACCCTTAAAGTTATCGGGCTTACTGATATGGTTAAACACTACTTCACCTGTTAATGATAAATATTGTGACATCTTTACTACTCCTTTTTATTATTTAACTAACTGCAGACCACCAACCTAGGTTGACCTACTCCTAACTAAGATAGTCTCTGAGTATGAACACTAACAGTAGACATACATAACAGACTAACTCATTACCTAACTTAGTTATTGCTTTAGGTATTGTATATACTGTTTGTATAACAATCTAAGACTAACTAAGTGTGTACAGTTTAGCATACTTTTAACTAAACTATATTTATACTCACTTTAAATCATCCTCTCTTCTCCTATTTAATTTATGTCTCAACCAAGACCAGTGTTTATGTGCAACCTCTAGCTCAAACTCAGCCCTCTCTAGTTGTTCTTCTAAACATTCTGTGTCCTGCATATACATAAGGTTGGTTATATTAATACTAGGTTCAGCTTCGTACTGCTGTGGTTCAAACAGTTCTCTCTTAACTTTCCCCATCACATTCTCCTAAACATTTAGTTACTATATCGTGTCTCTCTTGCTCAAGTAGTCTTAGTTTATCTATACCTTCCTCCACCTGAGTCCTTGTCTGTTTTATATATGTGTTAATCCTTGACAAGTCATTCTTTAATTGACTGGTCCAATCTATTTTGTTGTCTTCACTCATCTGTTGCTCCTGTTATGTTTGTACTTTCTTTTAACCATAAGTCTCTGTTGTTCTCTCTATAATACATCAGTGATGCTCGTTCATTCTGACTTAGAAATTCACCATCTCTGCCCCTATCATTCAATCCGTCCATATAGGATGGGTTCATAGGTATGCCATAGTACACCTCGACTGGCTTGTCAATCCATTCCTCTGCCCTCTTCTCTACGAATGTCTTGATACCACAGGTAGGTCTACGCATACTGCCCCTAGAAGGTGGTGAAAAGACATACTCTTTGTTGTTACTCCTCTTTAGTCGGTAATATATTGTGTCCTTACCTAAGGCAGTTATTGCTACTATCTGTTTAATGGTCCACAACTTACCATCATCTAGTGGATATTCAATCTCTTTATACTTTCTATTCACCCTTATTTCTCCTTGTATATTGATAGTTTATCTACTAGTGACATTATGTGTTCCATATCCTCTAGTATTGTAGTCTCAGGCTTACGAGGATTCGATTGTGGCGTACTTCTCAACTCATCCCTTACCTTATCCTCAATAGCCTTGTTCAGCTCCTTATTTGGTTCCTCCTCTTGATATACAATTATCTCTAACTCTTTTAGGTTTAACTCCTCACCACGATACCATACCCTTAGTGAGTTGTAGTCATCGTGAGTCGTGTGAGATGTAATAATACCTTCAACAGTCGCACCGTCATATACATATTCAATCATTATTTCTCCTCGTCTATAAAGTGTGCTTCAGATTTAACCCAAGCACCTGCACCTGTTGTGCTATCTAAATCAGCCTGAATTAAAGCCAGTTTCTCTGCTTCCTTTGCATTATCAGCAGAAACATATACATATATTGACCTTGTTACGTCCACTCCTATGTGAAATTTTCTCATTACTTACCCCCTTTATCTATTGGCTTTCCAATAGAGATATTATTCACATCCTCTATTGTATATCCATCTTCTAATAGAACCTCTGCTATCCTGTGATTCTCTATGAATAACAGATTGTTCTCCTCTCTGAGTTGTTCTATCACTACTCTATTTTCATCTACCAATTCAGTGGCAGAGATAATAGCTTCCCTAATATCTTTGTCCTCTGCATTATCTTTCACATCAACTATCAGTTTCATACTAGTACCTCTAAGAATTTAATTTTATCTGCAAGATACCATAAACCACCTTGGCTCTTAGGTCTCTTGATTTCCTCCACCCCCTCAATCTCTACCTTAACCCACACTCTTCCCTTATTGGATAGGTGTGGTGCGTGTGGTGTTGATGTACAGTGCCAACCTTGGCGTACCTTAAAGCCTTTAGTTGGATGACATTCTGATTCATACCACTCACCAAACTTAATACCTTGTTGCTTGTTGATGAACAGTGGTGTTAGTTTTCCACTCTTCATTTTTCTTACTAGTTTATATGCTTCCATCATATTATTTCTCCTTAAATTGTATTCATAAAGTCTGAGCCTAGAAGCTCGGTTACAGTATCCCCAATTGTATCATTATAACTATCCCACTGGCTTTTAATCATCTCAGAAACCACTAGTGCAACATCATTATTAAAGTCTTCATTACCTATATCATCATCAAGATACTGCCCACTTCCACCTAAATCATCAGCAACTAGTGTTGTCAGTACACGCTCCATCTGTGATGACCACTTCTGATAGCTAAATTTCTCTTGTTTAATCTTCCAATCCTCTACTACACTCATAATTCACTCCTTAACTTCTTCTGAAACAGCGTCACAACCATCTTTTCTATATTCACTAGCCACTTGTTCAGCGTCAAATTCATCAGTGTACTCACCCTCGACAGAGCCATCTACCCAAACTAT
>JYMV01026748.1_pt1 | contig 17846 bp, 18 predicted proteins | sample 338911 | NCBI WGS metagenome assembly JYMV01 (sample SAMN03354496, study PRJNA234377) | hydrothermal vent metagenome | biome: Deep sea; feature: Hydrothermal plumes at the Eastern Lau Spreading Center, Western Pacific Ocean; material: Seawater | place: Tonga | collected 2009 | depth 2000 m m
CTTTAAACGACATAACTAATTCAATTTCATTTTGAGAAGCATTAAAAACATTATGATTAGTTTCTCAATAAAGAATTTAAAAAAATTATTATTTTTTATTATTTTTAGTTTTTTATTTTCTCAGCCAATATTTGCTAAAACAACAATTACTTGGTGGGCTGAAGCAAATGCAGATAGAGATCCTGTGTTTGTTGAAAAACTTCAAAATGTTTTTAATGCTTCTCAAAATGAAATTGAATTAGTTATGTCGTTTAAAGAAGCTCTTAATGACGTTTTGAGAACTGCAATGGTTGCCGGTACTGGTCCTGATATTGTTGAAACACCTGGACCTTCTTATGTTAAAGAATATCAAGAAGCTGGTTTGTTACAATCAATGGAAGGATATTCCAAACAATATGGATGGCAAGATTTATTGTTACCATGGTCATACAGTGCAGGTGTATTTGATGGTGAATTTTTTTCAGCACCAAAGACATACGAAACAATGATTATGCTTTATAATAAAACTTTGTTTGAAGAAAATGGTTGGAGTATTCCAACAAATCTTACTGAGTATGAATCCTTAGCTAAAGCTATCCAATCTAAAGGAATGCATGTTTTTTCTTATGGTTCAACTGGTTGGCAACCAACTCACGAACATATTGGAGGAATGTACCTTAACAGCTATGCAGGTCCTGATAATGTTTATAAGGCTCTAATAGGTGAAAAAAAATGGTCTGATCCTGAATTTGTCGGTGCAGTAGAACTACTTAGAAAGCACATGGTAGATGATGGGTATTGGTCCGGAAGCTTAGAGAACTATTATGCTTTGGGATGGGATGATTTTCATGCTCAATTTGCTAATAGAGGCGCTGCAATGATGACAATAGGCACTTGGACTTTTCAAACTACTGAGAATGTCTTCAAAGATATAAGCGATGATTGGGATTGGGCACCATTTCCAAATCTTACTGCAGAGGGAGGAGATCCTTCCTATCTTTTAGCACTTGGAACTACTTTATCTATAAATGGTAAAAGTGATAATCCTGATGCTGCTGCAAAAGTTATGGACTTTGTGTTTAAGAATAAAGCTATAGTTTTAGATATGGCTAATGATTTTAATTTTGGTGAATTTGTTGTTCCTCTAAAATTTACTGAGTCTGATTTTGGAGATAACGTTAATCCTAAAGTTAAAAGATATTTACTTACTTTTGCTGAAGAAACTGGCAAGGGTAACTACGGCTATACAACATGGACTTTTTGGCCTTCTGATCCTGGCGTTCATATTTGGAAAGATATGGAAGTATTGTGGGCTGGAGAGATTACTTCTCAAGAATTTATGGAAGATCATGAAAAACTATGGAAGAAAGCAAGAAAAAATAATGCCACGCTTCCAGTAGGTAAAAGATAATTGTTAATTAAATAAAGCGGGTCATAAATATTGTCCCGCTTTTTTATTCATTATTAAATTATAAGTGATAATCTTAACTAAAAAAGCATGGATAGCATGGTATTTTATAATACCTGCTTTTTTACTTCATTTTATGGTTGTGGCTGTACCTTCCATGTTGAGTTTGGCTTTAAGTCTTACTGACTGGAATGGATTTGGTAAGATTAATTATATAGGTTTTGAAAATTTTTTTGAATTATTTGATGATAGAGTTTTTAAGAAAGCAGTAAAGCATAATATTATTTGGACATTTATATTTTTAACAATCCCAATAACTGTAGCCTTAGCTTGTGCGTATTTGCTTACTGGTATTAAAAAAGGTCAGTTAATTTACAGATTAATATTTTTTTTCCCTTATATGCTTGCTAGTATAATTAGTTGTCAAATTTGGAAATATATGTTCCATCCATTACATGGTATTGGAGCATGGTTATCAGAAAAAGGGTATGATTTTTTAGTTGCATCACCTTTTACTATGAAAGAAACATCCCTGTACGCTGTTGCGTGGGTAGATGGATGGCATTTTTGGGGTTTCTTAGTAGTTATTTATATAACAGGAATGTATCAAGTTGATAATTCCCTTTATGAAGCGGCTGACATTGAGGGGGCAACAAAATGGCAAAAGTTTAGATATATAACTTTGCCAATGATTAGACCGGTGTTTGTTTTTACACTTATGATCATAATTATTTGGTCTGTTCCTACTTTTGATTATATTTATATTCTCACACAAGGTGGCCCAGCTTATAGCTCTGAAGTTTTAGCAAACCATTTGTATTCACAAGCATTTGAAAGATTTAATGTGGGTTATGCATCCGCAATTGGCACTCTAATGTTTATTTATGTAATATTTATTATCTGTATATTTGGAATTCTTCAAAAGTTAGGTTGGGAAATTTAATGATTGTTGCAAAATATAGAAAACAAGAATTAGTTGTAAATTATACTATTTTAACTTTTTTAGCATTAATTGCATTATTGCCCATACTTTTATTATTCTTTAATTCAATAAAACCTCAGGAAGAGTTTGGGGTTAACGCTTTAGGATTCCCTAAAACAATACGTTTTGCTAATTTTTTAGATGCCTGGGAATTGGGTAATTATGCTCAAATTTTTTTAAATTCATTTCAATTAGTAATTGGCACTTTGATTATCTGTCTTTTGTTTTCAGGTTTAGCTGCGTTTAGTTTGGCTAGACTTAAGCCTAAAGGTGCAATGATTTTCGCAATATATTTACTGGTAGGTATTAGTATTCCTGCGCAAATGTTTATATTACCTTTGTTTTTATTGTGGAAAAATTTAAATCTAATTGATACTCATATTGGTTTAATCATTATTTATAGTGGGTTAAATGCTCCTTTTGCAACTTTTTTGATTAGATCTTATATGATACAACTCCCTGAAGAGTTGTTTGATGCAGCTCGAATTGATGGAGCCAATCCTTTTCAGTTATTTGCAAAAATTGCAGTACCTCTATCTTGGCCTGTTTTTTTAACAGCAGGATTGATAGTTGGATTAGCAGTTTGGAATGAATTTTTATTTGCCTTAACTTTTATGCAAGATGAAAATTCAAAACCAATATCAACTATTCTCTTTGCTTTTTCAACACGTTTTGAAAACAATTGGGGTTTAGTTAGTGCTTCTGCAGTCATGATGGTAGCGCCAGTAGCAATTTTATTTATGATATTCCAGCGTCGTTTTATTGCTGGGTTAACAAGTGGTGGACTTAAAGGATAAATATGAAATTAGATAATGTTTATGAAGAAAAAGTTTATGCTGGAGTTTTAGGAAAAATTATTGGTGTATACCTAGGGCGTCCATTTGAAGGTTGGACCTATGATCGTATTATGAGTGAGTTGGGTCCTATTAATTATTACGTTCATGATAAACTTAAAGTTCCATTAATAGTAACCGATGATGATATTACTGGCACATTTACATTTATTAGAGCTTTGAATGACTATAACTATAATTATAATGTTACCTCAAGACAGATAGGTCAGACTTGGCTGAATAATATTATTGAGAAAGAAACTATCCTTTGGTGGGGAGGAGTTGGTAATTCAACAGAGCATACGGCTTATCAAAATTTAATTAATGGTATTCCGGCACCCGAAAGTGGATCAATTAAAAAAAACGGCAAAGTTATTGCAGAACAAATTGGAGCACAAATATTTATTGATGGTTGGGCCATGGTGTGCCCCGGTGATCCGGAAAAAGCTATTGATTTAGCTGGAAGAGCAGCAAAAGTAAGTCATGATGGAGAAGCTGTCTTCGGTGCACAAATAATTGCTGCATTAGAATCATTAGCTTTTATAGAAAATGATATTAATAAACTTTTAAATGTATCAAAAAAACTAATTCCAAATTCATCAACAATTTATAAACTTATAAATGATATTCAAGATTGGCATGCAGGCAATAGTGATTGGAAAAGGGCAAGAGAAAAAATTCAAGATAAGTATGGATATGATAAATTTTTGGGCAATTGTCATATGGTCCCAAATCATGCTTTAATTATTATGTCTCTTTTATACGGGGAAGATAACTTTCAAAAATCACTAATGATAGTCAATACAGCAGGTTGGGATACAGATTGTAATTCAGGTAATGTAGGTTGTATCTTAGGTATAAAAAATGGACTTCAAGGTATTGATTCCGGTCCAGATTGGCGTTCTCCTGTTGCTGATAGATTATATTTACCAACAGCTAATGGTGGTCAGAGTACCACTGATGCTGTCACAGAAACATACAAATTAATAAAAATTGCAAAATTAATGAATCATCAAAAATTTGAAGCACCAAAAACTGGATATAGATATCATTTTGAAATGCCCGGGAGTCTTCAGGGTTTTAAGGTTGATTTAACTTCAAAAAATAATCAACTTACTTATATAAAAAATGTTGAAGGTCATAGTAAATCAGGAAAAAGATCGCTTCAAATAACTTATGATCACCTAAGTAATGGAGTTGATAGCAAAGTATATGTAGATACTTTTATACCAAAAGAAATTCATGAATTAGAAGGGCATGCAAGAAATGTTTTTTTTCATTACAATTTATATACATGCTCCAATATTTATTCAGGACAAATCATAAAAGCAAAAATAATTGCAGACAAAAACAATAAACAAAATATTTTTTGCAATTTATATATTAGGTGTTATTCAAAAGCTGATAAACTGATATCCATTGAATCTGAAAAAAAACTAATTAAAGTTAATTCAATTAACGATTTTTCTTGGAAATTACCGGGCACAAATGGTGATATCATATCTCAGATTGGATTAAGAATTAGTTCATCCGAAAATTCTCAAGGAAAAATATATCTTGATTATTTAGGGTGGGAAGACGAACCCAAAGTATCTTTTTTTAAACCTAATCATGTTGTCCCATTTCAAAGAGGCCAACCAAGTAATAAAATAAAAAACTCAGAGATGTGGAGAAATAACTGGGTTAAAGCAACAGATCACTGGGACATTCATTGGAAGGAAGCTTTTCATATTTCTAATAATAACGGGAGAGGGATGATTATTACCGGCACTAATGATTGGAAAAATTATACGGTATCATCTAAAATTACATTTCATCTTATGACATCTGGAGGAATAGCTGCAAGAGTTCAAGGGTTAAGACGTTATTATTCATTAGAAGCATCTAAGCAAAATAAAATTCGATTAGTGAAAATGTTCGAAGAAATCGATATTCTTGAAGAAAAAGATTTCGCAATCCAATTGCACAAGGAATATCTTTTTTCTTTATCAGTAAAAGATAATTTCATCCGAGGGCTTGTTGATGGAATATTAATACTGGAGTATAATGATGATTCTAATATGTTCCAAAATGGAGGTATAGGATTAGTCATTGAAAATGGAACACTTTCAACAAATGAAATATTAGTAAATTAAATATTTTAATCAATATCTTTATTCTCAACATTCCTCGTGGTTGGTGGTAGGATGATATTGATGAAAAAAATTCTTGTTACTGGTGGCTCTGGTAAAGCAGGTAAAGCAACAATAAACAAACTTTCAGAAAAAAATTATGATGTTTTTAATGTTGATCTTCAAGACAAGCAGGAATTAGATGTTCCTTTCAGTTGTGTGAATCTAGAAAATTTTGGTGAAACAGTGGAGGCTATTACACAAATAGACGATCGCATAAATGGCATTGATGCAATCGTTCATCAGGCTGCTATCCCTGCTCCTGGTTTATATCCTAATCATAAAACATTTCGTGTTAATACGCTCAGCACCTACAATGTTTTTCAATGCGCTGAAATAATGAAAATAAATAATATTGTATGGGCATCAAGTGAAACAGTTTTGGGTTTGCCTTTTGATACCTATCCACCCTATGTTCCCGTTGATGAAGATTATCCGCCTCGTCCAGAATCAAGTTACTCTCTATCAAAAGTAATGGGGGAGGAATTAGCAAGACAATATTGTCGTCGAAATAAGGATATGAAAATTTTTGGTCTCCGCTACTCAAACATTATGGAAGAAAAAGATTACGAGTCTTTTAGAGATTTTCAAGAAGACCCTTATATTAGAAAATGGAATTTTTGGGGTTATATTGATTCTCGCGATGTTGGACAAGCCTGCCTCTTAGCACTGGAGTCAGATTTGAAAGGTGCTGATAATTTTATAATCGCTGCTGATGACACAGTAATGAACAAAACAAATAAAGAATTACTGGATGTTGTCTTTCCGAATATTAAAATTAAAGGAGAAATTGGAGACCATCAAACATTATTAAATAATAGCAAAGCAAAAAAAATTTTAGGTTTTCAACCAGAATATTCATGGCGAAATTTAGTTTAGTTAATTAATTTCCCTCAACATCCCTCGTGGTTGGTGGTAGGATAATCCAATGTAAATTAATGTTACAATAAGATTTAAAGAGTATGTTGGAAAAAAATTATAAAGTTAATCATTTAAAAGGCATTGTTTTTATGCTTTTAGCTTCATTATCTTTTTCTATTAGTGACACTTTTATTAAATATACGGTAAAACAAACAGGAAATGATCTTTCATTGTTTAACATTATTTTTGTACGAGGAATTTTTACTAGTTTATTAATTTTAATATCAATCTTTTTTTTTGGAAAAATAAATTTAAAAAAATTATTCAATAACAAACGATCTTACGTAAGAGGAATATTTGAAGTTATGGCTGCTTTTTGTTTTTTATCAAGTTTGATTTTAATGCCAATGGCTTATGTTTACTCGCTTCTTAATACAGCTCCTTTAATTATTACAGCAACAGGAGCAATTTTCTTAAAAGAACAAGTTGGAATGAGAAGATGGACTGCAGTTATATTAGGATTTATTGGTGTTTTGATTGTCATCAATCCTGGTAATTTAAAATTTGGTTATTTTTTTATTTTGCCAATTTTGACTGCAATTTTTCTGACACTAAGAGATGTTGCAACGAAAGGATATAAAGATTCATCTAATAGTTTAGAAATTATATTTATTACTTCTTTGCTTGTGACAATTGCCTTTGGAATAACATCAATATTTTTTCCTTTCTACATAAACTACAAAATTATATTTTATATTTCATTTTCCAGCATTGCTTTGACTCTCGCCTATTTATTTTCTGTATTAACTATTCTCTATGCGCCAATATCTCTAACTTCATCAGTTCGTTATTCAGTAATAGTTTTTGGAATTGTGCTTGGATATATATTCTTTAATGAGATACCAAGTATAAATATGATTGTTGGAGCTATTATTATATCTTTAAGTGGCTTATTTGTGATTAAAAGACAAAAAGAATTGGGTAAAATAAATTAACAGTAAATCAACCACAAAGTATTTTGATCAACATTCCTCATGGTTGGTGGTAGGATTATTTGTGATAAAAAGATAATAAAATAATAGATAAATTATTAAAACTCATAGAAAAGAATGTGACTCCTAGCATAAAAGAGGATTTTAAATGGCTAGGCAAAACTATAACTAAAGACTTGGAAAAACTTACAAAGGAAAAAACCACCTAAAAAAAAGATGAATGAATCAGTTATGGGTGATTTAATTCTTCTATAAGTCTACTGTGCTAAATATTACTCGCTTAACCTTTAGGGGAATACTGATATAAGCCCAAAGTGTTTTATAACATTTTCTTATTCCTATTTGTCATTTGTTGCTGGAGTCCAACTTGGTATGTTATCAAGTTTCAATTAGGTATTGTTGACCCAGTACTTTCTGTTACCTATCGTTTCTTTATTGCTGCATTAATACTATTTTTTTTTACAATAATTACAAAAAGGAAAATTTCTTTCAAGCTACAAGACCATTTTTGGTTTTTCTTATTAGGTATTAATTTATTCTCATTAAATTACATACTTTTTTATATAGCTAATCTGTATCTTATAAGTGGTATAGTTGCTGTTTGTTTTTCTGCTCTCATTTTTATGAATATTCTAAATGAAAGAATATTTTTTCAAATTAAAGCTACATATAAGACTTATCTTGCGTCAATGATCGGTCTTCTGGGACTTTTTGTAATTTTCAATAAAGAAATTATTGGTTTTACTTATTCTAACAAAGTTCATTACGGAATTTTATTAGGTATCATAGCCACTTACTTTGCATCACTAGGCAATATAATTTCACTTCGCAATTCTAAAAATAACTTACCAATTATTTCTACGCTCAGCTATGCAATGCTATATGGCTCCATATTTACTTTTATTGTATCTGTCATTTTGAACAAAGAAATTATCTTTGATATAAGCTTTTCATATATTACATCACTTTTATTTCTTTCTTTTGTCGGTTCTGTGCTAGGATTTACCTTATATCTAAAACTTATCGAGCGAATTGGAGCAGGTAGAGCTGGTTATATAGGTGCCATCTTACCAGTAGTAGCACTTATAATTTCAACGTATTTTGAAAATTTAGTTTGGAATCAGAGTATAATTTTGGGTTTATTTTTGCTAATTTTAGGAGCTGTTCTTGTTATTCATCAAAAGCAACAAAGATAGAAGTTTTTTTAAGAATTTATTCAAAAAACAATATTGAGGAATTCATCTTTCTAATTGACTAATGGCATTAGCAAGAGTTTAATTTACTGTCAACATTCCTCGTGGTTGGTGGTAGGATAGTAGTGATGCAAAAAAAATCTTCAAAAATTGCTAAATGCCTTTGCGGTGGAATTAAGATAAAAGTAAAAGGAAAACTCGGCAAGGTAATTAATTGCCATTGTTCCCAGTGTAGAAAAACGCATGGCAACTACGCCGCATATACCTACTGTCCAGAAGAAAATGTTACCTTTATTTCTAAGAAAACTCTAAAATGGTACCAATCATCCAACATTGCCAAAAGAGGTTTTTGTTCTAGGTGTGGGGCAAGTATGTTTTACAAATTGCTGAAAAGCAAAGAGCTGGACATTGCGGCTGGAATGTTCAGCAACCCCACTACAATGAAGACGGTTTCTAATATTTTTACAAAAGATAAATTAGATTATTATGAACTAGATTTAAGATTACCAGCATTTGAAAAGGACAGTAAATAAATTTATTCTTTTATCCCTCAACATTCCTCGTGGTTGGTGGTAGGATATTAAATATGTTTAAAAAAAAAATAGTATTTCTTCTAGTGCTTTTTTTCTCACAACTTTTATTTGCTGATGATTTAACAAATTACAAATATGAAAATTATAAAACAAATGCTGTTGAGATAAGCTTTACTAGCGTTGTTCCAAAAATGCGTGCTGAAATGTTTGATGGAAATGAAATCAATTAATAAAAATGTTAAAATCGGACATATCCATCTCAAAGTATCAAACCTTGATCGTTCGTTAGATTTTTATTGTGGTGTGTTAGGATTTATTCTCAAACAACGGATTGGTGATCAAGCTGCATTTATTGCTGCAGGTGACTATCATCATCATATTGGTCTAAATACTTGGGAAAGTAATAATGGAGCATCACCTCCAGTTGGTTCAACAGGACTTTATCATTTAGCAATTTTGTATCCTGAGAGAAAAGAACTAGCTGATGCCTTACAGCGACTACAAAGTCATAACATTACCTTAACAGGTGCTAGCGATCACGGAGTAAGCGAAGCTTTGTATTTAGATGATCCAGATAAAAACGGTGTTGAGTTATATTGGGATAGGCCTCAAAACATGTGGCCCAAAGATGAAAACAAAAATCTAACTATGTATATCAAACCACTTGACCTAAGATCATTATTGGATGAAGTTGAAAAAAAATAATATAAATTAAACCCTTCAACATTCCTCGTGGTTGATCAGTCTTGTTGACTACTAGGAATCCAACAGTATCCGTCGTTATCAAGAATATAACACTCACGAAGTCCATGTGGTTTATTTGTACAAGATTGTAAAATTTTATAATTGTATTTACGAGCAAGTTTTTCTGCAACATCAGGATTAGAATTATATAAACGAATTTCAACACCTGCTCCTCTTGCCCCATTTTCAGGAAGAAGGCTTGGTAAAGGATTATTATGATATGTTGTATCTGCGTGAAGTTGAAATATTTGATTTTCGTATTTCGCAATGGCGAAATCATCGGTTTGTTGAAAAAGTTCTATATTAAATATTGTTCTTAAAAAGGTGCTCGTATTCTTAACACTAGAGACTAACAAATTAATCCCAAGTCCTTTAAGACTTTGGCCTAATTCTTTTGCGTCTATTTTGTCATAATTCATTATTTTGCCAAACATATATCTTAATTCTTTATTATTTTACAAATAAATACCCCTCAACATTCCTCGTGGTTGGTGGTAGGATAATCGTGATGAATAAAATATGAGCTTAACAGATGAAGGCCATTACGGACCAAAACAGCTAAATTTATTAAAGACTGTATGGGGTGAAGGATTTCTTTCGCCTGGCGGAACAGATGAAATAGATGAAGTAATGAAAGGGATTGACGCATCAGAAAAAACTGTTCTTGATATCGGTTGTGGATGTGGTGGAGCTGCAATACATCTTATCAAAAGCCACGGTGCAAAATCAGTATTGGGAATTGATATTGAATCATTAGTTATTAAACGTGCTGAAGAACTAGCGATAAAGTATGACCTTTCTAGCCTTGCACATTTTCGTTGTGTTAAACCTGGACCCCTTGATATTTTAGATGAATCAATTGACCTTGTGTTTAGTAAGGAGGTATTTCTTCATATTCCAAATAAAGAAGATTTAATAAAAGATATTTATCGAGTACTCAAGCCTGGTGGTATGGTTGCTGTAAGTGATTGGATGCGGATAGATAATAACCCTCCTTCAATACAAATGCAGGAGTATGTTGCAGCTGAAGGACTTGATATGTATATGTATTCACTTAAGTGTTATGAGCAAGCATTAAAGAATGCCGGTTTTATTGATATTGCTATTAAAGACCGTAACGCATGGTATCTTGGTAAAGCTAAAAAAGAACTTGCTGCTATTGAAGGTCCACTCAATAAACAAGTCATCGACGCTATCGGTCCAGAAGAAACAGCTGGAGCCATCGATATTTGGAAAAAATTAATTGGCGTCCTTGAACTTGGAGAACATCGTCCAGGGCATTTCAAAGCTGTCAAAAAAAAATATTAACCCCTCAACATTAATCATTGTCGTTGGGATCACTTGATAGATATATTTTTCTCCTTAATATTTAAGCGAAGTTTTAGGAAATTTGTCCTAAACAATTTTGAGGCAAACAATGTGGCCGCTATGCCAGTTCTTTACAGATTGGCTTAATTGTGATTTACCCTCAACATTCTGTAATTTACCCTCAACATTCCCAGTGGTTGGTGGTAGGATAAACTGATGAAAACTCAAATAAATTCTTCAAGATGCATTACTATTGTCGGGCCAAACCAAAGTGGGAAGACTTCTTTGATGGAAAGTATTTTAAATGTTTGCAAACAAATTCATAACAAAGGTCAAGTTAAAACGAATAGCACTTTGTCTGATCACTTAATCGAAGAACATGAATTAGGGATGAGCATATCAATGGGCGTCTCAAACGCTCAATTTATGAATGAGGAATATACTTTTATTGATTGTCCCGGCTCTAGTGAATTTATTAACGAATTTTTACAAGCAGCAAGAATTTCTGATTTAAGCATTATTGTTATGGAGCCTTTAAAAGAAAAAATTTTATCTCTTGTTCCTTATTTTTACTATTTAAACAAAATGAACATACCTCATATCTTGTTTATTAACAAAGTTGATAACTTTAATTTTGATATCAAGGAATTATTAGGAGCGGTTCAAGAGTACTCCCCTTGCCCATTAGTAATAAGGCAAATACCTATACGAGAAGGAGATAAAATTATTGGTGCTGCTGATGTTATTCATGAAAGGGCTTACGTCTATGAAAAGGACAAGCCTTCACAAATAGTTAAAGTACCAGAACAGCTTTCATCCACCCGTGTTGAAATTCGTGAAAAATTACTTGAAACTTTAGCTGATTTTGACGATACATTAATGGAAAAAATTATAGAAGACCTTCCAACTTCAACTGAAGAAGTTTATGAAAATTTAAAAAAAGACATAGCCGCCAATAAAATTGTTGAAGTACTTACTGGCTCTGCTGAAAATGAAACGGGAATTCGTCGTTTGCTGAAAAGTATTAGGCATGATTGCCCATCCCATGAAGAAACGATTAAAAGAAATGGATTTAAAATTACAAATAACGTTTCTTGCGTACAAGTTTTCAAAACAAATTTTATTCCTCATCGTGGAAAACAAAGCATTGCGCGAGTGTGGTCTGGCGAATTGGAGGAAGGGAGCTCCTTACAAAACAGTATCCGTTTACAAAACCTGTTTTCCTTAAAAGGAAAAGAATTCGTAAAGATTTCTAAAGCTAAAGCAGGCGATATAATAGGTTTATCTCGTATAGAGGCAATAAATACAGGGGACTTAATATCTGATGGAGAAAAAGAAATAAAAAAAGGTCATAATCTTCCAATTCCACCGCAACCCATTTATCCAAAAGCCATCAGAGCAATAAAAAGAGAAGATGATGTGAAATTGTCGGAGTCATTAAAAGAAATTCTAGAAACAGACTCTTCCTACGTCATTGAACGCAATACAGTTACTCAACAATTATTAATATGGGGACAGGGAGAAATTCATCTGCGTGTAGTATTAAATAAATTAAAAAATAATTATAATATTGAAACAAAAGAAGAAAAAATAAACTTTGCTTTCCATGAAACTATTCAGGGTAGCGTTTCTGATCATATTACAACTCACAAAAAACAATCTGGAGGAGCAGGACAATATGCTAAGATTGTTATAGATGTAAAGCCATTACCCAGAGGAGAATATTTTAAATTTGAGAATAAAATTGTAGGTGGTGTAATTCCAAAAACCTATATTCCGTCCGTAGAAAAAGGATGCAAAGAATGTATGCAAAAGGGCCCTCTTGGCTTTCCTGTAATGGATGTGCAAGTTACTTTAAAAGATGGCAAAACCCATGATGTCGATTCAAATTCAAACTCATTTCACATAGCGGGTACCAAAGCCTTAAGAGAAACATTGAAAAACTGTAAACCGATTTTGCTTGAGCCTTATCATAAGGTGAGATTTCTAATACCTTCTCAAGATATAAATAATATTTATACTCTAGTTACGAGTAAAAGAGGCATGATTAAGAACAATCTGCCAAAAGAAGGATGGGCGGGTTTTGAGGTTTTAGAAGCTGAAATACCTGGTTGTGAAATATTTAATTTAATTATTGAAGTAAAAGGTCTTACGGAAGGGTTGGGGTCATTTGAGCATGAATTTGAACGAATGAAAACGGTGCCAAATAAACAGCTTTCGGATAGTTTGATTAGCGAATATTCATCAAAAGAAAAAGTAGAATAAAAAAGAGATTTGCTATTAATATTCCTCGTGGTTGATAGTAGAATAATTTGATATGCTGTATTTCGCCTATGGGAGCAATCTTAGTCATGAGCAAATGAAAGAAAGATGTAAAAATCCTAAATACATAAAAAGCTTTTTTATAGAGGGTTATAAACTTTCTTTTTGTGCGATTAACAGAAATTATGGAACTGCAAATATTATTAAAAAACCAGATTCAACAGTTCCGGGCGGGGTTTGGAAAATTTCTTCAAGTGATGAAAAAGAACTTGATTACTACGAAGGGTTTCCAATTAAATATACAAAAGATTTTTTTACAATCAATGATGAGAAGATTATGTTCTATATTATCAAAAGACAATATTCATTTAAACCCCCTCAAAGATGGTATGTGGATATAATAAATCAAGGTTATAAGGATTGTAATATAGATAGAGAATATTTAAAAAAAAGACTTAGGCGCTACAATATTGATTTGTGATAAATTTAAATAACTATCAACTCAACATTCCTCGTAGTTGGTGGTAGGGTGAGCCAATGATAACGATAAAAGTATTTTTTATACTTCTTTCGGTCTTTGCTATTGTTGTCGGAACTTTAATGTCATTTGGATTGGGTAAGGCAACTTATAACTATATTAAAATTCACCCATGGGTATTTGCTATTATTTTTGTTTTTATCTGGATGGTTACTTTTCTTTTTGTAGGAAGCTAATCACTAAAAACAAGCAACTAATTCCTCAACATTCCTCGTAGTTGGTGGTAGAATATAATTAATGTTAAATATACAAGATCCAACCGAAGCTAGAAAAATAATTAGAAATAATCAATATGATAAACAAACAGCTGGTACAGCAAATCAGTATGTACAAGGTAACGTATGCATTTTACCAAGCAAACACTCAATACACTTTGAAACTTTTTGTCAGAAGAATCCTAAACCGTGCCCACTAATTGGACTTGGATATAAAGGGGATCCTAATTTAAGAGATTTAGGTGACATTGATATTAGAACAGATGTCCCAAAATACAGAATTTGGGAGAAAGGCGAGATTGTAGATGAGCCTTTAGATATAAAAAATTACTGGAATGAAGATTTAGTAACTTTTATTTTAGGATGTTCAATGTCGTTTGAGTTACCTTTAATAGAAGCAGGAATTGAAATTCAACATATAAAAAATAATACTACCGTGCCAATGTATAGAACTTCAATTGAATGTGAGCCCGCAGGACAATTTCAAGGGAAAATGGTGGTTTCCATGAGGCCACTTTCCACTAAAGATGCGATTAAATCAATTCAAATTTGCTCTAAATTTCCTTCAGTTCACGGTGCTCCAATTCACTTTGGCAATCCTGAAGAAATTGGGGTGAAAGATATTATGAATCCAGAATATGGTGATCCACCAAGGCCTTTGAAAAATAATGAAATACCAGTTTTCTGGGCTTGCGGAGTTACACCGCAATTAATTTTAGAAAAATCAAAATTAGATTTTTGTATTACTCATAAACCAGGATGTATGTTAATTACTGATAAATTAAATTCAGATTTAGCAACCTTGTAATTATTATCCTAAAAAAACCTTTTTAAGTTTTTCACTGCTTAATAGATAATCTGATTTTCCTTCTATAACTAGATGGCCACTTTCAAGGACATATCCTCGATCAGCCATGTTTAAGGCTAGTTTTACATTTTGTTCTACAAATAAAATTGCAATTCCTTTACTCACAATCTCATAAAAAATTTCTTTTATTTTTTCAATCATCTTTGGAGACAAACCCAAAAATGGTTCATCTACCATTAATAATTTTGGAATACCCATTAAACCTCTTGCAATTGCTAACATTTGTTGTTCTCCTCCAGACATAGTGTGTGCAAGTTGATTTGACCTATCAGCTAATATTGGAAAAATTATATAAATTTCATCTAATGTTTTTTCTTTTTGCATTTTAGCTTCCCCATGCCAAGCACCTAGTAGAAGATTTTGTTTTACAGTTAAGAAAGGAAAAACTCTTCTTCTTTCTAAAACATGTGATATTCCTATTTTAGTTCTCATATAAGTTGGAGATAAATGGATTTTTTCATTATTAAATAATACTTCTCCATTTTTTGGTTGAATTAAATTGCTTATTGAATTTAGTATTGTACTTTTCCCAGATCCATTAGGACCTAGTAACGCTACCATTTCACCTTTATCAATTGATATTGAAACATCCCAAATTACTTGAAATTCATCGTAAGTAACATCAATGTTTTTAACTTGAAGTAGCATTGACTCCTCCTAGATAAGCATCAATAACTTTTTCATTTAGTTGGACAGTTTTTGGTTTGTCAAAAGCTATTTTCTTTCCTTGATCTAAAGCTAATATTTTATGAGATATATCCATAATTACTTTCATGTTGTGTTCAATTGTCAAAATAGTAACTCCTAATTTATTTAATTTTTTAATAAGTCTTACTAGACCTGGAACTGTTTTTTGGTCAACTCCACCCGTTACTTCATCCATCATTAATAATTTTGGCTCTGTTGCCATAGCTCTTGCTAATTCTAATCTTTTACGTTGACCTGTTGAAAGTTCTTTAGCAAAATGGTGGCGTTTATCTATCAGGTCAACAAGATCAATCATCTCTAATGCTTTATTCCTTGCTTGATTTAAATTAATACCTGTAGCTAGAGCTCCAATCATCACATTCTCCAATAGAGTTTGATCGAGAAATGGTTTGAGTTTTTGAAATGTTCTTCCAATACCTAAAGAAGATATTAAATCTGGACGTAAATTAAGAATGTTTTGACCATTAAATTTAACTCCTCCTGTATCAGGTTTCGTATAGCCAGTAATTAAATCGAATAATGTAGACTTTCCAGCACCATTGGGTCCTATAATACCAATAATTTCTCCTGAATTAGCTTCAAAAGAGATATTATTATTTGCAATTATCCCACCAAAGGATTTACTTAAATTTTTAACTTCTAAGATATTAGTCATCAAAATTTTTTTCTTTCAAGAATATTTTTTGGAAAAAAAGAAATTAGCCCACTAGGTCGAAAAATACATATTAACATTATTAAAATACCATAAATTATTAGATCAACAGATCCTCCTGTTCCCCCGAAAAATACTCTGGTGTATTCTGAAAGCGGAATTAAAATTATTGTTCCTATTAGTGGACCCCAAACATTACCAACGCCACCCATAACTGCAATTAGCAAGACAATTATAGAGATTTCAATGTCAAACATTCTTGCTGGTTCAATCACTAAAATATATTGTGCAAATAAACTTCCCATTGGAGACATTAAAATTGCAGAAATTACAAAAGCTATAATTTTATATTTTGCAATTGGTATGCCTAGGCTGGTCGCTGCTTGAGGATCGTCTCGAATGGCTCGTAACTTAAATCCTATTTTTGATCTATAAAGGATCCAAATATAAAAATAAGATAATAAAAAAACAATTAGAAAAATATAATAATAAGGGATTTTACTTTCATGAAACTGTAATGCTAACCAAGGGTTGTCCCAATTTAAAGGAATCCAAAGACCTGAAGCTGCACCTATTAAGTCCCATCTTTGGAAAATAATCTGAAAACTAAATCCAATTAACAGTGTGGCAATAGCAAAATAATGTCCAGAAAGTCTTAACATCGGAATTCCAATTGCTATGGCAACTAGAGAAGAAAATAAAATTCCTATGATGATTCCTATCCAAGGAGAAATGCCATACTCTACATAAAAAAAAGAGCTTGTGTAACCTCCTATTCCAAAAAAAATAACATGACCTAAGCTTATTTGACCAGAAAAACCTGCTATAACATTCCATGATTGTGCCATTACGGCATACATAAAAATCATAATCATTAAGTGTAGTTGAAAGTTTGAAGGGTTAATTAAAGGAAAAAATAAAAGTGAAGCTACTAGAATAAAAATTAATGCAATAACAATTTTGTTAGTATGCCATAAGGGTTCAAGTTTTGCATTTTGTAAATTGCTATTCATTAGTTATCTGCCAAACAATCCTTGGGGACGATAAATTACGATAATTAAATATATGAAAAAAACATAGAGTAATTTGTAAGAGGGATCGATTAACAAGCCACCTAAAGATTCTACTAAACCAATTATAATGCCTGCAACTAAACAGCCGATAATACTTCCAAAACCACCCAGAGCAACAGCTACAAAAGCAAATAATGCAAAATGCACACCTACATCAGGAAAAATAAAAAAAAAGTTAGACATCATTGCCCCTGCAATGCTTACACATGACAAACCCAATGCCCAACCTAATGCAAACATTTTGTTTGAATTTATACCTAATGTTTCTGCTGCTTCACGATCTTGTGCTGTCGCTTGTAAAGCAAGCCCAGTTTCGGATTTATTTACGAATAAATATAATAATAAAAATGATAATAAACATACAAGACTAGCATAAAATTGCGGTTGACCAATAAATATACCTGCGATTTCTAATCTTCCTTCTAAAAGAGGGTTTGCTATGTATCTAAAATCAGGTGTAAGTATTGCAGGGGCAATGATGTCTAACTTTTTTTTATTTTTCCTGATGTAGGTGTGCATTTTGCAT
>JYMV01031099.1_pt1 | contig 17845 bp, 14 predicted proteins | sample 338911 | NCBI WGS metagenome assembly JYMV01 (sample SAMN03354496, study PRJNA234377) | hydrothermal vent metagenome | biome: Deep sea; feature: Hydrothermal plumes at the Eastern Lau Spreading Center, Western Pacific Ocean; material: Seawater | place: Tonga | collected 2009 | depth 2000 m m
GCCAAAGTCAGTGATTCCCTCTGATCTCAACAAATCTTCATCGACGAAATAATTACCTGTACAAGTACGGCTGTTCTTACTCAAAATGGTATAAGCAGCATCACCCATGATATCTGGTGTGCGAGCCTTCCGCATTATTTCATCCCCACCCAAGAGATTTTGCACAGCAGCTGTTTGAATAACTGTTTTGGGCCATAATGCATTAACTGCGATACCCTGGTCCTGCAGTTCACCGGCCATTCCCAAGACACACATACTCATTCCAAATTTGGACATGGTATAAGCTACATGAGGAGCGAACCATTTCGTTTCCATATTAAGTGGTGGAGACAGATTGAGAATGTGAGGATTGGGCTTTTGCTTTAAATGTGGAATACACAGCTTTGATGTCATGTATGTACCACGGACATTAATCTGGTGCATAAGGTCGTATCTTTTCATTTCAGTTGCCACTGTTCCGGTAAGCTGAATAGCACTAGCATTATTTACCAAAATGTCAATTCCGCCAAAGGTTTCTATAGTTTTCTCCACAGCGGACTGTACCTGTTCTTCAAAACGAATATCCGTGCAAATAGGAAGCCCCTTTCCGCCAGCTGCATCCATTTCTTCCGCAGCAGTGAAAATTGTACCGGGTAATTTTGGATGAGGTTCAATTGTTTTTGCAGCAATTACTATGTTCGCGCCTTCGTTAGCGAGTCTCAATCCTATAGCTTTACCAATTCCACGGCTGGCGCCAGTGATAAATACTGTTTTATTTTTTAATGTACTCATTACTTTTCCTTTCTTTACAGTCCCATCTGGCGGCTGGCCAAATCCCGCAAGATCTCTTCCGAACCACCACCAATGGCCATTACGCGAACCTCACGGTATATTCTTTCTGTCCGGCACTCACGTACATAACTGATGCCACCCATGATCTGCATGGCTTCACGGGCACAAAATTCCATTGTCTGGGACGCTTGTACTTTCAACATGGCAATATCTGCTGCATCGGGGGTCCCGTTTTTAATATGCCAGCCGCATACATCCATGTAAGCTTGTGTGGCATTTATTTTGCGCAGCATCTCGGCAAATTTGTGCTGAATTACTTGGTGTTTTGATAATGACTTACCAAATGTTTTTCGATCCTGGGCCCACTGGGCAGCTTCTTCTAGGCATACGCGTGAGGCTCCCAGGCAAGCAGCGACCATTCCAATCCGCTCATTGTTAAAATTATGTACAATAGGTTTAAATCCTTTGTTTTCCGCACCGATAATCTGATCGGTAGGAACGCTGACATTATCAAAATATATGCTTGCTGTCTCTGAACATAACCAACCTTGCTTTTTGCCCACAGAATTCCGTGAAATGCCTTTTGCATCGGCCGGTATCAAGATTAATGAAATACCATCAATACCATCACCACCAGTACGCACAGCGGTTGTGAACCAATTAGCGCGCAGACCGCCGGTGATAAAAGTTTTGGCACCATTAATTATATAATGATTGCCATCCCGAGTTGCTGTTGTTTTCAGATTTCCAACGTCTGAACCACCTGATGGTTCAGTGATTGCTAAGCATATATGTTTCGTACCATTCAATACACTAGGTACTACTGTTTTCTTCATGGACTCCGAGCCAAAATTTACTACCGGAGGTAAACCAATGCCTTGGACCATTAAACTTGCGTAAACGCCTCCCGCACCACATCGAGCCAATTCTTCAATTGTTATAAGTATATGAAAAATATCTACCCCCTTGCTAACTCCCCCATATTTCTCGGGATAACCAATTTGGAATAGACCAGCTTTTGCCGCTTTTTGCCATAATTCATCCGGTAGATCGCCTTGTTCTTCCCACTCATCGACATATGGAATTATTTCCTTATCAACAAAAGGCCGCACAGTCCATTCGCGCCATTGTGTATGCTCCTCAGTATAAAATGGGCTGGGTAACCTTGTGCTGTCAAAATCCAGTTTCATGGTTTTCTTTTCCTATGCAGGTAATTTTTTACTCAGGACGGATATCCATATACTTACAAATGATGCCTAACATGACCTCATCAGCTCCTCCGCCTATCGATTGCAAGCGACCATCGCGATAGGCCTTGGAAATTGGGTTTTCCCAAGTAAAACCCATACCCCCCCAGTATTGAAGGCATGAATCAGCGACTTCTCTTATGAGACGACCACTTTTAAGCTTGGCCATGGAAGCTAATCGTGTTACATCTTCGCCATTGATATATTCTTCACAGGCTTGGTAGGTAAGTGCACGAAGGGCCTCAACCTCTGTTTGTAATTCCGCTAGTCGAAATTGTATAACTTGATTTTTAATCAAAGGTTTACCAAAGACTTGTCGATCAGTACAATACCCAATTGTTTGTTTAATACAACTTTCCATTCCAACTAATAAGGCAGCAGCAGCGAATAGTCTTTCTTCCTGGAATTGTTGCATTTGCATGGTGAAGCCTGCATCTTCTTCACCAATTCTATATCGTTGTGGTACACGGACATTGTCGAAATAAACCGGTGCTGTATCTGAGGAACGTAACCCTATTTTATCTATTTTGTCCCCGACGCTTACACCTGATGTTTTTGCAGGGATTATAATTAGTGATTTATTTCTATGTGGCTTACCATCACTTGTATTTACAAGGGTACAAAAAAAGTCTGCCTGAGTGGCATTAGTGATCCACATTTTCTGACCATTAATGATATAGTCATCACCATCTTTTTTTGCAGTGGTTTTTATTGCAGCTACATCGGAACCACCGCTGGCTTCGCTCACAGCTATTGCAGAAACATAATCACCGCTTATGGCCGGAACCAAAAACTCTTTTTTCAGTTCATCGGTGCCATAGCGATCTAATGCTGGCGTAGCCATATCCGTTTGAACGCCGATGCCCGTTATAGCACCACTATCACCTGCATGTCCAAGCGCCTCTGCGAAAACCATACCATAACTATAATCCAGTCCCATTCCACCATATTGTGTATCCTTTGTGATACCTAATAAATCTAGATCACCCATTTTTTTGAATAAATCGTGGGCTGGAAAAATTCCAGCTTCTTCCCATTCATCCGCGTAAGGTCTGATTTCATTTTCAACAAATTCTTGAACTGTTTTAAATAAAGCTTTGTGTTCTTCTGTGAATCGCATAGCGTCTCCTTACAATGTAAATTATCTTGGAATCCTCGAATGATTACTTTGCTTTATACTGCCCATCCCGGTTTCCGCTTTTCAAGGAATGAAGTAATACCTTCGCGACCTTCATTGCTCAATACACGGTTAGCAAAACTTTCGCCTGCTAAGGTTACCATGTCTTCCCTTGGTGTATTCGCAATAAGTCCAATCAATCGTTTTGTTTCCGCAACTGCACCTGGGGCACATCGTAATACCTGAGCTTTAATTTTTTGCTCAAGCGCATCCAGTTCAGATTCGGTATTTCCAGCAAAATCAGCAAGGCCAAATTTTACAGCTTCTTCGCCATTAAAATGTGCCGCTGTTAGCATTAGTTGTTTTCCTTTTGCAAAACCCAATCTCTGGATAACAAAGGGTGAAATTTGTGCGGGTGTCAATCCAATCATCGTTTCAGTTAAAGAAAAACGAGTATCCTTATGTGTAATAATAAAATCACCAGTACAAGCCAGACCAAGACCGCCAGCCATGGCGGCTCCTTCAATTACCATTACTGTTACCTGTGGTAAAGCATTTATAGATTCAAAGAAATTACCCGCTGCAATGCTAAATCGAATAACATCTTCTTTTTTTGATTTTCCATCAAATATGGATTTGATCGCTTTTAAATCAGCACCGGCACAGAACACTCCTTCTTTACCCCGGAAGGTAATTCCCCGTACCGAACGGTTATCACGAACTGATTTAAAAACATTATTGAAGTCCTCAATCATCTCATCTGAAAGAGCATTGCGATTATCCGGGCGGTTTAACCAGATAGTGAGCCAGCTATTTGAAAGGTTTAACTCTAGATTTTCCGTGTGCGGTAGTTTAATCATGATATTATCCTCACAGTTATTACATAAGATTCCACTACATGCGGGCAATGCCAAAACTATTTGGCTTAAGGGTGCGATTTCTTGCCTCCCAACATGTTTCAAGAAGAAAGCCTAATAATTTTCTGGTATCCCTTGGGTCAATTATGCCTTGATCGAGTGATCGACCAGATGTGTAAAAAGCATTTGCTTGGTCATCAAAATGTTTGGTAATGGCTTTCTCTTTCGCATTTAATTCTTCTTCGTCGATATTCTGTTTTCGGCGTTTCGCTGAGGCAATCATAACCTGTCTCATGGTCAAAGCTGCCTGTTTTCCACCCATAACACCAGTCATTGCATTGGGCCAAGAGAATATAAAATCCGGTTCATAGGCGTAACCACACATACCATAGTTGCCAGCGCCGAAACTGGCACCTATGTAAAGTGTTATCTTTGGCACACTTACGTTAGATACTGCTTGAATCATCTTAGCTCCATGTTTGATCATGCCCGCCTGTTCATATTTTTTTCCGACCATGTAGCCAGTAACATTATTCAAGAAAATCAACGGAATATCAGATTTATCACAAAGTTGGAAGAATTGTGCTGCCTTGGTGGCTCCATTTGGATCAATCGGACCATTGTTTCCAATAATTCCACAGCTTTGGCCTTGGATCTCTGCTTGAAGACATAAAGTAGTAAAACCATAGCGCGGTTTAAACTCGATGAAATCAGAACTGTCAACAATGCGCGCAACAACTTCTCTCATATCATATGGTTTTTTATAATCTAATGGTACAATACCGGCAATTTCATCTGCACTGTATAACGGTTCATTGTATTCTTTCTTTACTTGTATATCTTGGTTTTTATTCCAGTCAAGCCGTCCAATAAGATCTCTGGTAATTTTTATAGCGTGTACATCATCATCCCCAAGGTATTCTACTAGTCCAGATACAGTCGCATGCATTTCCGAGCCGCCTAGTTCTTCATTATTCGCTACTTCATTTGTCGCTGCTCGCAACAAAGCTGGACCAGCAAGGGCGGCCATGCCATTTTTCTTCACACCAATAACATAATCACTCATTCCAGGTTGATAAGCGCCGCCAGCAGTAGATAATCCATGTAAAACTGCAATAGTAGGGATTCCTGCAGCACTTAATCTTGCCAATCCATAGAACATACCACCACCATTGGCCCATAACTCAACGGTGTAGTTCATTAAGTTTGCTCCAGCGCTTTCCACAAGGTGAATAAAAGGCAGTTTCTGCTTTAAAGAAATATTCAGGCAGCCAAGTGCTTTTTCAACAGATTTAGATGTAGAAGCACCTGCGTTAATTCCACTGTCATCAACAAATACCAAGGAACGGATACCGTTCACAAAGCCAATACCGACTATCATGCTGGCTCCCGGTATACTTGTTTCAGGATTATTATCCTCTACCAGATAATTTGCCATATTATAGAGCTCGACAAATTCCGTATTTGGATCTATTAGGGAAGAGAGTCGTTCCCGGGGGGTTAGTTGACCACGTTCCTCAAATCGCGGACGCCGACGCTCTGAAAGTTCACCACTTCGACTTTCGATATCGCGCAATTTCTGTACCAATGCCAGCATTTCAGCACGATTTGTTAAATATTTGTTTGATTTAGTATTTATTTTAGATTCATATACAGCCATTTTCGTTACCTACAACTCATTGTGTTTATAATCGACCATCAAGTACATCAGGTAATTTTGAAAGGTGAAAGCCATCGTATGGCTTGTATTTATCACTGTTTTTAAGTGGCCAAAGACTGTTCCCCAAAGGAGAACCGCCATCTACACGGATACAGGATCCATTTATATAGGCAGCAGCTTCCGAAAGTAAAAAACAAATCGCTGTACTAACCTCCGATTCAGTACCCATTCGCTTTAAGGGAACGGATTCTTTTAACCTGGGTATAATTTTTTTAACGATTCCTTCGTAAGTGTCCAAGCCACTAGAAGCAATATAACCCGGCGCAACTGAATTGACACGAACGCCGGCATGACCCCACTCATAAGCCAGTGTTTTTGTGAGGTTGTCCATACCTGCTCTAGCCGCTCCAGAATGACTCATACTAGGCATACCATTCCACATATCTGCCGTTATATTAACAATGGCGCCACCGGAGTCCATCATTCCTTGATTGTAGATTTCTCGGCAAAACAAGAACCCGCCCACAAGATTTGTACGAACGACTGTTTCAAACCCTTTTTGGGAAATATGTTCTGCTGGGGATGGGAATTGACCGCCGGCATTATTTACCAATCCATGAATTTTGTCACATTGTTTATATATTTCTGTAACGGATTGTATTACCGCATCCTCATCTCGAATATCACATGCAAACCTAATGGCATTCCCACCGGATGATTCAATTTCTACCTTGACCTTTTCTAGTTTATCCTGATTACGGCCAACAATTATGACGTTGGCTCCAAGTGCGGCAAGTTCATGGGCGGTACAGCGCCCAATGCCGCTACCGCCACCTGTAACGATAATATTATCTTCTGAGAATAAGTCATCTTTGAAAACGCTGTTGTAACTCATGTTTATTTATTTACCTCTTCCGTAATTTTCCGTGGAACCGGAATAATTATATCCAGGAGCTGCTGGGCATATGCTTTACCTTGCGGATCTACATTTAAACTGGCCATGCCACCACCGCCCAGGGAATTTCTTAGTAAAAAATTGAATGCACCGATCCCAGGCAGATCCCACCGATCAACTTTTCCTTTGACTACGTGTGCAAAATATGCGGCAACTCTTTCAGGTGTGAGATAAGCTCTAATATATGGCAGGAATTCAGATTTTCTGGCGATTACGCCAATATTGGCATGGTCGCCTTTATCACCGCTACGGGCGTAAGCAAGCTTAACCAGAGGTACCTCTGCATCTGTTGCTTCAAGCTTATCAAAAACTACAGGTTCAGTTGATATTTCATCAACTTCAAACCCACCTTCATTGGGTAAATCCAATAAAAGTTGTTTTCCGTTGATATCAATGGTAGCCTTAACATCTTCTTTTGATATCAGAAAAGAAAACAAACGTATAGATGGTGACACAGAAGGTCTTCCGCCAAGCATATTTGTGAACCCTGGCGTCATGCCGGTTGAAGCCTGTGCTATTTCGCGGGAAAGTAAAATCAAGGCCTCTTTTTGTTCATGGGTAGCCATGATCCGCAACAATACTTCACGGGGTTGAGAGGGCCTGGCATTATCGCCATAAGTAACTTCAGTGCCTATAATTGATATTTTTTTATCAATATAATTTGACCAACCGTTTTCACTGAAAATACGCTGTGTTTTTTTAATGATTGCTTCGGCACTAACTTGAGCTTTTTCCGCGGCTTTAATTCCGGCAATAATAACAGCTATGCTTATTCGATAGCCCTTTAAGTACGTTGCGGATACCTTATATGTGTCTGTTGGTGGAAGTCCTTTAGCGCCGCGAACTAATACACGATCTGATCCTAATTCTTCCATTGTAACATTAGTAAAATTGCAAACCACATCAGGCAGGATATAGGCTCTAGGATCTCCAATTTCATAAAGGAATTGTTCTGCTACAGAACCGAATGAAACAATACCACCTGTGCCATTGGGCTTGGTTACAATAAAATTTCCGTTTGACTCAACTTCCACAATGGGAAACCCCATATCGTCAAAATTATCCACTAAGTGCCAATCTGTAAAATTGCCGCCTGTACACTGTGCACCACACTCAATAATATGACCGGCTAAACTACCAGCAGCCAGCAGGTCATAGTCCTGCGCTGTCCAACCAAATTCATGCATTAGTGGTCCGAGAACAACAGCGCTGTCCACGCACCTTCCTGTAATAACCATATCTGCGCCTTTGTTCAGTGCATGCTGGATACCTGTAGCGCCCAGATACGCATTAATACTTGTAATGCCATCAGGCATGGTTTGACCTGTTTCCAATTCAGTGACTGGCAATGCCTGCAATTGTTTCAACTAGATTATCACCTTTGACCAGGGCGATATTTAATTCAACTCCCGCTTTTTTTGCTTCTTCCATAACAGCTGCCCGACATGCTTCCGGGTTTATTCCCCCAGCATTACTAATGACCTTGATCCCGCGTTTTTTCACTTCACTTAAAAGGGGCGACATATGTTTAACAAAATCAGTGGCGTAACCCATATCAGTATTTTTCAATTTTGCACCGGCCAGGATGGACATGGTTACCTCAGCTAGATAATCAAATACAAGATAGTCTATATTGCCACTATATACTAATTGTGGTGCAGCGCTACTGGTATCGCCCCAAAAAGCAGAAGCGCAGCCAATTTTTACTATTTTATTTTTTGCCATTTAACTAACAATACCTTGGTCAAACAATATTTTTAATTCGGATTCAGTAAAACCGATTTCCAATAAAATTTCTTTTGAATGTGCCCCAGGTGGTACACCTATATGCCTATAATCTGTTTCTGATAATGAAAATTTTAGCGGATTGCCAATTTGTTTTTTATAAATACCATTATCTGCTGGAACATCTACTATCATTTTTCTGGCATTTAATTGTGAGTGTTGGGCTGCTTCACTGAATGTTAATACTGGTTCAACGCAAGCATCTATTTCGGAAAAAGTAGTACACCAATCATCATAATTTTTTTTCTTAAATGTTTTAGATAATTGCGATTTGATATCTTTTTGATTATTCAATTGACTGTCAGGATCAATTTCAACATTTCCGTATTTTTTCATTACCTGTAATAACTGTAAGAAAAATTTTGGCTCTAGACTGCCTACTGAAAAGTAACGGCCATCTTTGGTTTCATAGTAATCGTAGTAACTTCCTCCATTTAATATTGTGGACTCCAGTTTCGGCTCCGACCCTCCGGATAAGTATTCGGCACCATGAATGGAATTCAAGGCAAAAGATCCATCTGTCATACTAATATCTATGTACTGACCTTCACCTGTTTGTATTCGTTGAATTACCGCTGCCAAAATGCCTGACACTGCATGTAGTGAACCACCAGCAACGTCAGCTATTTGAATGCCAGAAAGAATTGGGCCATTTTCTTTTCGACCACTATGACTGCTTACCCCTGCAGTGGCTAGATAGTTAATATCATGGCCAGCGCGATCCTTGTAAGGGCCTGTTTGTCCATAACCAGTGATCGAACAATAGATTATAATGGGGTTTACACTGACAATTGAATGATAATCAAGGCCTAATCGTTCCATTACACCAGGACGAAATTGTTCAACAATAATATCATATTCATTTACTAAACGTTTTACAATAGTAATAGCTTCTGGTCTTTTTAAATCAAGAGCGATAGATCGTTTTGATCTGCCCAGGTATTCACGCATAAAAACTGCTCTGGTATCTTCTTTATCAATATCACCTTTTACAGCATCCACCCATAAGATATCTGCGCCCATATCGGCAAGCATCATGGTGGCATATGGGCCAGGAAGCAGGGTAGAAAAATCTAGCATCTTTAAAGAGGATAGAGGGCCTGACATAATTAATTCAATTACATTTCCATTAGAATGTTTCGTTATTTGCGGCCATTTTCATTAGCAATTTTGGCGGCGCAAAACGCGCTCCATATTTTTTAACCAGTTCCTGAGCTCGTTTTTCGAATTCCTGGATCCCATAATCATTTACAAATTGCAACGTACCTCCTTTGAATGGCGCAAACCCCCAACCAAATATACTGCCGATATTTGCATCTGCTACTGAGGTGACAACGTTTTCCTCATAGCAGCGAATTGTCTCTATAACTTGTGCAAATAACATTCTTTCTATCATTTCATCTTGGGTTAAAGGATATTTGGCAGGAGGGAAGTGCTTTTGTAGATCCGGCCATAAGTATTTTTTACCATTTTCTGGGTATTCATAAAAACCGCCACCGTTGGCTCTGCCAAGGCGGTTGACCTGCTCTGTCATCAAATCAATCACTGCATCGGCTGGCACTGGAGGAAATTCCTTTCCTTCTTCAGCCATATCTTTTCTGGTTTGATTCCTGATCCTGGCTACTAAACCTAGGTTTACCTCATCAGTCACTGCTAAGGGTCCAACAGGCATACCTGCTTTCTTACCCGCAGACTCAATTGCTTGCGGATGATTTCCTTCAGCAAGTAGTGATAATCCCTCATTAGTATAGGTGCTAAAAACACGGGAAGTGTAAAAACCGCGACTATCATTGACAACGATTGGTATTTTTCTAATTTTTAAACCATAATCAAATGCTTTCGCTATGGTTTCAGCGCTAGTCTTTCCCCCTATTATGATTTCCACCAGTTTCATTTTGTGAACGGGAGAAAAGAAATGAATGCCAATAAACTTTTCTGGACGAATAGATTTTTTTGCAAGACCTGTGATTGGTAGAGTAGAAGTGTTGGATGCAAACACGCCATTTGAGTCCATAATATTTTCAGCCATTCCAGTTACTTTAGCTTTTAATTCGCGATCTTCAAATACGGCTTCTATTATCAAGTCGCAGTCAGCTAGTTTTTTATAATCAGCAGTCGCTGTGATTCGGTTTAGTATTTCATCAACTTTTTCCTTTGTTGTTCGACCATGTTTTATTCCTTCATTCAATATTGTCTTAATCCGAGATAGTCCATTTTCTGCATATTCTTGGCTGGAATCTGTCATAACCACTTCCAAGCCTGACAGTGCAGAGACATATGTGATTCCATGTCCCATCAGTCCAGAACCAAGGACTCCCAGTTTTTTTGTTTCTGTTGGCTCTACATTTTTTGGTCTGCTGGCACCAGAATTAATTTCATTTAATTGAAACCAGAAAGCATTGATCATATTTTTTGCAACCTTGCCCGTTACAAGTTTTACAAAATACCGGGATTCAATTCGGCTGGCTGTTTCAAAATCTACGAGAGCACCTTCCGTTGCCGCTGTCATAATTGCCTCTGGCGCTGGGTAATTACCAATTGTTTTCTTTTTTAACATGGCTGGAGCAATGGCCAGCATCTGGGCGATTTGTGGATGTTGTGGTGTGCCGCCCGGCATTTTATATCCTTTTTTATCCCAGGGCTGTGCAGATCCTGGATTCGAGAGGATCCAATCTTTTGCTTTTTCAAACATATCTTTTTGGTCTGTAGCCAATTCATCAATGATACCTGCTTCCATAGCAGCTATTGGATTTACTTGTTTGCCTTCCATCAGGAATGGAAAGGAAGACTGCAGTCCAATAAGCCTAGGCAGACGGGCCACTCCACCACCCCCAGGCAACAGACCTAACGTTACTTCTGGAAAACCAATTATTATTTTTGGGTTATCGATAACGATACGATAATGGCAACAAAGAGCAAGTTCTAATCCTCCCCCTAGAGCGGTACCATTAATTGCAGCTACAAGTGGTTTACCCAAGGTCTCCAATTTTCTGGTTATAGCTTTTCCTTTTTCAACTAGTTTGAAAGTAGCTTCGGGATCTTCTTGCTGGAAAAGCATTTCCAGATCACCACCGGCCAAAAATGTTTTTTTAGCCGAAGTGATGATAACACCCGCTAGAGAATCTTCCTGTTCAAGTTTATCTACCGTTGTAATCATTGCCTTTGAAAATTCATCATTAATTACATTTGCGGATCTTCCAGGCATATCCATTGTGACTGTTACAATATTCTGCTCATCCTTTTGGTAATCGAAAGCCATTGTCAGTTTCTTTAATTAGTTAATTCTTATACCCGTTCAATTATCGTAGCAATCCCCATGCCGCCACCCACACATAAAGTGATAAGCGCTGTTTGTAAATCGCTCCTTTCGAGCTCATCCAATGCGGTACCTAGAAGCATTGCTCCAGTAGCTCCTAATGGATGACCCATGGCGATAGAGCCTCCATTAACATTGACATTATCCATGCTATCTAGCTCCATATCTCGTAAAAACCGAAGCACTACCACAGCAAACGCTTCATTTACTTCCATAAGATCAATATCCTTAATGCTCATTCTCGCTTTATTTAGTGCTTTTTTTGTTGCCGGCCCTGGCCCAGTAAGCATTATAGTAGGATCAGTAGCTACTGTTGCGGCTGCCAATACCTTTGCTCTTGGTCTTATACCTAAACTTTTACCTTTTTCAGCGGATCCTACCAGTGCAATAGCAGCACCATCCACAATGCCAGATGAATTACCAGCCGTATGAACATGGTTAATTGTCTCTACATCTGTATATTTTTGTAATGCAACAGCATCATAGCCCATATTTCCCATCATTTCAAATGATGGGTTTAGTCCTTTTAGTCCTTCAATAGTGATATCATGTCGGATATGTTCATCATGTTCCAGGATGCTCAAGCCGTTCTGGTCTTCAATGGGTACCAGTGATTTAAAATATTTTTTGTTTGTGGCTTTTGCCGCACGTTTTTGGGATTCTAAAGCATAATTATCCACATCATCTCGACTAAAGTTTTCAATTGTGGCAATCAAATCAGCTCCGATTCCTTGTGGGACAAAACTAGTTTTTAAATTTACTTTTGGTTCAAAGGCCATTGCGCCACCATCAGAACCCATGGGAGTACGGGACATACATTCGATTCCTCCTGCCACAACAAGATCTTCCCAGCCAGATCGTATTTTCATTGCTGCCATGTTAACAGTTTCCAACCCAGTTGCACAAAAACGATTAACCTGCATGCCGGGCACATCTACATCCCATCCAGCGTATTGTGCAGCAGTTTTTCCTATATTACCGCCCTGATCACCTATTGGTGTAACACATCCCATAACAACATCATCAACATGAGCAGTATCTAGCGAGTGTTTTTGCTGTAATTTTGATAATAATTTTGCTGCAAGATCCGCAGGGGTGATTTCATTAAGAGCCCCATTTTTTCTTTTCCCCCTTGGTGTACGCAACGCATCAAAGATAAAAGCTTCATTTACCATACTTCTTACTCCTTATTCATTTATTGAAGTTAATTACTGTTTAAAAACCCAAAGATCGCCCAATGATCTCTTTCATGATTTCATTGGTTCCGCCATAGATTGTTTGGACCCGGGAATCAAGGTATGCCTTGGCAATGGGATATTCAAGCATATACCCATACCCACCATGCAATTGTAAACATTGGTCAACTACCCGGACCTGCAGGTCCGATGTCCACCATTTTGCCATGGCAGCTTTTTCCGGAGTGAGTTTCTTTTCATGCAATAGCATAATACATTCATCCACAAAAGTACGTCCAATTTCCTCCTCGGTTTTCATTTCGGCCAGTTTGAACTTTGAGTTCTGGAATTTGCCGATTGATTGACCAAAAGCCTTGCGCTCATGACAATATTCAATGGTGTATTCAAGCACCGTTTCGACCACGGCCATGGCGCCTACGACTATTGTCATGCGTTCCTGGGGTAAATTATCCATCAGGTAATAAAATCCTTTTCCTTCTTCTCCCAACAGGTTCTCTTTTGGCACTTGCACATTACTAAAGAAAAGTTCAGACGTATCCTGGGCTTTCTGACCTATTTTTTCCAGCTGCCGCCCGCGCTCAAAGCCTTCCATGCCCCGTTCCACAACCAGCAGGCTCATTCCCTTGGCACCGGCATCGGGATCTGTTTTCACAACCACAATGACCAGATCACTCAAGATACCATTGGTAATAAACGTTTTTTGACCATTCACCAGGTAGTGGTCACCATTTAATATTGCTGTTGTGCTAATACCTGCCAGATCACTTCCCGCTCCAGGTTCGGTCATTGCTATGGTTGAGATAGTTTCACCGGTACATAATTTGGGTAACCAGCGCTTTTTCTGTTCTTCATTACCGTAACGCTGGAGATAAGGAATGACGAGGTCATTCTGCATGCTAAATGCCACAGTCGCTCCAGCCCTGGCACCTTCTTCGATTAGAATGCTGTTATAACGGAAATCATCAATACCACTGCCGCCATAAGCTTCCGGTACATCGATTCCTAAAAAATTATATTCACCTGCTTTCAGCCAGACCTCCCGCGATACAATGCCGTCTTTCTCCCATTGCGGATAATAGGGTACAACCTCACGTTTCACAAATTCACGGACTGCACCTTGAAATAATATTTGTTCTTCTGTCAATATTTCTTTTCTCAATTTAATCTCTCCTTTTTCGTGTCCCTGGTTATCTTTTAGTTAAAAATCAGAAGGATTATCATTGTCTTTACCCAGTATTTTCAGACAATTGTTTTTTATAAGCTCTAATTCATCAAGAACAATTTTCAGTTCCTCTCTCTGTTCTTCAAATATGGTAATACGTTCTTTTATACCGTTAAGTACTGCTTTTGCCTGCTTGTGATGTTTGGGATCTGCATCATACAAATCTAGAATTTTTTTAATACCAGCAAGTGAAGTACCAGTCCGTTTTCCACGCATGATGATTATGAGCCTAGCACGGTCCTTATAGGTAAAAACGCGGGTGTTCCCAGCTCGCTTTGGTGAGAGCAGTCCTTTTGATTCGTAAAAACGGATCGAACGTTCTGTAAGACCTAGTTCTCTTGCTAGCTCAGGTACTGTATAGATTTTATCTCTTGTAATTAAATCTGTGTTCATAACGTTATAGTTAATTATATTACGTTAACGTAATATACAGATGCAAGTTATGATTTTATTTATTTTTTGGTAGATTCTTTATAGGGTGTTAATGCACGAATTAATTGACGTGGAAGCAAGCGGAAAATCGGGACAATAAAATTCCATTGCCAGGGTAGTATTAATTTTCGTTTTCCGCGCTGAATAGCATTTGCTATCTTAATTGCAGCTTTATCAGAATCCATCAGGAACGCCATTTTGAATTCATGTTTAGCCGTCATTTCTGAAGCTATCCACCCAGGAAGGATGGTGGTTATTGTAATCTTGTGGCGCACAAGTTTATGTTCCCAACTATCTGCTATAAAACGTAAAGCAGCTTTGCTAGAAGAATAGCCTCCATGATCAGGCAATCCACGAAAACTGGCTATGGAACTAATAATTCCAATTTTACCTGAACCTTGTTTTTCCATAATAGGTATAAATGGAATTACAGTATTAGTTACACCAAGGATATTAATTTTTAGTATGTCATTTATCGCTGATGGGTCACCACTAGAAATATTATCTTCACCCCCAATTCCTGCATTTGCAATAACTATATCTATGCCACCAGTTACTGAAAGGAAGTCTTCGGCTGCCTTTTTGCAGTTATCCTGATCTGAAACATCTAAATGGTAAACAACAGAGTTCCCGCCTAGGTCATTACACTTTCTCGCAACAGATTGTAGTCGTTCAATTCTCCTGGCAGCTATACCAACGGTGGCATGTTTTTGCGCATAATAATACGCCAATGATTCTCCTATGCCGCTGCTGGCGCCAGTGATGAAAATTTTCTCATCCATAATTAATTTTTCTATTTTTCTATTAAAAATATATCAGGATTCATTGATTAATCATGAATGTTATGTGTCGCTGCTATTCCGGCGCCCAATACTGGGGCGTGGTCTAATTGTGAGATCATTATCAAATTTTGACTAATATTATTCCCATCTAGGTAATGATCTTTTGCCTCAAGTGTTAATGAATCAGATCGTTCTATATTGTTATATAGATTTTTTCGGAACGGATTCCATAGTAAGGCTGATTCGCGCGATTTATCCAGCAATTTACCTAGCCGTTGTCCAATTATAATCCGGTCTAATAATGTTTTTTGATATGGATGATTGGCTTTCAGGTCCTCATGATCTGGATCCAGGAATTCATATTGGTTTTGCCAACCACTGTAAATTGTTTCTAACCGTTCAAAAATTAATTTAGCCATATATGTACTTACCCCAGTAAAAGTTAATAATGCTGCTTCTTCATTTTCTAAGGCTTTGGAAAAAATGATATCGGCATATATAGATTCATTTTGGAGTGATTTAATTGGTATTTTTGCGTAATTACTATAGAGAGATTGAATACCGCGTACCGATGTATAGGTCTCCAGGGAAATATTTTGATCATTTTTCATTTCCCAGGTTTTGGCAATCCATGATTTTGCAGCATCGAAGGGGATGAGCTTCCCATTTAGCTTTAATGCATCTGCGGCACCGGTACCACCGCCTAAATAGTAGGCATTCTGGATGCCCTTGAACATACCGCCATCGCCATATTCTTCGCCGATTCCACAATAATCTGCATCACTGCCCAATTGACTTATGGGATATTTTAGTCCAATATTTTCTTCCTGTAGCAACTGCTCAAGATGAGCGCAGAATTCCGGCATTCTCGGTCCATTTGCCATGGCACCAATCCCACGGTTGTCAGATGTCTTTAATCCGACCATACCAATGCCAATTAATACCGGACTATTGATATTTAAATCCAATATTACATCTCGAAATGAATTAATTATCGATTTGCCTTGCGCTATCTCTGCAGTTGCAGGTTTGATTTCATTGGCCTGTAACTCGCGTAATTGGTTACCCATACCAACGGGTGAAAATCCAGTATCGAATTCAGGGTTTTCAATGTAGTATCGATTTGAAAATAATTTATTAAGGCAGAAAACATCATCGTATTTTTCAATAATTCCTGCCGTTACTTTAGAACCACCACCATCAACACCAATAATAAAAGGGTGCTCATCTTTAGAGTTCATATGATTTCTTCATTCTGTTAAAAGGATAATTGTTATGCGCTAAAGTAATCTATTTTTAGTCAATGAGGTATACAAGGATAGAATTGGTTATAGATTGGTTGATCCAGTGCGGTTAATTTCACGGCTTTATGAAGCGTCTCCGATTATCATCTTCCATTCATGTGATCCACATTTTTTTGGCATCCTTGTTAATCGTCATGGGTTGCCAAGGATTCTTCACTAAACAAGAAGTACAACTACCAGAACCATGGGAATTGCTTTCACTGGAGCAAAAGGTTGCCCAGATGATCATGTTTAGATTGAAAGGGGATTTAATTGATCCAGAATCTAAAGAGCGTGAAAAATTTCAGCGCTGGATTACAGAAATAGGTGTAGGTGGCGTTGTCGTTTATGGCGGTGGACTAAAAGAAACATTTGATCGAATTCAGATTGCTCAGGGTTGGGCGGATATACCATTATTCGTTGCTGCTGATTATGAACGGGGCCTAGGACAATGGTATGATGGTGCCACTCTTTTCCCTACAAATATGGCAGTAGCTGCAACCGGACGAAATGTAATGGCCTATCAACAAGGAAAAATTACAGCAATAGAAGCAAAGGCATTTGGGGTAAACATGATATTTGCGCCAGTATTGGATGTAAATAATAATCCTGATAATCCCATCATAAATTTTCGATCGTACGGAGATGATCCACGTACGGTAAGTATTTTTGGTAATTCATTCATTCGCGGTGTCCAGGAAGAAGGTTTATATGCCTGTGTTAAGCATTTCCCAGGTCATGGAAATACGGGAACGGATAGTCATACCAAACTGCCGATTATACCCGGCAGTAAAAAAGATTTTTCCAATATAGAATTACCGCCGTTCAAATCTGCTGTTAAACATGGTGTAAAAATGGTTATGACCGGACATGTGATCGTACCAGGTATTGACCGTTCAAAAAAACCAGCTACCCTTTCACCAGTAATCACCAATGAATTGTTGAGAAAACGATTGGGGTTTGAAGGATTGATTGTTACGGATGCTATGGAAATGGGCGGTCTAAAAGATATTGACCCTGGTGAAGCTTGTGTACGTGCTGTAGAGGCTGGTGCGGATCTTATTATGTTACCGCATGATGTGGATACAACAATGAAGGCTATTATGAATGCAGTTGAAAATGAACGGATTACAGAAGAAAGGATCAATGAATCCGTGAAGCGTATCTGGTATGCAAAGGAAGAATTAGGTCTTTTTCAGGATAGCGGTAAAAAGGAATGGAA
>JYMV01020873.1_pt1 | contig 17841 bp, 16 predicted proteins | sample 338911 | NCBI WGS metagenome assembly JYMV01 (sample SAMN03354496, study PRJNA234377) | hydrothermal vent metagenome | biome: Deep sea; feature: Hydrothermal plumes at the Eastern Lau Spreading Center, Western Pacific Ocean; material: Seawater | place: Tonga | collected 2009 | depth 2000 m m
CCGCCGACCTACTGATTACGAATCAGTTGCTCTACCCCTGAGCTACGCTGGCCTGGGTCTCTTTAAGGCTTGAAAGGATGTACTTTACACGGTCTGCCGAGTAAAAATCAACCGCTTAGTTCCCCCGCTAGGCGCGGGGCCAATGAGCAATGGATCATTGCGTTGAGAGAACTTTTGCCCGCATGATAAAGCTATTGCCAGGTTCTAGCGGAGGCTCTCCGCTCGTTCCCTCCGGCGGGGTCGCCGGCGGAACTTGGGCTTGAAAATAGACCAGCAAAAGCTTTAAACTCAACGTATACAGATAAGTGCATGTTTTAATGAAAGGGGATGAATGGCCGAAGAAATTGACACAAAAGAGTTTGCCTGGATCTCTGAGGTGTTCAAAAAGAAAGAGGTTTTTACCGGACTCAGCTACACCGAGCGGGAAGCTTTGATCGAAGACATGTATAAGATCAGCTATAAACCCGAGGACATCATCTTTAAAGAGGGGGACGACCCCACCGCCTGCTTTTTAATTTATAAAGGCAAAGTGAAGGGGACCAAAAACAAGATGCTTGTTCTTAAGAAAGAAGTTTCCACTTTAGGGCCCGGCTCCTTTTTTGGGGAGATGGCTTTTCTCACCTTTGCGCCGCGCGTGGCAACCGTAGTTGCAGAAGAAAATATGGTCTGTTTTGTTCTTCTCAAATCCACCTTCCAGAAATTGTTGAGCAAAAACCCTGCCTTTAAAAGCTGGCTGAAATCGCTTTCGGCCAAACGCCTGATAAAACTAAACAGCATCTAGCCACTAGGCGTGGGGCCGACACTGCATTACCCATAAAGCTGGCAAATCCATCAAGCGCAATACAATAATAATTTCTCCCCTGAGAAGAGACCGGTCAGCGGCCGGTTACAAGGAAAATTAGTTTTCATGTCCCGAAGGGGTAGCAGGGTAAACTGGCAAAAGCTCTTTAAGCTGAGATGAATTGTTGCTAGCAGTAAAAAGGTATTGCACCCTGTACCCCTTTCGGGGCAGGCGTGATGTCCTCTTCATTAGTCCTCATGCCCTGCAAGGGTAAAAGCTGAGGAAAAATATCAACGCCACCCGCCTAGAGGAGCATTTCACTGGCGGTCCAGGCCATATCGCGATTTGTCCCACCGGCAAACCCGGTTTTGCTGACGAGGATAATTCCAAACGCCGTGGTTTCTTTGAACCACGCTATAACGGTGGGAACGATGGCTTTCGGGTCCATCCCCTGTTCGATTAACTGGTAAGCACGCAAAGCGGTCACCTGCATGGCGATGGCTTCGCCGTCACCTGTGGCGGCCACGGCCCCATCTGGCCCGGCATAGAGTCCACACCCGATGAGCGGAACATCGCCCACGCGACCGGGGATAGCATCATCAATTCCGCCAGTGCTGAGCGCACAAGCGAACTGGTCCCCTGCCCGGACAACACACCCAACGGTGTCGGTGGTGGAAAAATCGGCTCCCGTGCCGATGATTTGGTTCGGTGACAGGGTTTGGCATCCCTGGTTTGCAGCGAACTGGTTGGCCCCACGCCCGACCAGCATTTTGTATTCGGACTGGCTGACAATGCGCGCCACATGGATCGGGTTTTTAAATCCTTCCAATGCGGCCACGGCCCCGAACGTGCCGGAACTGTCCATGCACGAGGCGTCCATCTGCACGGTGTCGTCGTTACGTTTGTGCGACCCAATTCCGGCATTGAAGCGTCCGTCATCCTCCAAAGTGGCAACGGCCTGGCAGGCCGAGTCGATGATGGGCTCGCCAGATTGCAGGGACATCATGCATATTTGTCCGGCGATGGCGGTTCCATCGGCAAAAGCCGGGTCGGAGCCCGCTCCGCCATGGGTCAGCACTACAAGTTTTTTTCCTTCTTCCATAATTTTCCTCTATCACTAGGCGTGGAGCCGACTGGCAAAACTTTCTCTGACTATCAACGATGCTCTTGGCCTTGCGGGCCATTGCGAGGCCCGGTTGTCGATCAATTATAAATGAGGTAAGCTAAAGACCAACCATAAAAACAACAGGAAACCGATGGTCAAGTTTTGCTTACAATGCAAGAGCGCGTTCTGGGGCGGACAGTATTGCCCGATATGCCCGGGCGAGATCGAACTGCTCGATGCCGCCTTGCCCGAGAATAAAAAATATCTGGCAGAACTCAATATCGATGTGCGGCCCAAATATTATGCCCGCAGTTCCATGCTTCTTTCCTGTTTCGGATTTGTAATGGCCCTGCCGCTTGGCGCCTTTGTCTTTTTACGCGGGTTAGCCTCTTCCGGCAATGTTGAGCTATGGGCCGGTATTGGCATTGGCACCATTGTTTTTATTTCGTGGGGATGCTGGTATCTCTCTCACCGGCTCTTCGACAAACAAATGGAAGGTGTCGAAGTGGAAGACAAAGAACCCCAGTTAGACTAACCCACTAGGCGTGGGGCCGACACTGCATTACCCATGAAGCTGGAAAATCCATCAAGCGCAATACGATAATAATTTCTCCCCTGCTGAGGGGCTACTCGCAGGGCCAGCGAGCAATGTCTTTATCTGCTAGCAAGCGGTCTCTCGGCCCAACGGGCTATTGCTTGCTGGCTCCTCGCCTAGTGGCGGCTCGCCGGTGCTCGATGACACGGGCGATAAAGTCTTCCTTGGCTATTTCGTCCTGCAATGTCTCTTCATCGATAACAGGGAGCGAGGGAAAGTGTTTCATCAAAGCGCCGGCGAACAATCCCTCCGTTGAACTTTTTTCTCCCGACAGTTCATGGTGCAGGGGAACATTGCCAGGACCGCAGGAAGGGGAACGACTTTTTAAAATAAATCCGCTTATATTCGTTAAGGTTGCCAGCTTGATGGAGTTGAAGCCAACCATAGCTTCCGTCCAGTCTTTTCCCGATTCGGCACCCACCATTCGCACCACTACCCGTGGCTTGCCGATGTCAGCAACAAGCCGGACCGGTTCTCGCGGTACGCCCATTCCCAATTCCACTTCCGGACAGACCGGTACCGCTTCGAACCGTTGACCTAGCAGGTCGATCACAGTTGGGTTGCGCTTGTGCTCCTCATTGTAACGAACTCGTTCACCCAGCAGGCAACTGCTGATCCCGATTTTGAGTTTATTCATATTCCGAGTTCTGCCCTAATTGTCTTTCCCGCGGGCACCGATATCTTTGCGATAATGGATTCCATCCCATTTTATTTTGCTTACCGCCTCATAGGCTTTTGCAATTGCCGAGGGGGTGTCGGGTCCGGTTGCAGTGATCCCCAATACCCGTCCACCGTTGGTGAGGACTTTGCCGCTCTCCCCTTTAGTCCCCGCATGAAAGACCACGACATCAGGCAAGGCCCCTGCCTCGTCCAACCCCGAAATCTCTTTTCCTTTTTCATAAGATCCCGGATACCCCTTTGCCGCCATCACCACGCAGACCGAGGTTTCCGGTTTCCATTTCAAATCACATTGTTCGAGAGTTCCATCGATGCAAGCTTCAAAGAGAGGGATGATATCACTTTCCATGCGGACGAGAAGCGGTTGCGTTTCCGGGTCTCCGAAGCGAGCATTGAACTCGAGAGTTTTGGGTCCGTGTTTAGTGAGCATCAATCCGGCGTAAAGAATTCCCTGATAGGGCCTGCCTTCCGCCTTCATGGCGCGAACCAGAGGAAACATGATTTTGTCGCGCACCTTCTGGCGCATAATGTCGGTAAAAACCGGAGCCGGGGAATAGGCCCCCATGCCGCCAGTATTGGGCCCCTGATCTCCGTCCAGAGCGGCTTTGTGATCCTGTGCCGAATCCATAAGAAGCACAGTATTGCCATCGGTAAATGCCAACACTGAAACTTCCTGGCCTTGCAGAAACTCCTCGATAACCACCTCGTCTCCCGCAGACCCAAACAACTTGTCTTTCATGATAGTGTCTACCGCGTGCCGACCTTCTTCTGCGTTGCGGCACAAGATGACCCCTTTGCCCGCCGCCAGCCCGCTGGCTTTGACAACAATAGGTCCGGTTTCTTTATCGATATATCTTCTGGCCTTCTCATGAGAAGTGAATGTTTCGTATTCCGCGGTGGGCAGGCCGTATTTTTTCATGATATTTTTGGAGAACGCTTTGCTCCTTTCCAGCTCTGCGGCACAGGCACTCGGACCAAAAATCCGCAGTCCTTTTTCCTGAAAGCGGTCGACGATTCCCATTACAAGGGGTTGCTCCGGTCCCACCACGGTGAGTCCGATTTCATTTTCCTGAGCAAACTGCAAAAGTTGATCAATTTGGTCTGCGGGAATAGAAACATTTTTGGCGATTACCGCAGTACCGGCATTGCCTGGCGCACAGAACACCTGCGTCACTTTCGGGCTTTGGGTAATTTTCCAGGCCAGAGCGTGCTCTCTTCCTCCTCCCCCTATTACCAGTACCCGCATTGTCTCTCCTTATTATCTTGGTATGATTCAAGTAAGAATTTATATAAAATACTCCCGTGTTGCAACCCTTTCAATCCGTCAGGTGAAAGATTTTTTTGGGTGCCTTTAAAAATTGCCCACGGCCATGAGCGTACCCTTTATTTAAAGGGAACAAAAATTGCCAAAACTTAAAATATCTAATTATTAGAGGTCCCTTTTTAATGGTCAAGCTCGATTCCATCAGCAAATCTTTTGGCGGAAAACCCGTTGTTGAAAACATCTCGCTGGAGATCGAAGCGGGCGAGCGTTTCACTCTGCTGGGAAGGAGCGGTTGCGGCAAAACCACCTTGTTACGGCTGATTGCCGGATTCGAAACTCCCGATAGCGGAACCATTGCCATTGAGGGACAGGATGTCGGCTCCCTGCCGATTGAACAAAGACCCGTTGGGCTGATCTTTCAAAATTACGCCTTGTTTCCTCACATGACCGTTTACGATAATATCGCGGTCGGGCCCCGCATCCGCGGACATGCTGAAATCGATATCGCCAAAAACATTGATGAGCTTCTGGAGATCACCCATCTTCAGGCACTGCGCGATGCCCACCCCGGACAAATTAGCGGTGGAGAAGCACAAAGAGTGGCCCTGGCCCGAGCTGTCATCAACCGCCCAAAAATTCTTTTGTTGGACGAACCCCTCTCCGCGCTCGAAGAACTCGTCGAAATGCAGAGAGCACTGGGCATCACATTCCTGTTTGTCACCCACCATCAGGAAGAAGCCATGGGCCTGGCCACTCGCATGGGAATCATGGACAATGGTTGCCTGCAACAGGTGGGTACGCCCTCTGAATTGTATGAAAAACCGCAGACTACTTTCATCGCCGAATTTCTTGGTGAGGTGAACCGGCTTACCGGCAACGTGGAACAGAGAACGGGCGACCAGATCACCATTTCGTTGGGGCCCGCTGGAAGCATTCAATGTGTTTCTAAAATTTCCGGGCGGGAGAACCAGAACGTGACCTGTTACGTACGACCGGAAAAATTATTTTTTGAACAACACCGATCCCAAACCGAGCCTGTAAATACTTTACGGGGGACCCTTCGTGATATACATTTTTTTGGCAGTCATACCCGGTATCGGGTGCAACTTCCCGGCGGGCAAACCCTGACCCTTTCATCGCAACAGCGCAAAACCCGTAGTCCGCAATATTCCATCGGCGACACAGTTCGGGTTTTATTCGCAATAACCGACACCTTTATTCCCACAGAAAATGATTAAAAAATATTTAGCATGAACCAGTTCCTGATAACCATTTTTGCCTTAGTTTTCTTAATGGCGGGTTGCGACAACTCTCCTTCTGGAAAAACCTACCTGGTAGCGACCGATACTACCCTGGTGCCTATGTCTTTCATGAGTGTCGGCAACGATATAATCGGGTTCGAGCCCGATCTCATGCGGGCTCTTGCGAAAGAGGCCGGAATCAACATTCGCCTTATCAATGTCGAATGGGCCGGTTTATTTGGCGGGCTCATCACCAAAAAATTCGATATGGTGATCAGTTCTGTCACCGTTCTGGAAGAACGCAAGACGCGCATGTCATTCAGCGAACCTTACCTTAAAAGCGGTTTGGCGCTGGTGGTTCGCAGAAATCAGGAGGGCATCAACTCTTTTGCAGACGCCAAAAAAAATAATTTTTTAATTGGCGCGCAGATCGGAACCACGGCTTATTTCTTTCTGGAAAAAGATCTCTCTATTCGCAAAAAGGGATATCAAATGTACGGGCACGCCGTGGCCGACCTCATTAACGGAGAAATTGACGCGGTATTGGGCGAAAGCACCGGAACCCTGTTCTATAAAAACAAACACAAACCTTTATTTGAAAAAATTCAAATGGTGGGAGAAATCATGACCAATGAACATTACGCCATCGTTCTTCACAAGGAGGATACAGAACTGTTAACCCAGATCAATTCCGCCTTGCAAAAAATCCTGAAAGACGGAACAGTCGCCCGGCTCCACAAAAAATGGGACCTGGGCCAAGCCGCTCAGGTCCCAAAAGTTAACTAAACTATGTCAACCTCATCTTCATCTGAAAAGAAATCCCACTCCCAAACCTGGGCGTGGAATCTTGCGGTAATGATGAGTTTTATTTTTCTGGTTTATTTGCCAGCGAAGGAAGCTTTTATCGCCAAAGAACAAACCGGCGGTTATGTGGAATTACTTTCGCTTCTACCCTCTGGAATATCTTATACGCTTTTGGTCACACTGCTGGGGAGCGCATCCGCCATTGTCGTTGGGCTGTTGGTGGGTCTTGGGAAGCTCTCTGATAATCCTTTCATACGGGTTCCGGTATCTTTTTATATCGAGGTTTTACGCGGCATTCCCTTACTGGTGCTTTTATTTTATATTTATTATGCCTTGGGGGAGTTCATCCATATGCCGGCGCTGGCCGCGGCGGTGGGTGGATTCGGCTTCAGCTATGGGGCTTATATGGCCGATGTGTTTCGGGCGGGTATTGAAGCAGTTCCCAAAGAGCAGGGTGAAGCCGCTCGCAGTCTCGGAATGAATGAAAAACAGGCCATGTTTCAGATCATCCTTCCGCAGGCCCTGCGCACTATAATTCCCGCTATCGGCAATCAGACCCTGGGTATGTTGAAAGACACCAGCCTGGTTTCTGTGCTTGCCATTTCCGACATCCTGCGTGTGGGTAATGAATATGCCACCAAACATTTTAATTATTTTGAGACCTATACCTATGTAGCATTGACCTACCTGCTTCTCACCCTTTTATTATCCCGGCTGGTACAAAACCTGGAAAACCGTTTCCGGCCAGCGTAACGCTGGACCCCAAAGTGCAATAGCTTTTTACTGCTTTCAACCATGCTCTCGGCTTTACGAGCAATTGCCAGTCCCCTCTCATGGTCGTGGGTCAGGTAATCCGTGACATCAAGTTAGAGAGAATATATATTAATAGGTAAGAGGGCTTTTGTATTCAACCTGGAGGGAGGAGAAAGTGAACGCCACATTGGAGAATGATAAAAAACCAGCCACAGAGGACTATTTTCTGTTGGCAACCCGAAACTGGGATGACAAACTGGCGGATTTTTTGCCTGTTGATGACCCATCCACAGCAATCCAAACTTTCGGTGAGTATTCGGACGCGGAAACCGCCTATTTTTCAATGGACTATAAAGGTTGTCCCAAAGCCGGGGGAAAGGATGTCAAGATTGAATTGATTCATATGCGTTTTGGCACCCCACATATAGTCCGAAACCAGATCCTGTTTCCCTAAGTCGGTTGCTTGTTTTCCAATTCCTGGATCAGGGACCGGATAGATTCTGCCCTAGGCTGATCCGGGGCCAGACGAAGGGATTCTTTCAGGTGCCCCAGGGTTTTCTCATTATTCCCCTGGAATTGGTGATAGACCATCCCCAAACTTAAATGGACGGTCGGCATGGAGGGGTTGATACTTAGAGCCTTTTCAAAGTTTTCAATAGCGGCAGGAATGTTTTTAGTCTGCATTTGAATATTGGCTATGTTCAAATAGGGAAAAGCAAATTTAGGGTCCAGTTGGGCCGACTTTCTATATTCCGCCAAGGCCAAGTCCAAATCGCCTTTCATCATCAAACCATTGCCCAATCCAAAATGAGCTTTCGAATGGTTGGGTTGCATGGCTAAAAATTTTTTAAAATTCTGAATGGCCTCATCAAACAGACTGAGTTCCATTGCCAGAAAAGCCAGATTGTAAAAGGCCTGTTCAAAATAGGGATTGGATTTTATGGCTTTACGATAAGACTCTGCCGCCTCCTGGCGCTTGCCGGTAAGATGAAATGCCCGGGCAAGGTTATAATGCGCCGGACTGTAATCAGGTTTTTGTTCCAACGCCCTTTGGAAATAACCAATCGCCTGCGGAAGTTTTCTTTGTTTGCCATAGATATTTCCCAGATTATTCAGACCAAAAAAATAATTAGGTTCTATTTTTAACGCGCCTTCAAACTCAACGATGGCTTCATCATATTTCCCGAGTTTGTCATAAGCTTCCCCTACATTGTTATAGGGCCGGACAAGGTTAGGCGATTTCTTTTTCGCATCGGTCCATAAAGTCACCTCATCTTTCCAGTCTCCGTTTCGAATTATCACTCCCATGGAAAAGCAAAGCAGAATTGACAGTGCGCAAAAATTAACCAGCTTTGTCACGGGAAAAGAGAATCCAGGAAAAACCTCTTTGCCCCAGATTCGCATACAGCCAATACCTCCGGCAAACATAAAAACGAAACCGACCATAGGCAAATAAGTTCTATGCTCTACCGCCACATCCAGCAAAGGAATAAAACTGGAAGTGGGTAACAAGGTGAGCAATATCCAGGCCATTCCAAATCCTACACAACGCCTCCCCACCTCAAGCGAACCCGTTTCCGAAACACGGTTGGATATTCGAATCCAGACAAATATAAAAAGTCCCAACACAACCATTCCCAACCAGCTTTCAGATTGTAGCCAGTGGCTCAGGATCGGGAAATCAATATCAATATTCATATTAAATGGAAATAACATCTTCCTGAAATATTCAAAGGGAACCACAGATATTTGCGTCAAAAGCCAGGTTCCCGGCTGTAAGTGGGCCGAAGAAGCAGATAAAAGTCCACCTGCCATTAATTGTTTATATCCCACAAACGCAAGAAGAGGAATCGCCAGAAGAAAAATCCATTTAGCATTTGTTGCAACCCAGGCTTTAGGTGTCTCGCGAGAAATAAAATAAAAATGAAAAATAAAAAGCATGGCCGGAAATGTCACGATGGTTTCCTTTGAAAACCCTCCCAGCAGGAAGCAAAGTCCGGAACCCAAAAAATGACTCCACCCCTTCTTTCCCCCGGTTTCCTTCCAAGTTCTGAATCCATTAAAAAATAAAATTAAAGCACCCAGGTAAAATACAGTGACCAGCACCGAGGAGCGACTTGAAATATAGGTAACGGATTGTGTGTTGAGCGGATGCAACGCGAAAACCATTGCCGCAAAAAATGGCAAAAAAGCAAAACCTTTCGGAGGCAAAAATGCCGCCAGAAAATCCAGAACCTTTTGCGCAAACCGATAAACCAGTAATGTGGCAAGAGCATGAAAAACTATATTGAACAGGTGATAGCTCCATACGCCAAATTCGCTGATGGAATAATTTATATTAAAACTGAGAATTATCAGCGGGCGCAGGAAAAAACTGTCCTTGTGCAGGAATAGAGAAATTTTATCCAATCCCCGGATCCAGGGCTTTTCGAGAATAGAAGGAATATCATCAAAATGAAAAGCGTTTAGGAAGGTGTTTCCATATACCAGCCCAATCACGGTTATCAAAACTAATTTCGGGTAGAAAAACTTGAGGTTCATGGAATTATTTTTTTTTAAAACACATTTAAATATTCCTCATTATTTATTCAGGCAGGAAAATCAAATCTCCCCAACCCCAGTTATATCCTCTTCATTTGCCTTTACTCTTGCAGGGCATGAAGGTTTAGGAAGAGGACATCACGCATGCCCCGCATAGGGTACTTCGTAGAAAGGGGAGCCTCATAGTAAGGGCTTATTAAGCCGTCAAGATGGTTTGAGCGCCATAAAAGTTCTTGCTCATCGGGTCCAGCGAGTTATGTCCATTCATTAGCTTTTATGTCCCGAATGGGGTATCACGCTGGCCTATTGGCCAATTGCTTTTCTAAATTCCTGTTCGGTTCTTTTTACCACCGTCTCCCAGGAATAACGAGTTTCAGCCAAATTTCTGCATCGGAATCTCATTTCCCAAAAAATTTCCGGAGTTTTTAAAAAGGTTTCAATTCCCTCAGCCAGTGCTTCCGGGGATGTGCTCTTAAAGAGAAGCCTTTCATCTACTTGTTGTAATATTTCCTCGGTCGCTCCTACAGGAGTTCCCATCACTGGTAGTCCACTGGCTAATGCTTCAGCGGTAACCAGGCCAAAGCCTTCTATAGCGGTCGTGGGAAGGACAAACAAGTCAGCGCAACGAAAAAAAAGGGATAGCGTTTCACGCGGCACCAGCCCGACAAGTTGAACACAATGGGATACCTCCTGTTCCTGAATCAACCGTTCCAATCGGTCTTTTAAACTGCCCTTTCCTGTGATCACCATTTGAAACTTGAGCTCAGGGGTACGACGATGAAGGATGCTCGCCGCGCGGATCAGGTTTTCCAATCCCATTCGTTGCTCCAAACGGCGAACCGTTAACAGTAAAGGGGTTTCTTCCGATAATTTTAAAATTTTCCGAATCGAGTCCATCGCCGCCCTAGAGTCTGGCGGTTTAAATTCCTCAATGTCTACACCGCCTGGAATCACGCATAGTTCTGGTCGGGTGAAAGTATAGTATTTTATAAAACGGTTTTTCGAATATTCACTCAAAAAGAAAATGGTTCGGGACATGGCATATCCAACCCCTTCCATTAATCGGATAAATTGAAGTTTGATTTTTAATTTCCACGATATTTCTGAATTTTCGGTGCCAACCTGATTGATTTTTTCCTCATCATACCAGGAGCTATGGAAATGGCAGACCTTAGGTACCTTCCATAATTGTGGATGCAGGATAGCCACAAAACCGACCAGAGGATTGTGAATATGCACCAGATCAATTTTTCCGGACCGCAGAATATGGCTGACCTGCTTTCGCACGGCTCTCCATAAAGAAATAAAACCCTTGCTAGCCTTAAAGGAAATACGATGAAAATGAACTCCATCGATTTCTTCATAGTCTGGTAGCGATTCCGAGGGTTTGCAGGTTATTAAATGCACCTTCTGCCCTCTGGCCACCAGGCGTTTGTTGACTTCATAGGTCAAACCCCAAGCACCACCCACTTCATCGGGATAACAATGGTATTGGAGGGAAAGAATCGACAGTTTTTTTTCAGGACGGCTCATACGTTGCAAAAATGATAAAACCTGAGGAATATTTGCAAGGAAACTGCAGTTTTTGGGGAAACACAACAGCATTGCCCAAACCGTTCCCATTGAATCCCAAGCATTTATACTATATATTAATAGTAGTAAATCCTTCCCTTAATTCAGGGGGCGATCTGGTTTCGACGGGAGAGCTGAGACAAGGGTTGCATGCACGGGATGCCGTTGGCCCGTAAAAAAACGGCTTATACATAATCGCCAACGATTATGAAGTAGCTGTAGCCGCTTAATTTAATCGGTTACCGTCCGCCGCATCCATGTTCGCGGGAAGCGGGTCGGACGTCACTTAGTGAACTGGTTTGGTGCGCATGTTCCGGGCGGGCTGAACGAGATTTTTTGGAACTGGCTTAGGCTTAATCCTGCCTCTGGGAGTTAGCCCGAGCGAGATTTAAAATAGAGGATAAGCATGTAGACGCCTTTGATTGAAACCTTTCGGACGGGGGTTCGATTCCCCCCGCCTCCACCAAACTTTTGCAATGAGTTAGGTTCTTTTGGCTACTAGTTTATGGCATGTGTCCAACGACGTGTCCAAAAGGTAGCCAAAATGAACCCAAACTCAGCATCATCCAAACCAAGATACACCTTCCAAAGAAACTCTCTCTACTACTTCCGTTACACTCTTCCCCCTGATATCTCCAAAGTTGTTGGCAAACGAGGTCTGAGGTATTCTCTTAAGACTGGTTACATTAAACACGCTGAAAGAAAAGCCAGGAGACTCGCTGGAACGGTAGAAGAGTTCATTTCTGAAATCAGACAGGAGCCACCTATACTAATGAAGCTTTCTGAAGCACAGATACAGTCCCTCCTCGATCAATACCTAAGAAAAACCCTAAATGAAGATGAAGAAAGGCGTCTATCTGCAAGTCGCATTGATCCAGATGACTTAGATGATGAGCTTGAAGTAATAAGCTTTTTACAGTCTGACCTGAGAGAAGAATTAGCCTTAAACGATTACCAAAGTATTGGTTTAAGTGTGGATGATCTGCTTAAGAAACATAAGGTCAAACTAGATAAAAAGTCTAAGAACTACAAAATACTATGCAGAGAATTACTTAAAGTTCATATAAAGATTCTCGATGCTGTTGAAAAGAGATCAGTGGGCGATTACTCAGAGGAGCTTTCTAGTTCAGCTGATGGTAAATCCTCAAAGACTAAACAAAAAGATCAACCGAAGATATCAAAGGTAATACCAAAGTTTGTCTCTGAGTTTATAAAGGCTGGCAGATGGACAGAGAAGACTAAATCAGAGAATGAAGCTGTCTTTGAACTATTCATGGAAATCTCAGGTGATCTTCCAATTAACCAATACGATCATCAAGCCATTAGGCAATATAAGGAAACCTTAGGAAGACTTCCAGCAAACAGAAATAAGATAAAGGAGTACAGAGATAAGACTATAGATGAAATCCTAGCTCTACCAGATGTTAAGTCTATGGCTGTTAACTCAGTAAATAAGAACATACGCAGACTAGGCCAGCTATTTAAATGGGCTGTACAGAATGGATACTTAGAAAGAAATATAGTTGAGGGAATGTCTCTACCAGAAACTAAGAGGCAGGATCAGTATCGAGAAGTGTTTAGCAAAGAAGACCTCAATAAATTATTCTCTAGCCCAATCTACAAAAAGAAGGATTACCTACACTCCTATTACTATTGGTTACCCTTATTAGGACTATATCCTAGTCCATTTTTTAATTTCCTCGATATTTTTCCTTTCTGCTTGATATTATCTTTTCATGAACTTAAAACGAGGGTTCATGCAGCTTGGGGTTTTGGCTTCCGTGCTATTATTTCTGGGATGGGTATTATTCCCACTGGAAATTTATCATTTCACCCCGTTTAATTCGGGAATTTCCAGTGTTATTGCAGTTCTTGCTCTATTATGGTTGGTCTATGCCGTTGGAACCTGGATTGTAGAGGGATTTAAGAGGTGAAGTGATTGCTCTCTGGAGAGGTGGCCGAGTGGTCGAAGGCGGTTGACTCGAAATCATCTGTACCCGTGAGGGTACCGGGGGTTCGAATCCCCCCCTCTCCGCCACTGCTCGCCGCAGGGGCAGATAGCAAGAACCCGTTGGGCCGAGAGAATGTTTGCTTGCCAAATTAAGTTATTGCTCGTTGGGTCCAGCGCGTTATGCTAGTCATTTGCCTTTACCCGTTCCGGGCATGAAGGCAATGGTTGAATACCACGCATGCCCCGAAGGGGTATCACGCTGGCCACCGGCGGCTCGCCGGGCGATTTTGAGATTGTTCTGGGCATCGGCATAACCCGGTTTTAGTTCAAGAGCTTTCCGAAACCGGGTAATGGCTTCCTTATTTTTCCCTTCTTTGAGCAGGGCTATTCCCCAGTTATTGTAGACATCGACAAAGTCGGGCTTGATTCGAATTGCTTCCCGATATTGAGCTATTGCCTCTTCGGTTTTTTGTTCGGCAATAAACAAGTTCCCCAGGTTGTAATGGGCCATCCAGGCATTCGGATTTTTTTGTACCGTATCACTCCACAGGGTAAACACATTTTTGTAAACGGGAACCTGTTCCCAGGTCAAATACCCTAGAAATAGTAAAAGCAAAATGGATGAGGCCAATGCCCCTTTCTTTGTTAACCGGGTTATTCCACCAACAATGACCAGCAGGATCCCGATAGAAGCGAGGTCTTGAAAATGGTCCGCTACAAAGGAGAACCGCATGGGGTAAATGTTGAAGAAGCCTAAAGCCGGAAAAAGCGAACCGGAAAAAAATAAAATTGCGGTTAAAGGACCTCTGCCGATTTTATTTCTAAGAGCCCATAAAATCAGGATCAAAAGCAAAAATGTTGCGGGATAAAGGTATTGCCACCAAACCGAATCGTCAATGTTCCACCTGGGGTAGGTAAAGATAATCGGAAATGGCCAAATCAATTTCCCAATATAAAACCAGAGAGCTTGGCCAGCAATTAGAAACCGGTCCCAGAAAGAAAAGTCCCATTCAGACCCTAAAGCCCCTACGTTTACTTTTTCCAGCCAACGGGTTAGAGTAGCGAAACCGAGCCCAATTACGAAAAATGGCGCCATGAGCTGGACAATTTTTAGGTGGATGTGGTTTTGTTTCCACCAGAAAAGCAGGAAAATCACTGCCGGTAGAGTGCAGGTAACGGTTTTGCTTAAAAGTGCGCAGACAAAGAAAAATAAAGAGACGCCGTAAAGTACACTGGATCGATTTTTAATCGGGTTTTCGCTGGGGAAAACCAGTTGCCCCGGAAAATAAAATCGCAAAAAGGTAAATAGCGATAGAAGATAAAAAAATCCCGAAAGCACATTTTTTCTTTCCGTGATTCAGGCCACCGATTCAACATGAACGGGATGGAGAGCAAATATCGCGGAAACCAGCCAGGCGGCGGGAATTCCTAAAAAAATCAGAACACGCCAGAGAATGATGGCATTAATGGTATGGAGCAAGACGTTGTCAACGTGGTATCCCAAAGGGTCCAAGCCCCAGAATTGATATTCCATCCAAAAGCTGGTGAAAACTAATGGATAATATTGCGGTCTGGACCGTACATCCAGCCAGAGGCGTTTTAATCCATCAAAATCGGTTAAAAAAGGATTATCCGTTAAATAGCGACTATCATCCCAGATGAACCCGTTCTGAAGAACGGGCGAGTATGCTGTCAGGAGAAGAACTATCAACAGGCCTGCACCAGCGATCCAGGAACCTCTAAGAGTTTTAAAAAAAGAAGGAGGGATTTTTTCCATTGGACAGAGGGGTGTCTTGATTTTACAGGCTGAACTTCATATTGCATTCCTGGGCGTGTGATGGCTAACCTTTGTTCTTACCCTTGCAGGGCATGAAGGTTAATTAAGAGGATATCACGCGTGCCCTATAAGGGCAGAACGCCTCGCTAATATCTTAACAGTTTTCATGATAAGGTGCCTGCTTCCTCCGTCCCAAAGGATGTAGAATGGATATTGGAAAGGGCTTTAAAATAATACTGATTTTAATGACTGCCGCCTGGGTTGTAGGGGCGTGGATGATTTATGATTACTCAGGAAGCCTTGGCCCAGGATCCTATATGGGGCTGGTCATGATTGGGATTACTTGGGCAGTCTGGAAATTCATGTATTAAAAACGGCTAATTCATTTTTCTGAATGTGCCTGAGGAAGCTTTCGCACCCAGAATATTGATAATAAAGAGCCTAATTTTTTTGAAGCGGATTTCACCTTGAATCTTTTGGCAGATAAAATTAGAATGCAACACGCTTTTGTTGTGGTCGGGACAAAGCCCTCTGACGAGGGAGGTGAATAGCATTACCCCGTCAAGCTGCCAATACGGTTTGAGTGCAGAAATTGTTATTGCTCATGACCCTACGTTTAGTAGGAGAGGTGGCCGAGCGGTTGAAGGCGCACGCTTGGAAAGCGTGTGTAGGTTTACCCCTACCGAGGGTTCGAATCCCTCCCTCTCCGCCACTGCTCGCCGCAGGGGCAACTAGCAATAGCGTATTGAGCCGAGAACACGGTTGTTAGCAGACAAAGATATTGCCTGCGGGGTCCAGCGTTAGGCTGGCACGCTGAGTGGTTAAAATATTGGCAGTTTTGTTGGGCCTCACGCAATGTGGCCTTGTGAAATCCGTCAGGTCCGGAAGGAAGCAGCGGTAGCAAAATCCCATGTGTGCTGTGAGTTACCCAGCAATTCTGCCTTAAGGATATCTCTAATAATTGTTTTGGGCTGTGAGCGGCTCTTGTTTTGCGAGGGCCGCGAGTTGTCTTAGAAAAAGTTAACGAATAAATAGAGATTCTCTTAAGTTATAATCCAGCAAATGGGGAAATCACCCCAGCCTCTCTTTTGCAAGAGAGGTTCATTAAATTTTGTCGGCGATCCTCTGATTAAGGTCGCTGGCAAATCGTTGGTCTTCTGAAATAATGGACTTCCAGGTTTCAGCCCGTAAATGGCGCCCCCAGAAATTCAGTGAATTGATTGGACAGGAACATATCGTCCGGACCCTTTCCAACGCCATTGAAATGAACCGTGTTTCGCACGCGTTTTTATTTTCCGGCACACGTGGCGTAGGAAAAACTACCACGGCGCGGATTCTGGCACGGGTTCTTAACTGTGAAAAGGGACCGACCATAGACCCTTGTGGCACCTGCAGTTTTTGCAGGGAAATTACAGAAGGCCACTGTATCGATGTTCAGGAAATTGATGGCGCTTCCAATAATGGAGTGGCCGAGGTACGCGACCTCATCGACAATGTTCAATACGCCACATCCTCTGCCCGTTACAAGGTCTATATTATCGATGAAGTTCATATGCTCTCAAAAAGTGCGTTCAATGCCCTGTTGAAAACACTGGAAGAACCTCCGCCCCGTGTTATTTTCATTTTTGCCACCACCGAGTTAATCAAAATTCCGGAAACGATCCTTTCCCGTTGCCAGTGTTTTGAATTCAAACCACTTTCCAACGCCCAGATCACCAAACAACTGGAGCTGATTTGTGGGCAGGAGGGAATTCAAATTGATGAAAAAGGGTTGGTAGAAATTTCCAAAATTGGTGCCGGTAGTATGCGTGACGCGCAAAGCCTGCTGGACCAGGTCATCGCCTACAGCGGCAAAAAGGTTGATACCGATTCGGTGGAGGCGGTGCTCGGTATTGTCGGTGGAACCACTCTGGAGCTTTTCGCGGAGCGGCTGATTAAACGGGAACCCTCTGAATTAATCACCCTTGTTCAGGAAGTTGCCAACCAGGGTAAAGACTTAGGCCTGTTTTGCCGCAGTGTGATGGAATATTTAAGGAACCTGCTGATGGTCAAAGTTTCCCGCAATCCAGAAACCCTGCTGAACGCCCAGACCTGCAACCTGGAAGTTCTGAAAAAACAGGCGGAAGGATTCCACGCCGATGGGTTGCAACAAATGTTTACCATTCTTTCCCGTGCCGAAACAGAAATGAAACGTAGTTCCCTGGCGCAGATGGTTTTTGAAATGGCCATTCTGAGGCTAACTGAAACTCGGCCTTTTAAAAAAATTGATGACCTCATCCACAAGATCAACCAGGCGGAAGGCGAAGTTCAGCAGGCCCAACCCGTAGCGCCCTCCACGCAAAGCGATTCCGCCGCATCTCCAGCGAAAAGCCAATCCATTGTCCAATCAGAAAATGGTTCTTTTGATTCTTCGATCTGGGCCAGGATCCGCCAAGAAGTTTCCCGAAAACGGCCTGCTTTCGAACATTATCTGGATAAATGCCAGGTGCTCGCGCTGAACGAAAAAGAAATTCAACTTATGTTTTCAGACCCTTTCGCCCTTGAAATGGTGGAGACCCCGGAAAATGTCCAGTTCATCAAGGACATGGTCCGGTCAGCCAGCGGCCATGAGGTGCAGGTAGTCCTGAAACTGGGTGAGGCTCGGCCTACCCCGAGCCCTTCTTCAAATGAGCAGAAAAAAAAAACTATGAATGATGATAGCCAGGGCAGGCAGAAAACAGAATCAGAAATTATTCAGGATGCTCTGGACATCTTCGGGGGCGTTGTGGTGAAATGAGAC
>JYMV01030537.1_pt1 | contig 17839 bp, 15 predicted proteins | sample 338911 | NCBI WGS metagenome assembly JYMV01 (sample SAMN03354496, study PRJNA234377) | hydrothermal vent metagenome | biome: Deep sea; feature: Hydrothermal plumes at the Eastern Lau Spreading Center, Western Pacific Ocean; material: Seawater | place: Tonga | collected 2009 | depth 2000 m m
GCAATCAACTTAGTTTGTTGGAAATCCCACGATACCTTGGATTGGATGTTTCCGAAACTGCTATCGAAATTTGTGACAAGAAATTTGGTGGGGATGAAAAGAAAACGTTTAGACATTATTTGCCTAGTAATTACGAGGGTAGAAGCCTAGCTGAACTTGCGTTGTCGCTTGATATTATCTTCCATCTTGTGGAAGATGAGATTTTTCACACCTACATGACGCACCTCTTCCAGATGGCAAGTGATTGGGTCATCATTTACTCAAGCGACTCTGAAGAGCCGTTTGGGGACGGCACCGTGCATTGTCGAAATAGAAAATTCACGACTTGGGTCGAAGAGAATGTCAATGGATGGGAATTCGTTGAAAAAATTGACAACATCTATCCTGATCAATCGGTAGCAGACTTCTACATCTACAAGAAAGAGGTGTGATAGCATGACCTCCCACATATTGGGGGTGAAACGCTGACTGCTCGCCCGGTTTGGTCAGAAGCCTTGCGCCACCACTGGGGTGAAACTGCATCGAGCGATTGGATTTCGACTCTCGATGGATTTGAGGCACTATTCGGAAAGGCTCTGCTCTGGGTGGTAGAGGTGCCCGGGCGTGTCTGTGTTTTGGGTGACCATTCTGATTACGTTCCTTATTTGCGGGCGAACATCATCACCTTCGCATCGGATAACCAACGAATGAGGGCTTTAGTTTCGCCTCGAGATGATGGTCGAATCAGAATCGCTAGTTCCCTTGACGGCTGTGAGTTGACAGAATTTGATATTCAAGAGGAACGATATGATGGTAATTGGTTAGATGGTCTTGACGAAAGAGGTGCTCCCGATTCGCACTGGTCAAATTATGTCAGAGGGGCTGTCGCCTACACACAATCACTGAATGAACTCAGATTCGGCTTCGATATGTTTGTCGATTCGACCATCCCCCCCGCCTCTGGATCATCATCATCATCCGCACTCACCTTGTGTTCACTCCTAGCCACCCACCTTTCCAATGGCCTAACTTGGGATAGAGAGAATTTGGCGAGGTTGGGGGGCAGCGCGGAATGGTATGTCGGTACACGTGGGGGAATGATGGACCACGCTACGATGGTTTACGCTGAAGATGGAAGTATGTTGAATCTGCAATTCCGCCCCTTTGGGGCGACATCAATACCACGCCTACCAAGTGAATTTTGTTGGTATAGCAAATTTACCCATCCAGCAGACAAAGGCGGTCCGATGTTGGCAGCATTCAACGAACTCGCCTTCGTGCAACAGAAGCTGATACCTTCCACTCTAGACGATGTTGGGTTTCAACATCCGAGAGATTACTCTGATTGGAAGGTTGTAGGGAAAAATCTCGATGAGGGTTTTGAACACCACGAAATGGGTGAACTGAGAGTGCGGGATCGGTTTCGGTATGTGATGAAGGAATATCAGAGAGTGGTTGATTTCGAACAGGCACTTGCAAGTTCGGACATGACAACGATTGGAAGGCTACTCAATGAGGCCTGGGAAGATACTCGTGACTTGTTGGGAACTCACACACCCATGATGGAGGAGGAGGCGGCGCGTCTCAAGAAAATTGAGGGGGTGGTCGGAGTCAAGGTATTGGGTGCGGGGTTCGGGGGTAATCTGCTGATTCTTGCGAAAGCGGGGGTTGACCTTGGTGTAGGTGTTGTCTGCCAAACTCCTGGGAAGGGTGTTTCGATTTTTGACATGAACGCAGATGTTCGTCCTCCCAACAACCGGTGCGCCGCAGTTCTACTTTGTGGGGGGAAGGGAAGTAGGATGGCCTCGCAAGGAATTGATGTACACAAACCATTGATTCCGGTTTCGGAAATTCCTTCCATAATTCATGTGTTGGATCAACTCAACTGTTGTGGAATTGACTTCTCCACTCGAATAGTTGTAGTGCCACCAAACAGAGTCGAAGAATACGAAGTGGTGTTCGAGGGGATGGATTGCTTAGTTGTCGCTCAACCCAATGCCCTTGGAACTGGAGATGCTGTTCATTGTGCTCTGAATGAAATACCAGAGGATGTCGAGCATGTCTATGTCTCATTCGGGACCCAACCGTTGGTGCAGAATGACTCCGTACTCGCATCGCTCAAACATCACATCGATAACCACCTAGGTTTCACACTTCCCACGACAATTACCCCAAACCCCTACGCGCCGTTGATTCGGGGTGTTGATGGTAAAGTGACGGATTCGGTCGAAACGCATCTCGAAGGTGTTGAGAAACCATCAGTTGGTGAAGCGAACATAGGGGCATACTGGGTATCGGTGTCTGCGCTTAAGCAGGTCTTGGTGCCACTCGTTGAATCCAAGTGGAACGGAGAAAGCTACGACACCACTTCTGGTGAGTTGGGGTTCCCAAATGAGATGGTCCGAGCGTGCCTAGAAGCGGGCGTCGGTGTAGATGGAGTCCCCTGCGCTGAACCTAGTGAAATGATTGGAATCAAACGAATCGAGGATGTTGCCATAGTCGAGAGAGAGTATGAAAGGCGAACCCGGTGGGCTGCCGGTGGTCAAACCAGTGAGTTGTAGATGGTGAGTAACTGCTCTCTGATTATCTCCTTCGTGTATCGTTCTTCGACTCCCGCGCGCATCGCTGAGAAATCCCATTGATGTGAACGGGCCTCGTTCATGGCTGAAGCAAGTCCAGACACATCGTCCACGGCTACTAGAATGCCGTCCTGTTCGCGAACTATGTCATTTGGGCCGCCACAACGGGTTGCAACCACTGGCCTACCACTCGCTAGTGATTCAACCAATACTATCCCGAAAGTTTCGTATCTACTCGGGTGAACGAAGGCGTCGATTCCTTGGAAGAAATTCGGTGCTTCTTCCCTTGGTATTGTGCCGAGGAATGATATTCGATTTGAGAGACCTAACTCGGAAGCTAAATTCTCAAGGCTCCCACGCAATGGCCCGTCACCTGCTAACTGAAGTGTACCCTCATCGACTGACGCGAAAGCGCGCAGGAGCGTTTCGTGGCCTTTGTCGGCGACCATGTTCGCCATGTAGCCCCAAATGAACTCATCATCTTGGCGCTGTGGAGTCAATGGAAAGTTGCCGATGTCTATCATGTTGGGAACCAAAGTGAATGATTCCTGGGGGATGCCTAGAATCCGATCCAAGTCCTCTGAGAGAGAATTGCTGACCGACGCCAGATATGACGCTGAATCGAGTGTTTTTGATGCTGTCATCCGTTCACGGGGTCCCGCAATGCCTCTGGCAAAGATGCTCGCGCCAACGGTGACAACCCACGGTATTCCTTCCCGCTCAGCGATGGCTCTCGCGAGAATCGCCCCCCACATCGTGCACTTTGCGTGGATGATGTCCGGCTTTCCGTTGACTTTGGAATATGCATCATACATCTTCAGTGCGAGTCGCTCTCTCTGTCTAACCGCAGCTCGATAGACCGGTGGAATCCGTTGCAATGGACCAGGTTGCCTCATCCGTTGAACAGCGCGCACGACTGTAAGGCCGTTCTCAACTCTGACTTGGACGCCATGGGTTGTTCCACCAAACCACCTCTTCGAAGGCAAATCGAGAAACTGGGCGTACAAGACTCCCACCTTGTGACCCACCTCCTCAAACATCTCAGCCTGTTCTTGGAAGAATGTGCCCAAAAGTGGGGCCTCGTCACTCGGATACCATGACGGTACGAACAGAATGTGTAGTCGGCTCAAGCCACTCACCTAAACTCCGCTCAGGCCGGGGCGGTCATCACGGTTGTGGAGAAGTTACTCACTCTTCTTCGGAAGCAGCAGAACTCTCAGTGGCCACGGCGGCCGAAGGTGATGTGTCGCCACGGAAGGCGGAGATGACCTTCGGCTCTTTCGAATCGGATGGGTCAATGACCTCGATGCTTGCGATGTTCACGAATCGCCGAGAGACCCGGTGTCGGCTGCCGAAATTAGACTCAACACGGTGTCGGGCATCAGCCTCGTCGCTCGCTACAACATCCATCGTGAACTCTTGGATGTTCTTGCCGTTGGGGAAGGACCCCAGCACTCGGTAGGCCTGCATCGATGCGCCGACCTAGGGTGCCGTCTTAAACGCGATGGGGCTTGAAGTGGACATGGGTTCAAGCTCCGCACCCCTCGCATTGGCGCTCCTGCTCATGTTTTCTCTCGCTTCTACCCTCCCCGCGCCTACGGGCGCGCTTGGGAACGGGTTTTCGAACGAGGGAGTGTCTAACGAGGGGACTGGAAGCACGCAAGAAGGTGAACAGGATGTGGATTACGTTCAATTTTTGGGCAGCTCGACTTCAGGTCGTAACGCCGTCGCCGCCTCGATCAGCCAACATGGTGAACTGGACGGACATCCAGCGTGGCTGCTCGGAATCGACGGCACTGGGGTCATCATCGCCAGCGCCGACTCTGGAATCGACCGCGACCACTCCTGCTTCCGTGATGCGACAGAACCAGGCGCATCTGGCAGTGAATGGAACAACGCGACCGGCACTCCCGGAGTTGCGCATCGGAAAATCCTCTTCCTCGACGAATCAATCGACGATTGGGACAGCCAAGGCCATGAGCACTTCACCCACGGAACCCATGTAGCGGGAAGTCTGGTCTGTAGGTCGGTCTACGAGCAAGCGGCCGAGGATGTGCAGGATTGGCTGAACGCAACACCGGGTGAGGGGACTTCTCTTTCTCACGGCGCAAAACTGGTCTTCACGGATGTTGTTGGGAATGATGGGTGGGTGGTCCCGGAACCCTCGGTTCTGTTCACCACCGCGGCCGAAAACGGGGCGGTTATTCGCTCAGACTCCTGGGGGGATGCGACCACTGACTATACTGAAAGAACTCGCCAATTCGACTCGTGGCTCCACTCCGTTCCATGGGCCCTCTCGATAGTCGCCCCGGGAAACACCGGCAACGAGGTGCAAGAGCCTGCCAACGGATTCAATGTCGTCTCTGTGGGAGTCGCCAAGAAGGATGGTAGTGATGACCTCTGGATGTTGACACCACACTCACCTACTGCCCAAGGTCGGCAGGGGGTGGAATTCGTGGTCCCTGGAGTTTCGATAGTATCGGCTACTTCTGATGGTGAGCATAATTCGTACAATGATGGGTGGAAGAGCAACTCCGGCAGTTCGATGGCCGCCCCACAGGCCGCTGCTGCTGCTGCGCTGGTTCAACAGATGGTGCAGGATGGTTGGATTGCAGGTGAAGATGAACGGTTTGTGGTGGTTTTGAATCGGCCGGGCTGGGCGACTGTAGTCGACGAGAACCTAAGTGATGGAGAGTTACTCCTTACAGAAGGTTTCACCCCCTCTGGCTCTCTCCTGCGGGCGCTCCTCTCCTTGAGTGCTGAATCGATGGAGGGAGGCAGACAAGGTAGCATCGTGCTTGGCCCAGGGCCAGATAACTCGCAGGGTTGGGGACTCGTCAATCTCTCCAGACTGGTCGACTTCGCCGGGGTCGGGGATTCTCTTGGTGATGAGCCGCTTGACCCAGCCCCAAATATTTGGATTCATGACTCCTTCCGACTCAAAGATGACAACTGGCAGGAGGTCGTAGCGTCGTGGCTCGATGGTGAGGCTAATTCAGCTGCTGCTCTGCAAGAAAATGAGTGGCGGGGTGAGGGTGCTGAAGGACCATTTCTTAGCAATGGTGAATCACAGTCATGGCTCATGCCGTTAGTGCCTGGTGAGGATTTTGAGGTGAGGTTGGCTTGGACATCGACCCCTCATCCAAATCTCGACGATCTGGATCTTGTCGTTGAGGTAGATGGTGAATGGTATCATGGGAACCTATTCGACGGTTGGAACAGCAGCGCCTCAGAAGAACTCGGTTTAGGACAACAGAACAGTACTTTGGAGGGTGTTCGAATCTCCGCAGAACGGTTGGTCGGAATTGAGAGCGTGACGGTCACGGTCAAGGCGGTCAGTGTGGTGGAATCCTCACGACTGGGAGTGGTCGGTATGAATGGTGATAGTGTTGGGTTTGCTCTTGCGGTAAAGGGTGTTCTGAGCGCTGATGTGAGGCCTGAATCTAGTTGGGAGGTTGGGCCTAATGTTGTTGGAGATGAAGAGGTGAGTAGTCTTTGGCCACTCTTCATCGCTGTCCTCTTGATAGGGGTCGCAGTAGTCATAGAAGTGGGTTGGACTCGAGAGGTGACTGTCGAGGAGGCCGGAGTGACCAAAGGTCAACCTTCAAACCCTCAAGGGGTCTCGCTGTCCTCAGCGGTAGCACCGCACACAGGTGAAGATGAATGAGCGAGCGACTATATCTCGGAATCGATTTGGGAACCTTCCAAAGCACGATTTCAGCATCTAATGGAGAAGTACACACGGTGGAAACCGTGGTTGGAAAGCCGAAGGACCCGATTGCGAGGAACTTCTTGAAGAGAGATACTCTGTTCGGTTCGGAAGCTCTGAAGAACAAACTCGCCTGCAACCTATACCACCCACTGGCGGCTGGTGTTGCACAGGATGACGAGAATAACCTCGCCGCGGCGAAGTCGTTCGTTACCCACCTAGTCGAAACGGTCGATCCGGAAGAGTTCGATGAGGTGTTTGGTGTGATTTGTTCACCCTCACACATCTCATTCGTGGACAAGAGCAATCTCGTTAGCATTCTACGCGGTCAGGTCAATGCAATCATGGTCGTCAGTGAGCCATTTGCAGTAGCCTTCGGACTTGATGAGATAGGTGGTTCCATTGTCGTCGACATAGGTGCGGGAACCACAGACATCGCCCGAGTCTACGGAACCTTCCCAAGTGAAGAAGACCAGGACACTGTATCTGAAGCTGGAGACTGGATTGACGAGCGACTCATGGAGCTCGTTGCCAAGAAGTACACCGGTGCGCAACTCACCAAGGACATGGTGCGACGCTGGAAGGAAGATGGTTCCTATGTTGGCGGTGATGTTCGAGAGCAGATTGTCGAACTTTCAGTGGATGGTAAGAAACAGGTCGTCGATGTTGGTGACCTCATACAGATTGCATGTGAGGAGTTGATTCCACACATGGTTGGTGCGATTAAGCGAATTGTTTCAACTGCAGATCCGGAGTACCAACCAATCCTACGCAACAACATCATCCTCTCAGGGGGAGGTTCTCTAATCGATGGCATCTCCGATAGGATAGCTGATGAGTTGGCTGACATAGGGGATGTACGTGTTTGGTGCTGCGACGAGCCTATCGTTCGTGTCGCTGATGGTGCTCTAAAACTGTCAATGGTCATGCCAGATGACCAATACACGGCCATCAGTTAAACGCCGATTCCGGCAGACCCTAGGGGGTCTGTAGAAAGGCCTTACCACCCCATCGGCTAGCGCAGGGTTCAAGAATGGTATTGCGCCGATAGGATTGTTGATTGAGTATGGCGTCCCCTTCCACCTCCTCGGAATCGAGCAACGGAGCCGGTGACATGGACCGTGCTGCTCTGTCTGGAATGTTGTCCTCATATGACTCCAAGCAACTGGTTGACGAGGTCATTACTGCATGGGAGGAGTTGGCTGCGGCCAACAAGGACCTCGCCACATCAAGCCAACGAAACCGCGTTCTCGAGCTCGACCTCGCGGAGAGAGATGAGTTGGGTGTCCCTGAGCGCGCTAGTCTACTCAAAATGGAGGAGGATATGCGCGAGAGGGAAGCGCGTATTATCCATCTTGAGAGAATGTTGGATGATGTACGGCGTGAGAAAGAGGGTGTTGAGAACTCGGTTGGGGCGATTCGGGTTGACGAACTTGAGAGGAACAACGCTGAACTCTCAGAGAGAAGTGAGTCTCAAGCAGCGATGATTTCCGAAATGGAAGGTAAGTTAGACCAATTGGTTGACGCGTTGGAGAAGGCTGCGGAAGCTGGCCTCACATCAATCACTGCTGACGAGGTTCGCACCTTGAACAGGGAACTTGAAGAGGCTCATCGAAGAATTGAGTCTGAACAGTCTGAGAGTAGCGCCGTTGGGGGTGAGCGTGACCAGTTACGCGAGATGGTTGAACAGACCCGGAGTCTACTCGAACAGCGGGATCTTCGAATAAAGGAAATGGAGGGGCAACTTCAGAGAATCATGGAAGGGCCCCGCTCAATCTCTGCAGAGCATGATTACCTAGTGGAGCAAATCGAGGAGTTGAAGCGCCGCCTTCTTGAGCGGAATCGTGAGTATGAGGCTCTACGTCGACGGGAGAGAAGACTACACAGAGAGGTATTCGAGCGGGATGAGAGAATTCAACAGATGCAATTGACGATGTCTGACATCGAAGGTGGTCTGACAGACCGTACCGCTGAGATGAAGGCGCTTGAAGAGAGTCACGAGCGGTTGTCGGCCGAAGTGGAAGGACTTCGCCGTTCAGAGAGAACGAGGGAAGTAGTCAGTGGAGCATTTCAAGACACTCTTGGAGTTCTTCGCTCTCATGAACAACGCAAAGCACGGCGCGAGGCGTTGGGAATCGAGGAAGATGATTCGATTCCTGAACCCGGGGATGGTAATATGCCTGGAGGAACAGCACCAGCGGCCTTGCGTGACATCGATGAATTGGATGAATGAGGTTGTTCATCCCCTCATTTCTGTGATCAAGTCGCTCAGTGCCATACGTAGATTTTCGATGTCGTCGAACTGTTCAGTGAGATTTCCCGTCACAACATAATCCGCTCCGGCCTCTACCGCAGCGCGCGCGGACTTGCCGTCCCTAATTCCTCCGCCAACGATGAGAACTAATTTCTCCGACGCATTCCTTGCCGCTTGAATCAATCTGGTGGAAACTGGTGTTTCGGCCCCACTGCCCGCTTCAAGATAGAGAAGGGAAAAACCGTACGCCTCTGCACATACCGCATACGCTGCTGCAAGTTCCTCATCCTCCGCTTGTAGAAGATCAGCTCTGCCAACCTCACCAACCTTACCACCAGGAGCACATATGACATAACCCATCGAAAGCGGTGTCACCCCTGCCTCCTTGATGTAAGGGGCGCCCATCACCTGTTCTCCAACAAGAAATTGACGCTCTCTACTATTCATGAGCATCATGAAAGTGATACCATCTGCAGCAGAGGAAAGCGCGTGGGCACCTGCGGGAAAGAGAACCACAGGGACCTTCCAATCATCTTCAGACATGCCTGCATCCTGACTTGCATTCCAGGAACAAAGTTCGAGTGCTTCTTGGATCGACTCCACAGTGGCGTGGACATTGTCTCCATCCGTTCCTGTTGAGCCGCCAACAAACACCATTCGACTCCCAGCACTGACCGCAGCTACGGCTCGCTTAGCAGCCTCTTCCTGACTCTGTAAATTAGGGTCAATGAGAATCACGTGGCCAGCGCCACGACTACCATCTCGCACATATGACAACAAGTCTAGGTGTGAAGATGGACGCATGGCCACCCGAAGTGGAGCCGGCATTTGGATTGTCTCATCAAAATGATTTTGATAGTTCATCAAATAATACCACTGCGCGGGTTAGAGAGCCGTCGATTGTGGTAGTTTCAAAAGAGGAAAAATTGGTTTCAATGAGTTCGATGAAAATATCCGTAGTGGACATCTGTGAGGGGTTTTGGATCCAAGTCTCCCATGTACCGTCGTCCCGAGGCCATCCTCCAACTACTTCCTGAGAGGTTACCATACCAGTCCAAGAATGGTTTCCGGGTTCATGTTCTGGAATATTGATGATGAAATCTCCTTCCCAATGGGTAGAACCTCCTGCGCCTTGTAATTTCAAACTGACTTCTTCACTTTTCTCGACTCGAGTTCGGAGAAGTATGGAAGCACCTTTTTCGACAAGCGATAGTGAAATATTCTTCTCCAACCAGGCACGTCGGAAAGAAACTGAACCATCATCGAGTGAATGACCTACTTCCTGAATTGAAATACCCCAATCTTGGAAGTATGATTTCCAAAGATTTGAATCATATAGAATTCCTGGAGATTTGCAGGGAAATCCAATCTCAGCTCGTTCTTCAATTACTGTGACATCAACAATATGATCAGAATCAAGGAACATGTGAGCTAATGCAAGGCCGGTAAGATTCCCGCCGATTATGGCTATTCGCATATCAAAACCTCAAGATTTTGCTGCAACGATATCCAAAGCGAAAACAGGACAAGCTGGAATGCATATTTCACAATGTGTACAAGTCGGCTCATCTACGATGACCAACCAACCTTCGAGTATGAGAGCATCAACAGGACATAGAGCGACACACGCGGCGCAACCGTAGCAACGATCCTCGTCGACAACGAACACCGCCCCTGCTTTTCGGCCCATGACAACCGATGGGGTGGTCCACTTCAATGAGCCGACCACCCACCCCCTCTTTTCCACTGGAACTAACGAACAATATCAGCAATGGTAGTAAGATGATGAAAATAGCAGCATCAGCAATGGATGTTCAAGTTAAAGCGCGGGACGAACATAAACATTGACGGACAAGAATCGAATTTAATTGAGCTAAACTTCTATTGAATTCTTTTCCACTGGAAGGAAGGGGGTCCCACTCTTCCTTCTCCGAAAGTTGATTTGAGTCACCCGCGAGCCACACTTGTTCCCATGGTCCTCTACACTCCAGGTTCCACTACGAGTTATGATGATTCACCGATAGATGGGGATTCACTTCGTTACCATTTCCTTGGCGGTGGAGAAGAGGTTGGCAATGTCGGTTGTATTCTCGAGGACACCACTGGAACTAGGATCCAAATTGACTATGGCTTCGTCCCTTCAAATCCTCCTCGTTATCCAGATGAAGGTCCTTCAGTGGATGACGCTATTCTCACCCATTCCCACATTGACCATGTTGGACTCGCCCCTTGGCTAGTTGCCTCTCACGGCACCACTCTGCACTGCACCAAACTTGTCGCTGACCTCCTCGAGATGATTTGGCGTGATACCTACAAGGTCAGCTCAATCGAAAGACAACCACTCCCTTGGGATAAACGCGATTTGGAAGAGGCTCTTGATCACTTAGTGGTTCATCCATTCGATGAGTGGGTCGAGATTGGAGCTTGGCGATGGCGGTTTTTGCGTGCTGGTCACATACCAGGGGCGGCAATGGTGGAAATTGAGACCCCGAGCCGACGCATTCTCTGGTCTGGTGATTTTGATACTCGCGACTCTCCATGTGTGAAGGGAGCCATACCGATCAAGGCAGATACCCTGTTCTTGGAATCAACCTATGGTGGAAGAGAGCAACCCGAACGTGAAGTAGAGGTGGAGCGCTTCATCGAGCGTGTCGTGGAAGTTGTTGAGCGAGGTGGAACATGTCTGATACCGGCCTTTGCAAATGGACGTGGTCAAGACATTCTTCTGATGCTCTGGCGCAGTGGGTTGGATTTGGATGTCCACTATGATGGGATGGGGAAGAAAATCATGGAACATTATCTCCGTAATGGGGAATTTCTAGCTGACGCCGATGCTATGGCCAAGGTGAAGCGTTGGTGCAGGAGAGTAAGTAGCAAATCGGATCGCAAGAAGGCGTTGGACGCTGATGTCATCGTGACCACTAGTGGGATGCTCGATGGAGGCCCTGCACATTGGTATCTCAACAGACTTCGCCACGACCAGCGCAACGCAATCCTACTCACTGGGTATCAGGCTGAAGGAAGCGGTGGAAGGATGTTGCAGGATGACAATCGCATGCTAATATTCGGTAAGATGGCGGACATCAACCTAGAAGTCGACCAATTCTCTTTCTCGAACCACGCCGACCATCCTCTGTTGGTCTCTTTCGCTCAAGATGTTTCGGCCAATGACATAATCCTCTTTCATGGAGACAGGGATGATGCTCAACCAGCACTCTCCAAAGCGCTTTCAGAAGTTGGATTTAGAGTTCACATGCCAGAGAATGGCCATTCTTATCTTCTCTCTTGAATCAACAACATCCAGTTAGCCCAACCGTCTAATAGGGTGGCTTAGGTGGCCACTTCGTTAGACATGGCGAAGAAACCTCTCAAGAAGAAGGCGGGTGGCAAGAAGCGCCGCCGAAGGAAGTTGAAGTTGACTCTTCGAAGCAAGGGAATCAAAGGCAAGACCGACTATCACGACAAGGTCGGCTGGTCTACTGATGACACTGGACATGTGTTGGGTGATGAGGATAAATCTACTGAGCCTAAAGAAATCGAGCACCAATGTTCGATGTGTGGGAGTATGATGCGCATCCCACGCCCCAAACGGGAACGCTACAAGGTGGTCTGCGCTCACCCTGAATGTGGGCACGAGGATGAAGGCGGCGTCTGAAGCGGCACACCTCGATATGTCTAGAGGCCACAGTCAGACCATCTCGAGCAACCGCTTCACTGCGGCTATGACCAAAACGGCAACCAGTAATTTTTTGACCAGTTGTTGAGGGGCGATATCAGAACCATAACGGGAACCCAGTAGTCCACCGATGAGAACGACCAAGGTGAACGGCGCCAACACCAGGATGTCAAGATCGAGTTGCCTCGACAGTCCTGCACCGACCAGTCCAGCCATTGAGTTCACCCAGATGAAGAGGGCTGCTGTTGCAGCTGCTACCTTCGGTGTCGCCCATCTTTTGAGAAGTAGCACGGGAGAGAGGAAGATTCCACCCCCTACACCGACGATTCCACTCACAAGACCGATGACTCCTCCAACCGGGAGGGCACTTTTCAGCTCGACTGGTTCAAGAGAATCCTCAGGAATATCGGACTTTACCCAAAACAGGCGCCATGCAGCCCACAGAAGAGCGATAGAGAGGAGGACATCATATGCGCTCCCATCAACTATCAGGTATCCTCCTAGCAGAGCGAACGGAATGCTTGCAGCGATGAAGGGGAAAGTCAGTTTGGGATTGTGGTGGCCTGATTTTCGGTAGTGATAGAAAGCGATGGACGCGACTACCAGATTGAGACACCAGACCTGTTGTTTCAACCACGAACTCTCCATCACCCCGTAGGAGGTCAGAGAGAGAATGGCGAGATAACCAGATGCCCCACCATGGCCTACACTCGAGTAGAGAGTCGCCACCAACAATAGCCCGATGAGTATCAGGAGGAATTCAACATTCACTGGAGTCTCACCCACCCATCTTGCTTATCATAGATTTGCGACGGTATCAAGCGAGCATCCACCATCGGGCGCTCATGGAGAAAGGTGTGACCATCGAAAGGGCCCTCGAACTATCTCTGCCTTACACCTTCACACCAGACAATGAGACAATCCCCCTCACCGAGGCACATGGGCGCATACTCGCAGTTCCGTTGGCTTCCAAAGTTGACGACCCAGGGTTCGACAATTCAGCGATGGACGGATGGGCGGTCAGGGCGGTCGATGTTTCTGTTGATGGTGGGCCTACATCGTTGCGAATCGTGGGCACAAGTCAGGCTGGTGGCGGGGTATCTCTGCCAACAGTAGGCTCTGGCGAAGCGTGTAGGATCATGACGGGGGCCCCTATACCAGAGGGTGCGGATGCGATTGTGATGGTCGAGGATTCCGAGTTAGAGGGGGAATGCGTGTCAATAACAGGAATCGCAAGACCCCATTACATTCGTCGGCGTGGCGAGAATTTCACGACCGGCGAAGAGATTCTTCCCCCCGGCTCCTTGCTGACCCCGGCGCGTCTAGCGCTTGCCGGGGCGATGGGGCACGGTGAAGTGGTGGTCTTGTCTCCTCCGACGATTGCAATCATTGGCACCGGCGACGAGTTGGTTGTGCCAGGCCAACCACTTAGCGAGGGGCAGCTCTACGAATCGAATACCACTGCGTTGGCAGGTTTAGTGCGTGCATTGGGTTGTGAACCCGTCATTTTTCCACTCATCACAGATTCACTCTCTCAACTTCGTGAGACCTTAGATGTGGCAGTTTCGAGTTGTGATGCCATCATCACCAGCGGAGGAGTCAGCATGGGGCAATGGGATTTGGTACGCAAGATCATGGAAGAGGAGGGTGAGATGATATTCTGGCGAATGCGAATTAGGCCGGGCGGCCCACCACTCTTCGGAACTTGGTCTGGGACCCCCCTGTTCGGTCTGCCGGGGAATCCAGTCAGCAGCCAAGTGGTGTTTCTGACATTGGTCGCACCCTGGCTGTCCAGTGCCTGTTCACACGACTCTAACTTCGGTCCGAAGTTGTACGACAAGGTTCGGGTGCGCCTTCTCTCATCAGTCAGGTGTGCTAAAGGAAAGGTAGCGCTTCAACGAATCTTGATTACTACTGAAGGAGATGAGCTGGTCGCTTCCACTCCCTCCCACCAAGGAAGTGGAAACCTGCTGAGCATGGTGGCGGGCAACGGACTGACTCTACTCCCACCCGATGTCGATGGAGAAGCGGGCGAAGTCATCGACGCGTTTTGGTTCAGATGAGTGTTTGACACTCTCTCCAAGCATCAATTCAAGAACAGCGGAGGCGCGACCCCACTCATACGAGGGGTTTGAGGTGGAACAGAACGGCAGTCAACTTCCCAGAGACGAAGGATGGATTGTGGTAAAGGGTGCTCGCACACACAACCTGCAGGACATCGATGTCAACATCCCACGCGGTCGCTTCGTAGTCATCTCTGGAGTTTCTGGCTCCGGCAAGTCGAGTCTTGCCTTCGACACACTCTACGCAGAGGGACAGCGGCGCTATGTGGAATCCCTCTCCTCCTATGCCAGACAGTTCCTCGGACAGATGAAAAAGCCGGATTGCGACTCTATCGAAGGTCTTTCACCAGCGATTTCAATCGACCAGAAACAGGGCTCTCACAACCCTCGTTCCACAGTTGCCACTACCACAGAGATCCAAGATTACCTCAGGCTTCTGTACGCTCGGGTGGGTCAACCTCATTGCCCCGAATGCGGCGACGAGGTAGCTAGGCGAACGGTGCAGGAAATAGTCGATGATGCCGTTTGGCGGTTGGAGGAACACGCGGTTTCCGTTTGGTCCCCAGTAGTTCGTAACAGAAAGGGAACCCATGCCGACCTGTTCAGCCATTTGGCCGAACAGGGTTACCTCCATGGCAAGGTGAACGGCCGCGAGGTCGAGTTTGACGACCCACCAGAGTTGGAGAAGAATCTGCGCCACGACATCGATGTTCGAGTCGACCGTATGAAGTTGAGAAAGTCAGCGAGGCAACGACTTACAGAAGCCGTCGAAGCGGGTCTGTTACTCGGCGGGGGGGCCGTCGCGTTGGAGAGTTTGGAAGGCCCCGACAAGGATATTGAGTTGCAAGAAGGCTCCCTTTCTCGTGAAACTGAAGTCGGTGAGGCAATAGCCTACTCCGAGGAGTTCGCATGCCCCACTCACGGCGCTTTCATGCCCGAAATGACCCCACGAGTATTCTCTTTCAACAATCCGTTGGGTGCTTGCCCGTCATGTCACGGCCTTGGTGTCAACCGCGCTTTCTCTCCGCATCTCGTGATTAACGAGGGGCGCTCCGTGGAGGAGGGTTGTGTCCGACCGTTCCAATCCTCGATGATGGCCGGTTGGTATCGAAGTCAGATGCGGCAGGTGTGTGAACACTACGGAATCCCTGTCGACACACCATTCAACGAATTGGATGACGACTCCCGAGATATTCTGTTGCACGGCTCCGGTTCCACTGACATTCGCTTCGTGTTCGAAAGCCAGAAAGGCTCGACGTACCATATGGTGAAGCCGTGGGAAGGAGTTTTCAAGCGGTTGAAGCGAACCTATCAGGACACTCAGAGTGACCGGACTAGAAATCGGCTTCATTCGTTCATGACTGATGAGCAGTGTCCAGATTGTGAAGGTGACAAACTCAATCCTGCGGTCCGCGCTGTCACGGTCGGAGAGGTATCGCTTCCGCAACTTTCGAGTTGCAGTGTGCTCGAATCACTCGCAGTAGTCCAAACTTGGAGGCTGGGCAATCCTCTCTCTGAGACTTGGGAGAAGGTTGGCCGTGAGCCACCCAGCGGGCCGGCGATATCCTCATCCATCCCACTTACCGGTCGTGATCTCTTCATCGCAAGAGAGGTGCTCAAGGAGATAGAATCTCGACTCCGCTTCCTCGCTCTCGTCGGTCTTGACTACCTCACACTTGACCGTCGTTCAAACACTCTGTCCGGGGGTGAGAGCCAACGAATCCGCCTCGCCACCCAAATCGGAACCCGGCTGACAGGGGTTACCTATGTTCTAGACGAGCCGTCGATAGGACTGCACGCCCGCGACAACGCTCGCCTCCTCTCAACCTTGAGGGAATTGTGTGAGATTGGGAACACTCTTCTCGTGGTCGAGCACGACGAGGCCACTCTGAGGCAGGCTGACTGGCTGGTCGACTTGGGTCCCGGGGCTGGTAAAAAAGGAGGAAAACTTCTCGTCAGCGGGCCGTTGGAGGAACTTCTCGGCAATGAGGAGAGTGTAACAGGAGCGTACCTTTCAGGGCGTCGGAAAATCCCTCTTCCATCGAGTAGAATCGAGCCGAATGGAGAGTGGTTGACGGTTCACGGAGCGGCGTTAAACAACCTCAAGTCAATCGACGCGAAGTTTCCACTCGGCTGCATGGTTGCGGTGACCGGTGTGTCGGGTTCCGGGAAATCGAGTTTGGTCAGCGACATCTTGGCCCCAGTCTTGCTTAGGGACTTGAACGGTAGCGACTCATCTCCCGGTGCCCACGATAGGGTGAGCGGAGCCGATGAAATCGACAAGGTCATCGTGATCGACCAGTCACCAATCGGCAGAACTCCGCGCTCCAACGCAGCGACCTACACAGGTGCTTTCGATGGCATTCGTCAACTCTTCTCCGAAACTTCACTTGCGCGCGAACGAGGCTACAAACCCGGCCACTTCTCATTCAATGTTCGCGGTGGCCGGTGCGAGGCGTGCAGGGGCGCCGGCGCAGTCAAAATGGAGATGCATTTCCTCGCTGATGTATGGGTCACCTGCGACATTTGCTCAGGGTCCCGTTATACTCGAGAGACTCTCGAGGTCACCTGGAAGGGCAGGACCATCCACGACATCTTGGAGATGAGTGCCGCCGAAGGTGCGGTGTTCTTCGCCAGCCATCGGAAGATTCACCGAATTCTGCAGACGATCGTAGATGTCGGCCTGGGCTACATTAGACTCGGTCAGCCAGCAACTACCCTGTCCGGTGGCGAAGCTCAGCGGGTGAAACTCGCTACACAACTACATCGACCGGCGAATCGCCACACAGTCTACTTGCTCGACGAGCCGACCACCGGCCTCGCTCTCTCTGATGTCCAGCAGCTGATCGAGGTACTGCACCGCATTCGCTCGAACGGCCATACAGTAATCATCATCGAACATCACATGGACGTCATCAAGTCGGCAGACTGGATTGTCGACCTTGGCCCGGAAGGTGGCGAGGGTGGTGGAGAGATAGTGGCGGAGGGAACTCCCGAGGAGGTCTCCAAACACCCCACATCCCACACCGGGCACCACCTCAAGACCGTGATTTGAGGTTTCATCACATCAGCGGCTTTAGCCGCTGCATTGATGGACGGCCGGCGGGCGCCGTCGGAGTGAGGGATTGGATGGAGGGTCCAGCACTCCACCGAGTTGAGGTCACCCCAAAGGCTCTGGCCGGGCTACAGGACACCCGAGGTGAGAGCGTCAAGAGACAACTGGCGGTCGACCATGGCATCCACCTCGAAAAGGTTCGCAGCATCACAGGTTACCATGTCAAGGCCGACCTCTCCGACAAACAGTTGGAACGGATGGTTTCCAACCTTTTCTGCGACCCAGTGATTGAGCACGGTTCAGTCAACCAGGCCATGTTGAATGACCCCTCCCTCTTCCCCAAGCCGCCAGACATGGTAATTCAAATCGGCTTCAAGCCGGGCGTCACTGACAACGCAGCACAGGCAGGCTTGGATGGGCTACGAACCCTCGGGAACGCCGTAGAAGATGTAGGTCATCGTGGTCGCCACTTCGGCGTTTCCTGTCTGCTCGGGAAAGAGGGTTCGTAGCCCATCCAAGCCTGC
>JYMV01047919.1_pt1 | contig 17838 bp, 18 predicted proteins | sample 338911 | NCBI WGS metagenome assembly JYMV01 (sample SAMN03354496, study PRJNA234377) | hydrothermal vent metagenome | biome: Deep sea; feature: Hydrothermal plumes at the Eastern Lau Spreading Center, Western Pacific Ocean; material: Seawater | place: Tonga | collected 2009 | depth 2000 m m
TGTCTTAGCCAGCATATACCGTCAAGGTGTCAGAATAACCTTGCCGATCGCCCGGCGCCCCGATACCTCGCCAAAAGCATCGAGAAACTGATCCAGCGTATAAGTGCTCGAGACATGTGGCTGAATCGTACCTTCAGTGAACAACTCAAACAGTTCTGCCATGTTCTGTTCGTGTGCTTCGGGCTCACGCTTGGTCCAGGAGCCCCAGAACACACCCACGACGGCAGCGCCTTTTAACAGCGGCAGATTCAGCGGCAGCTTGGGAATGGGCCCCGAAGCAAATCCAATCACCAGGTGTCGACCTTCCCAGGCGATACCCCGGAATGCAGCTTCTGCCAGCTCCCCGCCGACCGGATCGTAGATCACGTTCGCTCCGGCCCCTTCGGTGATCTCCTTGATCCGGTTTTTGAGATCTTCGGTTGCGTAATTAATGCCGACTTCTGCGCCGTGCTCAGCGGCAACGGCCAGCTTTTGGTCGCTGCTGGCCGCTGCGATCACCCGGGCACCCATCGCGGCACCCAGTTCGACAGCGGACAATCCCACACCGCCCGCTGCTCCCAGAACCAGCAGTGTCTCGCCGGACTGAAGACCCGCACGCTGCTTGAGCGCGTAATAGGAGGTGCCGTACACGACGGTCAATCCTGCGGCCTGCTCAAAAGGCATACTGTCGGGGATTTGTGTCACCGCAGAGGCCGGGATTGCGATCACCTCGGCAAACGCACCGCTCGACGCGTTGAAACAGACACGGTCGTCGACCGACACACCTGTCACATCTGCTCCCAGTGCCGTCACAACACCTGCGCCCTCACTGCCCGGTACAAACGGCAGCGGCGGCTTGAACTGGTATTCGCCGCGCACACACAGAAGATCGGGAAAATTAAGACCCGCCGCCTGTACCAACACCAGAACTTCACCAACGGCCGGGACAGGCGCCGCTATCTCTTCAACAGTAAGGTCGGTCTCAGGTCCGAAGGCCCGGCAGTACAGTGCTTTCACGATACCACTTCAAACAAGCCTGCGGCACCCATACCACCGCCGACACACATGGTGCAGACCACATACTTGGCGCCCCAGCGACGGCCCTCAATCAGGGCATGGCCGACCATGCGGGCCCCTGACATGCCGTAGGGGTGCCCGATCGAGATCGAGCCCCCGCTGACGTTGAGGCATTCATTCGGAATACCCAACTGATCTCTGCAGTAAATGACCTGAACGGCAAAGGCTTCGTTCAACTCCCAGAGATCAATATCATCCATGCCAAGACCGTTTGCTTTGAGCAGCTTGGGAACCGCGTAAACAGGCCCGATACCCATTTCATCGGGTTCAAGTCCAGCGACCGCCATACCCCGGTATACCCCCAGCGGCGTCAGGCCCCGCTTTTCAGCTTGCCTGGCCTCCATCAGTACCGCTGCCGAGGCACCATCCGAAAGCTGAGACGCATTGCCCGCGGTAATAAAGCGACCCTCGTCGACTTTCATTCCATCCGCAAACACCGGCTTCAGCGCAGAAAGAGCCTCGAGCGTCGTACCGGGCCGGTTACCTTCATCCTGTTCAAGCGTCACCTCGACATCGGTCACCGTGCCGGTTTCCCGGTCAACCGATTTCATGATCGAGGTGAGCGGGACGATCTCGTCGTCAAACCGGCCTTCGGTCTGTGCCTGGTGAGTACGATCCTGCGACTGCACGGCGTATTCGTCCTGTACCTGCCGACTGATGTTGTAGCGTGTAGAGACGATCTCGGCCGTTTCAAGCATCGACATATACAAGGCAGGCTGGTTGGTTTTGATCCAGTCATCACTGGCTCGATGACGGTTCATGTTGTCATTCTGAACCAGCGATATGCTCTCCAGACCACCTCCCACCGTGATCGTCATACCGTCGGCAACAATCTGTTTGGCTGCGGTCGCGATGGCCATCATGCCGGAGGCACACTGCCGATCGACTGACATCCCTGACACGGTTACTGGCAGTCCAGCACGCATCAGCGACTGGCGGGCAATGTTCTGGCCCGTGGTGCCCTGCTGCATCGCAGCTCCCATCACGACATCGTCGACTTCAGCGGGGTCAATACCCGCACGAGCGACAGCATGTTTGATGCAATGGCCGCCGAGATCAGGACCCGAGGTGTCGTTGAATGCCCCGCGGTACGCTCTGCCGATCGGGGACCTCGCGGTCGACACAATGACTGCTTCACGCATGATGCTGCCTCCAGTTATTGGGTTGCGCGGTACCAGACGATCTGCTGGGTAGTAACCAGCAGCCGTCCATCCCGACCCCATATTGTCGCATGCTGATCATAAAACCCTCTGCCGCCACGGGCGCCCCAAGTATCTACCAGCAGATAATCGTCACCCACCGCGGCATAGTCCGCAGATGTCGCATGCAGGTACACGGTCATCGAAACCGTCGCCACCGGCTCTGGTCGCCCGATCACCTGAAACAGCCGCGGCATGGGCGTGTCCGCCAGTGCAATCAGCCCAACGCTGTCGAGATCTCGCGCTGGCGTGAAACGGACCCAGGCCGAAAAATGGCTGTCCCTATTAATAGACATTGGAAGATCCACGGTGGGCCTGATTTCGATAGCCTGACTCCAGGCCATGGGCAGGTCGATGGTCTGACAGTTTTCCGGCGGCGGAACTTCAGGGCGGCTGCCTTCAGTCCACTCGAGGGTGTCCCGGCGGCGCGAAAGAATGGCGATCGCCCGGTTGGCAGGACTCGTGTCGGCTCGACCGGTGAGGACGGCGCGCCAGAACTCGGTTCTGCGGCCCGACCGGTCGCACTCCACATCGATCTGCAGCCGACCACCGGAGGGAACAGACAGGTAATCCGTTGTCAGCGAAACCAGTTCCAGTTCCGGATCACAGGTCTCAAGAATCGCCTTGGCCAACACCGCAGCGCTCCAGCCCCCATAGGGATCATTGATGTTTTTGAACACCGGGTGCACCTGCCCTTCATAGGCAGCCCGACGATCTGTGGTTTCCACCTGCGCAAGTGCGAGTGCCTGATCGAATAGGTGACCGCCCGACGGTTGTGCCGACTCGGCCTCAGCTCCGCCAGCTGTATCAGTGCGGCCCTGGATAGACCGGGCTGTGTTAGATGGGTCGTCCACGTTCACTCATCATCTTGCGCCGGAACTTGCGCATTCCACCCAGCCAGCGATCACGCTGTCCAGCGCGCATAGTCTCGTAGTCCGCCACATTGGGATGCGGCAGGGCAAAAAATGTATTTTCCTCGATCGCGGCAAGCGTGACGTCGGCTACGGCTGATGGTTCAACAATGCCATCGACACCGGCGATGCCACCGTCATCGCTGTCACCCAGCATCGCTGTACGCACGCCCTGTGGACAGACACAGACCACCTGTAGGCCGTCATCCCCATGGGCAATTGAAAGACTCTCAGCAAACGCAACCGCTGCGTGCTTTGTCGCGGTATAGGGGGCGGCACCAATCTGTGCCAGCAATCCGGCGGCCGAGGCAACGATCACAAAGATACCGCCGCCGCGTTCACGCATGCCCGGCCAGACATGACGTGCTCCCCGGACCGCACCCATCAGGTTAACCTCGAACGCCAGTTGCCAGTTGGCATCTGTCGCACCGGCCGCATCCCAGCTGGGCTCATCGGTCATCAGCACACCGGCGTTTGACACGTAGACATCGATAGGGCCTAGCACAGTCTCGGTTTTCTGAATGAACTCAGCGACCTGACTGTCGACGGCAACATCTACGGTCATTCCCAGACCGTCGAAGGTTTCGGCCGCAGCCTCTGCCTCAGCCAGATCCGCCAGTGCGATACGCGCACCGCGGGCATGAAACGCCTGAGCCATTGCCAGTCCGATTCCGCGTGCAGCGCCGGTAATCGCAACCACCTTGTTCGCGTAATCCATGGAGCCTCCTAATAATTCCGCATACGGGCAAACTTATCCGCATGAAAGTTCGCATCACCATATAACGCTTCAGCGACGCGCACGCGCTTTAAGAAAAACCCAATGTTGAATTCGTCGGTCATGCCGATGCCACCGTGCATCTGTATCGCTTCCTGGGCCGCCAGCTGTGCAACTCGTCCGACCTTGGACTTAGCAACGGACACGATAAGCTGCCTGTCTTTCGATGCTGCATCGAGTGCCTGCAGCGCACGCATTACGGCTGACCTGCCGATTTCAATTTCTGTAAAAAGATGCGCCGCACGATGCTGCAGCGCCTGAAACGAGCCGATGGTCCGGTCAAACTGGCGACGGGTCGAGAGATAGTCGATCGTTTGTGCCAAACATTCCTGGGCCGAACCCAACATCTCGGCAGCAAGGCAGGCGCGACCGGCATCGAGCACATGCTCAAGCACCGCATAACCCGCACCTGCTTCACCGACAAGCGCATCGAAATCAACCTCGACTCCGTCAAACTGGACTGTGGCGGAATTTCGACTGTCCACCATCATCTGTCGCTCGATCGTAAGGCCTGCGCAGTCTCGGGGCACAAGAAACAACGAGATGCCGTTCTCGTCTCGCACACCACCTGAACTTCTGGCGGACACCAGTATCAGATCAGCCACATGGCCGTCTGCAACAAAGGACTTGCCGCCGGAAATCCTGAAACCTCGGTCGCTAGCCTGTGCTGAGGTGGTCACCAACCCCGGTGAGTGGCTGCGGTCTTCGTCTACCGCCACGGCCACATTCGTCGTGCCATCTGCTATCTTTGAAAGCCATTGCTCACGCTGGCTTGCCGAGCCATAGCCGGCGACCGCGATAGCACCCATCACGGCTGTCGAAAGAAAAGGTGATGCCGTCAGCGTTCGACCCATTTCTTCGGCAATCACGCCAGCTGCAACATGTCCCATTGCCACGCCGCCGTGATCTTCAGGTATCAGTACCCCCGACCAGCCCATTTCGGCCATCGACTTCCAGGTATCGCGATCATATCCGTCACTGCTGGCTTCATCGCGCAACCGACGCAATTGATCAATGGGTGCAGAGGCCTGCAGGAACCCGCGCGCGGCATCGCGCAGCATGTTCTGTTCGTCGGTCAGCAGCATCGCCATGAGTATCGTCCTTGATGCTCAGTTCAGACCGATGGCAGACCAAGAATTCGTTTCGCAACGATGTTGAGTTGCACTTCGGAAGTGCCGCCTTCGATAGAGTTTCCCTTGGTGCGTAACCAGTCTCGTGCGAGGTGATCTTCTCGATCAAGCGCCAGTGCATCGTGTCCCGCGCTGTACATCATCAACTCATAACGCCGCTTGTTCAACTCGGTGCCATAATATTTCAGCATCGCCGACATGGCGCCGATACCCTGCCCTGCTTTTGCTTCGTCTGCGATACGTTCGGTTGTCCACAAAAACGCCAACGCATCGATTTCAGTTCTGGCCACATCAGTCCGCAGCACCGAGTCCAAAAGAACGCCGAACTCGTTTAGCCCGACCTGTTGTGCCACGAACTCACTGAGCGGCCGCATCGCCGCACGACTGATCGCCGATCCACCGATCATCTCACGCTCATGGGTCAACAGATACTTGGCCACGGTCCAACCCTGGTTGAGTTCCCCGACAACGTTATCAAGCTCGCAGCGTGCATCATCAAAAAAGGTCTCGCAGAAATGTGACGCGCCTGAAAGCAGCTTGATCGGCCGAGTGGTCACACCGGGTTGCGCCATATCGACCAGCACCAGGCTGATACCATCGTGTTTCGCAGCCTCAACGTCCGTCCGTACCAGGACAAAGATCCAGTCCCCTTTGTGGCCGAAAGATGTCCAGATTTTCTGCCCGTTGATCAGGTAGTGATCGCCATTGTGTTCACAGCGTGTCGACAGCGATGCCAGATCCGAGCCGGAATTGGGTTCCGAATAACCCTGGGCCCAGCGAATCTCACCGCGTGTGATCGGCGGCAGGTGTGTTTTCTTTTGTGCTTCAGTACCGTATTTCAGCAGTGCTGGGCCCAGCATCCAGATCCCGAAGGACATCAGGGGCGGTCGGGCAGATATCGCTTTCATCTCCTCGCGCAGAATCTTACCCTGCGCTTTTGACAATCCACCACCGCCGTATTCCACTGGCCACTCGGGGGCGGTCCAGCGTTTTTCGACCATCCGTTCAAGCCAGACTATCTGCTCGTCATTCTTGAACGTCGGTTGTCGACCGCCCCAGACGGAATCATCTTCGTCCCGGAGCGGCTGGCACATCGCGGACGGGCAGTTGCTCTCGAGCCACGTCCGGGTCTCGCGCCGGAATGTATTTAGGTCAGTCATTATCGTTTCGAATTTATTCGACCAGCGGCTCAACACAGCATCAGGATGCTGCTGCAAAGTCTACCACCCACGCAGGTCTCCGACGTCGAGCTAGAATTAAGTCAGCCCCAGAAGCCGACTGGACCCGGGCCGTTTAGGCAAGACGTTATGGATGGTGCGAGTCGTCAGCCTTGCTCGGAATGTCCCGTGACTCACTCAAACAGTTGGCACGTACAAGATCAGGCGCTACCAACCTCTGAAGCGTCACCCTGAAGCACGCGGTCCAACACCCAGTTCGCCAAGTGGTGAACCAGGGCCTCCTCGCTCGAGAAGCGCCCCGCCGGCCTTATTTGCACCGCCTGTCCTGCCTGCTGAGCTTCACAGACCGTATTGTCTTCCGGCGTCGCAGTATCCCATCGCTGGTAATAGGCTTTTACCTGTTCACTGAAGTCAGGCCTGGCCACCGAAGAACCGGGGAAACATGAGCCGAGCACCAGGCTGCACTGCGCCGGCCCTCTCGGTTCTACCGATAGCCACCACATACAGTCAGGCGCAAATACAAATTGGGTGCACGGATGAACGTTGGTAAAAAAAGTACCCTGGCTGCTCTCGCCATACAAGTTCGGGTTCATCGGCAATGAAACACGGCTATCCGGCAGTACCGACACCGACTCTTTTCCATCGATGTGCACAAACAAACATGACCATTCACCGTAGGTAGCAATCGGTTTAGAGTGCTGACGGCCCAGGGTTGTCGGATGTACGGTCCCCGTGTGGTAGGCCTCCATCGCATTTTCGATCAGCAGTTTCCAGTTGCACCCGACATCAAACCGCTTGCGCCGTACACATTGCAGATCCTCGGGGCAATGATCAGCAAAAAACTGGGGCATATCGCCCAACCAGTCCTTCAGGTCAGCTGGCTCATCACCATAGTGGACAAACAGGAACCCGGCCCAAGACTCCAGATGTACTGGCAGTAACCCGTGATCCTTTGGATCGAATCCGGCGACTGACGTCATCCCGGGCGCACGGATCAAACGCCCGTCGCAGGCATATACCCAGCTGTGATACGGACAGACAATGCGCGGCGCTGAACCCTGGTCGTTGAGCAGTCGCGTCCCGCGATGCCGGCAGGTGTTGTAAAAGGCTTTAATGTCACCGGCTAGCGTCCTGATCACGATGACTGGACCCCCTACCCCGTCATAGATCAGATAGTCTCCAGGTTCTGGCAGTTCCTCTTCACGACCCACGAAATGCCAGCTTGGCCAGAACACCCGCCTAACCTCACGTTCATAGAAAACCGGATCCGTATAACACCAACCGGGCAGCGTGCTGGCTTCAAGCAGCGGTTGACGGACCTGCTGATAATGCGCGGGGTCAAAAAGATCGGCCGGTCCCATTGGCACAGCATAGCAGATGCGCTTTGGGCAACTGGTCTTCCTGCGTCCTGTAGAGAAGTCAGCCGGGTACTGGTATAAGTAATCGCTGCAGCTCCAAGCGTCCACTGGAACCCTGATCATGACCCTGCCCCAGTCCCGTCGCCTTGATTTTTCAGAGATCCCGATCGTTGACGTCGGCCCGTTGATTGCAGGCGATCACGATCCGACGCTGATCAACGGCTTGCACCAAGCCTGTACTGATGTGGGTTTTCTGTATGTACGCAACCATGGCGTGTCCATGGCACTCGTTGAGGCGCTAAAAGAATCAGCGGTAACGTTCTTTGCGGCGCCAATGGCAGAAAAGATGAAGATCGTGATCGACCCGCGGATTCAGGGCTACCTGCCTTTGGGTTACCGCAGTTACGAAGGTGAGGCCAGGGCAGGCACCAGTCAGCAGGAAGGCTTCTGGATCGGCCACGACCGCCCATTGAGTAACGACGCTCTGTTGGATGGTCCGAACCAGTGGCCAGACGGCCAGCCTGACCTGAAACGGGCGATGCTGCGGTATTTTGATGCCGTTGAAGGTCTGGCTGGGGTACTGCTGCGGGGATTTGCTCTGGCACTCGGACTTGACGAACACCGCTTCGCAACCTTTTTTAAGAAGCCTCTTAGCCGTTTGAAGGTCAACCATTACCCCCCACAGGATACCCCGACCGCCGACAACGACATCGGTGTGGTGCCACATTCCGATTCCGGTGGCTTCACCATCCTGTGGCAGGATAACTGCGGAGGTCTTGAGATCCAGAATAAAAATGGCGAATGGGTGGGTGCGCCGCCTCTCGAGGAGACCTTCGTCATCAACCTCGGCAATATCATGCAGATCTGGTCGAACGGAAGGTTCTCATCTACCCCTCACCGGGTAATCAACCGCAGCAATCGCGACCGTTTCTCCATCCCGCTGTTTGTGAATCCCAGCGCAGACGTCAGTATCAGCCCGCTGATCGATTTCGACTGCAACCACTCGACCACGTTCAACTATGGGACCTATCAGCGTGATCTCTGGCGCCAGACATTCCCGGTTGCTGAAATCCCTGTTTAACCCGATACACCCGGGCACAAGCAAAGCTTGGTTTATAATTCACATGTCCATCCGGCAAACACTCTGTCGCCGGTGATGGCACTGCCTGCGTTCTGATCACGCCTGCATCTCAGCCGGAAAACTGACCTCTGTATTTGATCACACCTGCTCTATGACTGACCCCGCGCCCGACTCGATCTTTCTGTATAACAGTCTGACTCGCCGCAAGGAGCAACTGGAAACACTGCTCCCGGACCGTGTCGGGATGTACGTGTGTGGGCCAACGGTGTACAACCTTGCGCACATTGGTAACGCCCGGCCTGCTGTTATTTTTGACGTACTCGCACGGCTGCTGCATCTGTTCTATTCTGACGTGACCTATGTACGCAACATCACCGACGTTGACGACAAGATCAATGCGGCATCGATTGAAACCGGCGAGAATATAGGCGTGATCACTGAACGTTTCACAGCTGCTTACCATCAGGATATGGCAGCGTTGAACACCGGCCAACCGGACGCGGAGCCTCGGGTCACCGACCATATTGAACAGATCGTTAGCATGATCGAATCCCTTGTAGAACGCGAACATGCTTACCTGGCTGAAGGGCATGTTCTGTTCGATATCAAATCATTTCCTGAGTACGGTGAACTGTCGGGCCGCAGTACCGACGACATGATTGCCGGTGCCCGGGTTGAGATTGCACCCTACAAACGCGATCCCATGGATTTTGTGCTGTGGAAGCCATCAACACCTGAACTGCCCGGCTGGGAAAGCCCCTGGGGACGCGGCAGACCGGGCTGGCACATCGAATGCTCTGCGATGAGCGAATCCCATCTGGGTGAGACCATCGACATTCACGGCGGCGGCCGCGATCTGATCTTCCCGCACCACGAAAATGAAATCGCACAAAGCACCTGCGCCCACGGTGGAGCCCCGTACTGCCGGATGTGGGTACACAACGAGTTTGTCACTGTTGAAGGACAGAAAATGTCGAAATCCCTGGGCAACGTACTGCTGGTCCGCGACCTGCTGGACCAGGCTCCCGCTGAAGCGATTCGATTTGCACTGCTGTCGACCCATTACCGCGCTGCCCTGGACTGGACAACGGTCCGGCTCGACGAGGCCAAACGGACGCTGGTTAAGTGGTACCGGGCCCTTGAAGTCTGCACCACGGGTTCCTCATCAGAAGAGCCTGTACCCGATAGCGAAGTAATCTCTGCACTGTGTGACGACCTCAACACATCCGTCGCCTTTGCCCGAATCCACCAGCTCGTCCGTGAGCTGGGACAATCGTCTGATCCGGCCGAACAAGCAAAGCTCAAACACACCATCGTGGCCTCCGCTGATGTGCTCGGACTGTTACAGCAGGACCCGACCACCGCGCTGGCCGCATTGACAGCTTCTTCACTTAAACGTGGTGACATCGATGCTACCTGGATCGAACAGCGCATCGAAGACCGGCGCTTGGCCCGGATAAATAAGGATTTCGAGCAGGCGGATCATATTCGTGACGAGCTGTCTGCGGCCGGTATCCGAATCGAAGACAGTGCCGACGGCACAACCTGGCACCCGCTTTAGACTATGACGTTGTCGTTGGAAGACCGAGAAGCCTGGCTCGCCCGCTGGCGAGAAGGCCGCACACGCTTTCACCTTGACCAGGTCCACCCGGCTCTGATGCGCTACATCGGTCAGCTGATGTCGAGCGGGCGCATTCTGGTTCCCTTGTGCGGCAAGAGCCTTGATCTGGGCTGGCTGAAAGACCACGGCTGCCACGTGGTCGGGGTTGAACTCGCCGAACAGGCAGTATCCGAGCTTTTCGAACAACTTGAACTTGAGCCGACCCGAACGCCGGCAGGTGCGTTTGAAATCTGGGAATCACCCGGTCTTTCGGTGTACGTCGGGGATATGTTCGAACTCACCACGGACATTGCCGGCACCTTCGATGCCGTCTGGGACCGCGCCGCGCTGATTGCGTTGAATCCTGCCGACCGGGCCCGTTACGCACCGCACGTTTTAAGCTTCCTCAACAAAGGCAGTCCAGTTCTGCTGAGTGCCCTGCTCTACGATCAGCAGAAAATGAGCGGCCCGCCGTTCAGCGTCAACGATGATGAAATACACCGCCTGTATGCCGCCTGTCAGTCGCTGGAGAAGCTGCAAAGCAAAAACGTGACCTCGCGCAACCCGATGTTTATTGAAGCAGGCCTTGATGCCGTCACAGAACATATATGGCTCATCAAATAGTCGGCCGCATACTAGATTTCGGGTTTTCCACAGCCAGTGGTTTGGATCCGTAAATGACCAACACCTCAGGTATGGACCCTGCACGGATTCGACGCCTGAATGATCCGGCACGACTTGAGCGCGTAGACCCCCACCACATCTGGCAGGTACTTGAACCGTTCTCTGGCCACACCATTGCCGATATCGGCACCGGTACCGGTTACGTGGCGCTGCCATTTGCCGCCCACTTTCCGGCTGCGACCGTCTATGCCTGCGATATCCTGCCCGGCATGCTGGCGCTGGTGCGGGAAGCGGCCAGAGCGCAGTCGCTGAACAACATCAGCTGTGTGGAAATGACTGAATCACACACCACGCTACCCGAATCGAGTATCGACCTGGTCACCATGCTACAGGTCCATCATGAACTCGCTGACGCCGAAGGTTTGATGACAGAGTGCTTCCGTGTCCTCAAGACTGGCGGCACGCTGGTGATCATCGACTGGAAACATGAAGACGACGGTGGTCCACCTTCAACCGGGCGCCGTGTGAGCAGTCGCCAAATTCAGACACACCTTGAAGGTGCCGGTTTCAGTGACATCCACCCCCACACCGTCTACGAACTGCACAACCTCATCACAGCCAGACGCTGACAGTTCACCGACTGTAAACATCCGGCGCTCACCCCGCGTTTACGGCGCACCGGTGCCGTACTAGACTGTGGCCACATCCCATCCTTTTGCAACCCCACCGAAAAATGTGATGAGCACTCCCTTCACCACACTGTCCACCACTTCCAGAACATGGCCATCAGTGCACTTGAGATGGACACCTCTCTGGATCCCTGATCGGAAAACCTGGCTGTAGTGATGCAGATTGAGCGTGTCGAGATTCAGGTCATCGGGCCTGAAACCGAGCGCTACACCTGGTCGGACGACCTGCCGGAACAATACCAGAGCAACACGTTGCTCCGTGTCTACACCGACGCGGGACTGGAAGGCATCGCAGGTATCTGGAACGCGACTTCTTTCGGTTACGATCGCTACACCGCCGAGTCGTTACGCCACCTGGTGCCGATTCTGATCGGCCGGGACCCGTGCGAACGCGAGTCGATTCTCCACGACTTGCGACCCCGAGTCTTTCCACAGCCGCCTGGCGCGCTGGCGGTTATCGACATCGCACTGTGGGACATCATGGGCAAAATCCAGGACAAGCCTATTTATCAACTACTTGGCGGTGCGATGGAACGTATCCCGGCTTACGCCAGCACCCCGATGTATGCCGATATTGACACCTACATGTCCGTGGTTGCTGAACTGGTGGACCAGGGATTCCAGGCCGTCAAGTTTCATACCTGGTGTATTCCAGACCGGGACCTGGCACTCGCACGTGAGGCCCGCCGTCAGTTCCCGGACCTTGCGCTGATGCTGGATGCGGAAAACAACTACGATCTAGACAGTGCCATTGAAGTTGCGAAAGCGCTCGACGCGCTTGCATTCACCTGGTTTGAAGCACCTTTACCCGACTGGGATCTAACGGGCTATCGCAAACTCACGCGAGCAGTCGACATTCCCGTCATACCGTCGGGCAACTGGATTCAGGATCTGTCTCTATTCGAGGAGGCACTAAAAACAGGTGCCTGGAATACCACACGTACTGATGCCACCATACTTGGGGGGATAACCCCGGTACAAAAAGCAGTGTCCCTCTCCGCTGAAGCGGGCATGAAGTGCGAGCTGATGTCCTGGGGATATACCCTGCCATCAGCTGCGAACCTCCATCTGATGCTGGGCTGTGGTCACTGCAGCTATTACGAACAACCCCTGCCCTACAAAACCTTTGAATACGGTATGCACGATGTGATTCGTACCGCGGGCGATGGTTATGTCTACGCGCCAACCGGTCCAGGTCTTGGCCTTGCCGTAGACTGGCCGGCAATGGAAGCTGCCACCGTGCACCGAATCATCTGCGACCATAATTCAACCCGCTAGGTTGAACTGGCCCATCGACACACTGATGCCACAACTGGGCGTCACTGGATCTGCCGGGCAACCTCCAGCAGCGTGATGTAGCGCGTTGCAGTCGCGATGGTCTGCTCGTTCTCCCAGGCAGTTCTGGCTGCCGCCAGCTCATTGGACAAGAGTTCTTTGGGCGGCTTGCTGTTGCCGGGATGTTTCGGCGGCTGAAGCAGATTCTGTATCCGATTCCACATGGTGTACATAGATCCAATCGTTTACTGAGACAGCTGCTAGTTTAAACGGCTTTGATGCTGGAATCAGACTCTCCCACGCAGAGCGTCCTTACGGTAGACTTTTAACCAAAAGGAGGAGCGATGATCAGCGTCACAATTGAGTATTTCATCAAACCCGGGCAAGAAGCCCAATACGAATCATTGGCCGATAAAATTCACCCCGAGGTGTATAGCGTGGATGGCTTCATCTCGGTGGAGGGCTATGAGAGCCGTTCTGAACCTGGCAAGCGCCTGTCATTGTCTTTATGGCGTGATGAAGATGCCGTCCGAGCCTGGCGCCAACATCCCGAACATGCCCGAATCATGCAGCAGGCAAAGAAAGAGATTTTCTCGTCCTACCGCATCACTGTGTCGTCGTGTATCCGAGACTACCGTTTTCCCCAAGAAACGTAGACCAGAGATTTGTAGATAATGCTTCTAAAGCGCACTGTTCGATCAGGCTTGCCGTTATCGGCTCCCTAGTTTGTTGATACTGGCGTGAAGCCCTCCCCCTAATGTACACATTGAATCCTATCGGGGCGTTTGCCAAGGAAGTTGAAGGGCTTTCATTGTGGGAAACGCAGGACGAACTGACGATCGCCCGCTTGGCCGATATCTGGTCCCGCCACGGCGTGCTGGTGTTCCGGCGCCAGGTACTCTCTGAGACCGAACTGGTGGACTTCAGCCGCAGCTTTGGCGACCCGGATGTGATCGTGCGGGAGGACTGGAGTTCAAGCCATACCCCGGAGGTGATCCAGATCAGCAACATGAAGAACCACCATGGTCAGTCGATTGGCGGCCTTGGTGCGGGTGAACTCGACTGGCACACGGACCAGAGCTACATGATCGCGCCGGCGACCGGCAGCATACTGTACATGGTGGAAATGCCACCGCAGCCTCCGCTGACCTACTGGGCGAACCTGCAGCTCGCCTATGCCGCACTGCCGGAACACAGAAAAGACGAGCTTAACGACCTCCAGGTTGTGTACGACTATTCAGTCCGACAGTCCACTTACGATGACGAACCGGAAATGCCGGCTGAATTGCGTCGCAAAACGCCACCGGTCACGCACCCTCTCGTTAACCGTCATCCCCAAACCGGCTACCCGGCACTGTATCTTGACCCGACGACCGCCGCAGGTATCGAAGGGTGGGGCGATACGCAGAGCAAGACACTGCTTGACGAACTGGTTACCCACACGACACAAGCCGACTTTGTTTATGCCCACGAATGGCAGATCGGTGATGTGGTGATGTGGGACAACGGTTTCCTGATGCATCGGCGCGATGCCTTCGATGCAGCACACAACCGCCTGCTCAAACGCACCACACTGAAGCTGCCGCCGAATCGCCATATCGTGCCGCCCGGCAAACCGGTGACTTGAACCGTCAACGTTTTTGATGCTATCCGCGTCTTAGTGCCGACTCACGCGTGCGTAGCGTTGGAAAACGGTCGCCCGCGATCGGCATACCGTCGTGAATACCGTCGTCCCGATAGGTTCCAAGGGACGGCATATCGTGGAATACCGCACCGTCGCCGGTCCAGTTGACCGAAAACGCCGCACGTCGATTTGAACTCGTATTGCCGGGTGCCGAATGAAAGGTGTGGGAATCCCAGACCAGCATGTCCCCGGGATTCATATCGGTGGCGAGAATTTCAGCGGTTGGATCTGTATCAATTTCAGGGGGTGGGGGACGGTCGGTCTGCAGATGACGATAGTCACTCTCACCCGAGAACTCAGCGGCCTGGTAAATCACCTTCTGGGCATGAGAGCCCCGCCAGAAGCGCAGTGCGGTTTCCAACGGAATCCGATCGAGCGCCGTCCAGCAGTTGATCACATCGCTACCGCGCAAGGGATAGTACGCGTGGTCCTGATGCCACGGCGTTGCGGCTCGGGCAGTCCCGGGTTCCTTGATAAGTAGAAAATCATAGTAAAGTGTGAGTGATTTAGAATCCAAGAACGGCCAACTCAGATCGGCCACGCGTGACTCAAAGATAAACTGTCTGAAGGGTGCTACCTGCTGCCAGGCCTGGCTCGAATAAGAAAACCGACCGCTGTCACCATCCTTCTCGACGATATCGAGATCTTCGCTACCGCCGGCAAGCGCTGTATCGATCCCCTGTTCGATCACAGCCAGCCACGCGCCACTAGTGCTTGTTCATCCGGGAGACAAGCCGTAACATCAAACGTCGCTACCGACCCGGTGATGTCAGAAACTGATTTCATGCTGACTTCGAATAGTAGGAGAACATTCAGGACGCCTTTGTCGCACCAAGGGACACTGCCAACCGTTTAATCGAGAATAAGTTTAGCCCCAAATCATACCTCGCATCAGACCAGTTATGATCGGGGTATGACTGGGGTCGTTGACAGGATCGTGAACCTCCTGAAATGGCCGGTAGGCTTGCTGAGCCTTGGGCTGTTGCCAGGCGTGGCAGTCGGGTTTTTCGAGGTTCTTCGACGTGTGCTGAACAATCCGCAGCCCATGATGCTGTTCGGAATCGGGTTCACCCTCTACTACGTAGTCTGGTTCCTCTTCTTTCGCCGGCGCATTGCCGGATCCCTGTTCTCCACCTTCGAGCATGAACTCACCCACGCCATTTTCGCCTGGCTCACCCTCCACCGTGTGCAGGGCCTGAAGGCCACCTGGAATCGTGGGGGGGTGATGACTTATAAAGGTAAAGGAAATTGGCTCATCTATCTGGCGCCTTATTTTTTCCCTACGCTCACGGTGCCCATCGTGATCTACCTTCTCGTTGTCCACGGAGCAACGCCAAAGTGGGTAGACACACTCCTCGGCGCTACCATGGCCTACCATATCACCTCTACCTGGAGAGAAACCCATCGGGAGCAAACTGATCTAAAAGAAGTCGGCTTCATCTTCGCCTTTCTCTTCCTCCCCACCGCCAACCTCGCCTTCTTCGGTGCTATTCTAGCCTTCGCCCACAGTGGTCTTGAATCCAGCTACCAATTTCTCGTCACTTCTTTTCAGATTAGTGACGGGTTATGGTCTAGCCTGACAAACGCATAACGACTCATAAAAACTCTCTGCTATAAAAGCAACCCCGACAGCCGGTCGACGTTCATTACCAGGAACAGCACGAGGGCAACATAGATAGCTGTGGTAGTCATTTTCGAGCCGCCTGTCAGGCTTAGTGCGGTACCCAGAGACTTCTTCGGTTTGAACGGTATACCGGAAAGGTTCACTGTCGAATTGATCTCGTCCAGGACCAGGTGGGACAGATACCCTGCTGTAATTGCCAGGCCAACGGCCAGTGTCGTTTTCTCCCCGATACCTAATAGCCCCGATACCGACATTGCCACCAAGCCCATCACCAAGGCGGCCGGAATCGAATGAAACACTCCACGGTGCGCTGTGAAATGCTTGAAAATGCCTCCGATTATGAAATAGACAAACAATCCAGCCCCAACGGCGATCAGGCCCTGCTGCGGCCACGATGTCGCTGTGTTGTTCATCACATAGAACAGAGCCAGACCAATCGTGGCCACCGCCAGAGTGCCGAACAATAATCTCACCGGCACCCCGGTATCGCTGTCGAGATCCGGCAGCATGGAGCCAATCACCGCGAGCAGAAAGACCACCGGCATCACCATAAGGGACACCCATGAGATCACCAGCATGGCAACAGCAACGCATGCTGCGGTCAATACTCCGAACGCGAAATGTGCTTTATAACCGGCCATTCCCCCCCCTGGTCAGCGGTGGCGCTGACCGCAAACGCCCAAATAGACAGTTCCAAATCAGAGACGGCAACCTCATTCCTCGGCTAGCACGATCAGCCTATGCAGCCGGTCACGCAGGGTATATTGGGAGTCCATTAACCTACGTTTCCTGCTTCACCGCGTCACTGAATCAGGTAGAAAGCGACAAGCCCGACGATAGCGACCGATAAGATGAATAGTGCGAGTTTGGCAAGAAAACTAAGTGTCCCCTTGAGAACCTTGTATACAACCGGGATGAGTACTATACATAGGACAACAATTATCACCCATTCCACGATATATACCTATTCCTAGTAAAAAAGTCGAGACCCGGCCAGCTTGAGACTGACCGGACCTCTAATCTCTTATGCTACCAACTCGCATCACTCTGTCCCGCACCCGCAGCGGAACCGGACTGGGCCTTTTCCTTCTCGGGACAAGTCTGCCCTTGTGGACATTCTTCTTCCGATTCATCCTGTCCCGCACCCGCTACGGAACCGGACTTTGGCTTTGCAGGAGCCGTAGCGTCTTTCGCCTTTTTCTCCATCTTCTGTTCGGTCTTCGCCTTGGCTTCGTCGTAAGCCTTGGTATCGTCCTTCTCTTTCTGCAGTGACGACTCCACTCCCGCCTTAACGCCGGCCGACGCCTTCTGGGCCTTCGTATCAAGCATCGCGGTTAGGTATGCCTCTTCCTCGGCCCACATCGCGGCGGTAGCAGCTGCCGCACTGAGACCGTAAATCGCAACATAAATATTCTGTTGAGAGATGGGGTGCACATATTTTTTGAGAAGTCGCCTTGAAAGACCTTGGACCTGCCTGTCCTTAACTTCATTCTGAAGTGTCTGAGAAAAAGTCTCTGCAGCGACCGAAGAATCTCTGTCTGCACCGCCGCTTCGGGTCTCCATCATCTGCTCGGCTTTCTTCTTCGCTAGGATATCTGAGAAGACGCCCATGACGACTTCTTTTTTCGCCATCATCTGAGCAATGTTTTTTGCT
>JYMV01036813.1_pt1 | contig 17834 bp, 18 predicted proteins | sample 338911 | NCBI WGS metagenome assembly JYMV01 (sample SAMN03354496, study PRJNA234377) | hydrothermal vent metagenome | biome: Deep sea; feature: Hydrothermal plumes at the Eastern Lau Spreading Center, Western Pacific Ocean; material: Seawater | place: Tonga | collected 2009 | depth 2000 m m
GTGGCAGATTGACGATGGAATACAGGCGCACAACATTTGTTTTGGCTTGCCCATCGTCGAGGGCAACCATATAGGTGCCCCCCCACATCCCGGAAGTAATGGGAACACTGACCTTATGCTGTTGTTTCATCTGCAGGGAAACGGACTCACCAATGACCTTGAAAAGGTTGTGCAGGTAATAAAGGTTTATTCGGTTGCCCTCGGGATAAAGATTTCCCGGTAAAATTTTATATTGCATCATGATTAAGTATGAAGGGTCCCGCCGAGTGGCGGTGAGCCACCGGAGGCAGATAGCAATGGCCTGATTGAGCCGTCTATACTTCTTGCTCGCCAGCGAAAGCTATTGCACATTGGCCCCACGCCTAGTGGCGCTAATCGGTTACCGCACCTTTGCAGGCAGAGCCAACAAGTTTGGCGTATTTAGCTAATACTCCCATTTTATATTTTATTTCTGGGGCGATGAATTCCTTTCTTCTTTGTTCAAGTTCTTCATCGGATAATTGTACGTTTAGCTGATTGCGTTCGATATCGATATTAATGGTATCGTTGTCTTTGATGAGAGCCAGCACTCCGCCCAGTTGTGCCTCCGGTGCGATATGGCCGACCACGATTCCATAGGTTCCTCCGGAAAATCGACCATCGGTGATGAGTGCAACTTTGTCCCCCAGGCCTTTACCTACAATGGCAGAGGTGGGCGCCAGCATTTCCCGCATTCCCGGTCCACCCTTTGGACCTTCAAAACGAATGACCACGATATCGCCTTCTTGGATACGGTCGTCGAGAATGGCATCCAAGCATTCCTCTTCTGAATTGAAGGTACGGGCCGGACCGCTGAAGTTCTGGGTTTTAACTCCCAAAACTTTCGCGACGGCCCCTTCCGGGCAGAGGTTGCCTCTGAGAATGACTAAATGGCCTTCTGCGGATTTTGGCCGGTCCAGAGGCAGAATTACATCCTGATCCTCCCGAGGTTGATCGGGGACATCCTTCAGGTTTTCAGCGATAGTTTTCCCGGTTACAGTCAGGCAGTCGCCATGCAGGAGTCCGGCGTTCAACATCATTTTCATTACTTGCGGAATGCCACCGGCATGGTGCAGGTCGATGGCAACATATTTTCCTGAAGGTTTCATATCGCAAAAGACGGGAACCTTTTTCCGGGTTACTTCAAAATCATCTATGGACAACTGAACTCCGGCGGAGTGGGCTATGGCCAGGAGATGTAAAACTGCATTCGTAGAGCCGCCTACAGCCATAACGACCGCGATGGCATTTTCAAAGGCCTCCCTTGTCATGATATCCCTGGGAAGGATGTTTTTCTCGATCATATTTAAAAGGGCTTTCGCGCTTTGTCCGGTGCTGATTTCTTTATCCTTGTCTTCATTGGCCATTGTGGAGCTGTAGGGTAGGCTCATGCCCATCGCTTCAAAGGCGGAGGACATCGTATTGGCGGTAAACATACCCCCGCAGGAGCCGAAACCCGGACAGGCGTTTTGTTCAATATTGTTAAGCTGGTTTTGGTCAATGGTGCCAGCCCCAAATTGTCCCACCGCTTCAAATACACTAACAACGGTCAGATCGTTGCCGTCCAGGTGGCCGGGCTTAATGGTGCCGCCATAAACAAAGAGTCCGGGAATATTCAATCGAGCCATGGCTATCATGGCCCCCGGCATATTTTTATCGCAACCACCTATGCAAAGGACTGCGTCCATGCTGGCACCCCGGCAAACGGTTTCGATGGAGTCGGCGATTACTTCCCGGCTGACCAGGGAACATTTCATGCCTTCGGTCCCCATGGAGATGCCGTCACTGATTGTGATGGTTCCGAACATTTGCGGCATGCCGCCACTTTTTCGGATTTGGACCGAAGCGATGTCGGCGAGTTTTCCCAGCCCCGCGTTGCAAGGGGTGATCTCGCTTTGTCCATTGGCGATACCTATGATGGGTTTTTCGAAATCTTCATCTGTGAACCCTATTGCCCTGAGCATGGCGCGGCTGGGCGCTCGCCGGTCTCCCTGGGTGATAGCTCGGCTTCTGGCGTTGAGAGGTTGGGATTTTTGTGTCATCTTTATTTCCTTTTGGTTCACCTGTTAGAGACCTGACAGCATTATTTTAAGGGGGTCTCTATTTATTCGATAATTTTCTTTAAGGCAACTCGCAGGCCATTATTTTATAAGGGCCGCTCATGGCCGAAAGTAATTTTTAGAGATGCCCTTATTCAACTTGAGGTTTCAAGGGTTTTATCAGAAAGCGGAATTACGCTTCCGGTTCTGATATTGCATTGACGGTGGGACGGCGAAAATAGCCGTCTCCATTCTGCGAATGTGCGATGGCGTAGTATACAGGATGTTTGGCCTCTTTTAAAAGGGCCTGGGACCCGGATATCTCGGAATAATCGGTGTTTTGCGGTCTTTCTTCCATGTTTTGGCAGGGGGTTTTGTGGATAAAATACCAGGAAGCCGGAACGATCTTTGCGAATATAGATAGTCCAGCTTCAGCAGATCCCGCTCCATTGGAGTGGGAACCGGGTAAAACGTATCCCGGAAAATACGGTACTGTTCATCCAGAGAAACAGGGTTCATCAACAGTGCGTGGGAATCATGATATTCCAGCAAATAATCGAATAGTGCTACCGGGTCCATTTTTTCAAGAAGGGTGTTGATGGAAAAACGGAACCGTTTGGAATTGTAATAGCGGTCGAAAATATCCACGAATTGTTTTAAATAGAGAACTTCTTCGGCAGATAAATCTTGGTGCGAGATCAGTTCATAGGGAGGAGTGGACTGATAACGGTATTGGTGTTTTTCGACAAGGTCGTTGATGGGGGCTCCGGGAAGAAACTTGAGAAATCCTAATTGCAATTCATGTGGTTTCAGCGCCATCACCTGAGAGAAAGATTCTTTGATACGTTCCAGGGTTTCTCCAGGCAGGCCAAAAATCAGGTCGCAGTGAAAATGAATGCGGTCCTGCTCCACCAGGCGCTGGATCGTCGCAAAAAGTTTTTGGTTGCTCTGTTTTCTTTTGATGGTTTCCTGGACCGATTCAGTGGTTGTTTGAATGCCAATCTCAAATTGAAACATTCCTGGAGGAACTGTTTCCAAGAAGTCCAGGATTTCTGGAGTTAAAATATCCCCTACCACCTCAAAATGAAATTCGTTACCCTTGAATTGAGATAACCATTGCATAAGCTTTTTCATGCGCCCGGGCTTGAGGTTGAAAGTGCGGTCCACGAATTTAATTTTTTCAATCCCGGCGGTGATGAGTTCTTTAATCTGCTTGTGGACAGTTTTTTCATCGAAGTAGCGAACCGTTTTATCCAATGCGGATAAACAGAACGAGCAAAGGTAAGGGCACCCTCTGGATGTTTCAAAATACACGATTCGGTTTTTAAGTTTGGGAAAGTCTTCTTTCAAATAAGGGGAGATGAGTTCAGGCAGATCGGTTCCATAGGTTCGCCAGCGTTTAAGCACTTCATCAGATGGAGACTCGTTTTTGCGGGTCAAGTCGAGAAACTCCACCCATTTTTTTTCTCCCTCGCCGGAAATAATCGGATAAGCGAGGGAACCCTCTTTTTCAAACGATACTTCCGGACCGCCTACTACAATTTTAAGTTCCGGCATTTGCTTTTGCAGGCGTTCGATCAACTCCAAGCTCTGGCTCCGGTTCCAGATGTAAATGCCGACTCCCAAAATTTCGGGTTGGAGTTTCTGTATCTCTGCGGCAATTTTCCAGACCGGCTGGTTGATGACAAATTCTCGAATCCATACGTTCTGGTAGCCAGCGTTTCGACTGGCATTTCTCAAGTATCTTAAAGCCAGTGATGAATGAATAAATTTAGCGTTTAATGTCAGCAGTCCTATTGATTGTTCCAATTTACACCTCAGCTTTTGATGATCAAGAGTTATTTTCGCCAAAAAGGGGGTGAATAGATAGCTTAAATTCCTTTAAGAATTCCTCTGCCAGTGTGACGCTGGACCCCATATATTGCGTGAGTAAATGAGTAAGGATAGTCTTTGTAGCCACCGGAGGGAGATAGCAAGGGCTTGATTGAGCCGAGATAACTTTTTGTTAGCCAAGCAGAGCTATTGCTTGCTGAGTCCAGCGTTACGCTGGTTGGCAGATTTTGCAGAAAAAAGTGGATCGGCCGGAATGGACCATGCGGGATATTGGGGTTTTGCATTTTTGACAAGGCTCGCCTTCTTTACCATAGGCGGACAGTTGTACCGCATAATATCCTGCGGCACCGCTGGGGTCGAAGAAATCACGCAAGGTGGTTCCTCCGGCGGAAATACTGTCTTCCAGAGTGGAGCGTATGCAAGAAATGAGGTGGTCCCATTGAGCAAGAGTGATTCGTCCCGCTTTTCTTTTAGGATTAATACCTGCCTGAAACAGGGCTTCGCAGGCGTAGATATTGCCGATTCCCGCAATGCGCTTAGTATCCATGATGAACGTCTTAATGGGGGACCGGCAGTTTTTAGCCCGACCTTTCAGAGCTTTCGCGTTGGCGTCCGGCGAAAATGGGTCCGGTCCCATTTTGTCCAGTAAGGGATGTTTGCCGCTTTGCGGGACCCAGAGTATGCACCCAAAACGCCGCGGATCGACAAAGTGCAGACAGGTTTTGGAGCCAAAGCAGAATACAGCGTGCGTATGTTTTTCCCGGGGGGTCATGGAAGTCTGCAGGGAAACATGTCCGCTCATACCCAGATGTAAAAGCATCGCTCCCTCGGGAACCTGCAAAAGCAGGTATTTGCCGTTGCGTTGGATTTTAGAAACCACCTGATTCGCGAATTGGTTACGTAAAGTTGCCTGAGGAATGGGAAAGCGAATGTCCTTGCGATAGAACTTGAGTGCCGTGCAGGTTTTGTTGACCACTAAGGGGAGAAGAGCCCGGCGCAGGGTTTCGACTTCAGGCAGTTTTGGAGGGCATGAATGCCCTGCCGCAATGGAGCAGGGTTAAAATATTATTGTTCCTCTTCAACACTTTTTTTAGCTTTTTCTTTTCTTTTTTTTTCTTTCTTAGCGGGTTTTTTTGCGATCACCACTTTTGCGGAGTGAAGAATGCGTCCATTCAAGGTATAACCTTTGGAATATTCCTGAATGACGGTGTTTTCGTCATGTTCTTCAGATTCCTGCTGGGTCATGACTTCATGCAGGCCCGGATCAAAAGGTTTTCCGAGGGCTTCAATCGGTTCCACTTTCTGGTTTTTGAGGAATGTGGCGAACTGTTTCTGGATCATTTCAACGCCTTCTTTGAAAGTTTCCAGGGAAGTATTGGAGGCATCCAGGGCTCTATCCAGATTGTCATTGATCTGTAGCAGTTCTTTCAGGAGCCGTTGGTTGGCAAATTGAACGGCATCTGCCTTGTCTTTGATCAATCTTTTACGGAAATTTTCAAGATCGGCTTTTTCTCTGAGGAAATCGCCTTTTTGTTCGGCAAGTTCCTCGTCTTTTTTCTTCAATTGTTGCTGAAGTTCTTCGAGGGGGTCGAGCTCTTTTTCCTCCTCGGCAAGTGCGTCTTCTTCCTGATCCTGAATTTCCTGTTCTTCTTCCGGTGTTTCTTCCTGTTCTTCCTCAACAGGTTCTTTTGTTACTTTTTCTTTGGATGTCATAAAACCTTTTTAAACTCCCTGGTTTTCAGAAATTAATTTAGAGACTATTTTCGCGGTATGGTTGACGATGGAAATGATCCGTTTATAATCCATTCTTTTAGACCCGAAAACAGCGAGTGTGCCAACATTTTCACTTCCTAGTTGGTAATTTTGCGCGATCAGACTGCAGTTTCCCATTTCTTCCTGAAGATTTTCTTCTCCGATTAATATGGTCATTCCATCATGGTGCAGGCAAAGGTCGAGCAGATTGATCAATTTGGTTTTCTCTTCGAGAGTAGCCAGAAGAGCCTTTATCTTGCTGATATCCTCTGTGAATTCAGGCTGGTCGAGAAAATTCAAGGCACCTTCCACAATCAGTTCGCTATTTTCTTTTTCTTTCGCAAACAGGGCGGCAGAAAGGGCGTGGGCCTTGGTTGCAAGATGGTTGTAGTGTTCTTTTTCGAGCCGCAACCGTTTCAGCAACTCCCGCAGGATCCATTTGATGGGTTTTCCACTGAATTCACTGTTCAGGTAGTTTGAAATAGAGGTCAGTTGATCCTGGGTCATGTCCGCATCTATGGGAAGCACTTTGTTTTGCAGAATGCCTTGCTCGGAGAAGAATACTGCCAGAGCCGCCTCGGGGGCCACTTTGGTAAACTCAATATGCTTGAAACAGGCACTCGAAAAACTGGGAAGCATGACCAGTCCTGTTTGCTGGGAAACCTTGGAAAGATTTTCGCAGGCCTGCTCAAGCAGACCCTGAAGATTCTGTTTCTCAAGAGGGTATTCAAGCTCATGGGTTTCCGACAGCACCTCGGCTTTCATTAAAAAACTTTGCGGGCGCAAAAGGTGGTCCACATAAAACCGGTAGCCTTTGTCGGTGGGAATTCGGCCTGCCGACTTATGCGGTTGATTCAGAAACCCTCTTTCCTCCAAATCTGCCATCACATTCCTGAGTGTGGCGGAACTGAGGTGTTCGGGGTGAATCTTTGCTACGGTGCGGGAACCTACCGGCTCGGCGGTCTGTATATATTTATCGATGACCGCTAAGAGAACAGCTTTGCTTCTTTCATCTATTAATGAAGAACTCATTTTATCAGGCGATGTTGAATAGTTTTCAGAATCCTACTCCTTCGAATAAATTATCAACCAGAAAAATTTTTGTCAATATTAACCCACTCCTACCCCTGCGGGACATGAAGTCTAAGGAAAAATATCACGTGCTCACTGCCACCGGCGGCTACGCTGGTTTCAGGTCTTTTGCTTTTTCCACGATCTGTGTTCCAATGCCTTCTTCGGTAAAAATTTCAAGTAACAGGGCGTGCCGGACACGGCCATCAATGATGTGAGTCTTATGCACTCCGGACTTGAGGGCATCCAGGCAACAATTAACTTTGGGGAGCATTCCATCCCGAATGACTTTGCTTCGGATCAAGTCGGAGGCCTGTTTTCGGGTCAAGCTGGACTGCAGTTTTCCAGCTTTATTTTTTACTCCTTCGGTATCGGTCATCAAAACCAGTTTTTCGGCTTTCAGGGCTGATGCGATCTTCTCTGCCACAAAGTCGGCGTTGATATTGAGGGTTTCCCCTTTTTCTCCTTTGCCAATCGGGGCGATAACGGGAATAAATTCGTTGCGGTCGAGGGTTTCCAGAATGTGCGGGTTCACTTTAGTGATCTCTCCCACCAGCCCCAGGTCAATTATTTCCGGTCGATCCATCTCAGGCGAATGGTTCACCTTTTTATACCGTTTTGCAAAAATCATGTCACCGTCTTTGCCGGTGATACCCACCGCATTGCCTCCTTGGTGGTTGATCAGGGAAACGATTTCCTTATTCACTTTTCCACCAAGAACCATTTCCACCACATCAATCGTTTCCTTATTGGTGACGCGTTGTCCTTCAATAAAACGGGATTGAATTCCCAGCGCCTTGAGGGTTTTGTTGATCTGCGGGCCTCCTCCATGAACCACAACCGGATTGATACCGATATATTTCATCATGACGATATCAAGGGCAAAATTTTCCTTAAGATCATCTGAAACCATGGCGCTGCCACCGTATTTGATAACGATGGTTTTATTGTAGAAGCTCTTGATGTAAGGAAGAGCTTCCAAAAGAATTTCCGCTTTATGAATGAGTTTTTTCATGGGATGTTTGAGGACATTTCCAAAAATCAACTTTTGCTTTGAGCCACTCCACTGGCCTCATGCGTAGTGGTTTTCTCATTGGGTCCAGCGTCACGCTAGCTAAAGGATGTAACGGCTCAGGTCTTCGTCCTGAATAATGTCTTTCAGTTTATCGCGAATATATTTGGCATCAATAGTGATATCTGTTTCTTCCAGGTCCGGAGCGTCAAAAGAGATATCTTCGAGAAACTTTTCCATGATGGTCTGAAGTCGCCGGGCTCCAATATTTTCCATGCGTTGGTTAACCAGGGCGGCCATCTCAGCGATCTCATCGATGGCATCATCCAGAAAGGTTAGGTTAACCTGCTCTGTTTTCAGCAAAGCAGTGTATTGTTTGACCAAGGCGTTATCAGGCTCTGTAAGAATGCGGACGAAATCATTTTTGGTTAGGGAATCCAGTTCAACACGGATGGGGAAACGGCCCTGAAATTCCGGAATCAGGTCAGAGGGCTTGGCTGAGTGAAACGCCCCGGCCGCAATAAAAAGGATGTGGTCAGTTTTCACAATGCCGTACTTGGTGTTGACCGATGAACCTTCAACGATAGGCAGAAGGTCTCGTTGCACCCCTTCGCGGGAGACATCGGGGCCGCTGGTTCCGCCTATCTGGCGGCCGATAATTTTGTCTACTTCATCAATGAAAATGATGCCGTTTTGTTCGACTCGCTTCAGGGTTTCTTCCATTATTTGGTCCTGATCGAGTAATTTTTCCGCCTCTTCCTGACAAAGAACCTTGAAGGCATCCGGAACCTTCAGTTTTTTGCTTTTGGTTTTTTGTGGCATGAGGGAGCCGAGCATGTCCTTGATGTTGTTGCCCATCTCATCCATTCCGGCTCCAGAGCTCAGGTCAACGATTGAGGGCATTTTTTCCCGCACCTGGATTTCCACTTCGCGTCCATCAAGCTTGCCTTCCTTAAGCATCTGGGAAAACTTTTCGCGCGTTTGCTGGTAATGCAGTTTGCCGTTTGAGTCCAGGTTCGAGTCGGGTTTCCCATACATACCCGGAGGGGGAGGAAGAAGCAAATCCAAAAGCTTTTTAATGGCCTGTTCACGAGCCTGGCCGCGAACGCTGGTTTCCATTTCGTCTTTAACCATGTTTTTTGACAATTCCACCAGATCCCGGATCATGGATTCTACATCGCGTCCGACATAACCCACTTCCGTATATTTGGAAGCCTCAACTTTGATGAAAGGGGACTTGGAAAGCTTAGCTAGTCGGCGGGCGATTTCTGTCTTACCCACTCCTGTCGGACCAATCATAAGAATATTTTTAGGTCCCACTTCATCACGAAGGGAGTCTGGGAGTTGTTGTCGACGCCAGCGATTGCGCAGGGCAATGCCCACCGCCCGCTTGGCTTTGGTTTGCCCAACGATAAACTTGTCAAGTTCCTCTACAATTTGTTTTGGCGTTAAGGACGCCATAAACGCATCATCGGAATCCTGAGATGCGGTGTCGAGTTGGGTTAAGGCTGGTTCATTCATGAACTACAATTCCTCAATCGTTATATTAGAGTTGGTATAAATACAGATCGATTCGGTGATCTTCATTGCTTCTTCGACGATTTCCCTTGCCGAAAGATCGCTGTGTTGGATCAGCGCCTTGGCGGCGGCGGAAGCGAACATCCCTCCGGAACCAATAGCCAAAACGCCATCATCGGGTTCGATCACATCCCCCGTTCCAGATAGCAGGAGGGAGTGTTCCTTATCGACCACAATCAGCATGGCCTCCAGTCGCCTCAGCATTTTATCGGTGCGCCAGTCTTTAGCCAGTTCAACCGCTGAGCGAGGCAGGTTTCCCTGGAATTTTTCAAGCTTTTCTTCAAATCGGGCAAACAGAGCAAACGCGTCCGCTGTGGAGCCCGCGAACCCCCCGACCACCTTGTCGTGGTACATGCGCCGGACCTTGCTGGCGGAATGTTTCATGATTGTATTGCCCAGGGTGACTTGCCCGTCACCGCCTATGACTATTTGGCCCTTGTGGCGGACAGCGAGTATTGTGGTTGCTTGCATCATATCGAGTATTGTACTGGTAACAGAAGAAAAAGGGAAAGTGGAATCCTGATTAATATTATTTCATCGCAGGTTTTTCTTTAGCGCGAGGATGTGCCTTGTCATACGTTTCGGATAATCGATCGAGTGTCAAATGCGTGTATTTCTGCGTGGTGGACAGACTGGAATGGCCCAGCAGCTCTTGAATAGACCGCAAATCCGCTCCGCCTTCCAAAAGGTGGGTGGCAAAGGAATGCCGGATCGAATGCGGGGAAACCCCGCCCGGAAAGTTTCCCCGCTTGATATATTTTTCTACAACTTTACGCACTCCCCGGGTGGAGATTCCAGTCCCCCGATGATTCAGGAACAGTTTGTCCGTGCTGGAGCCAAAATCCCGGATTTTATCCATCCTGGTGTTAAGATACATTTTCAGAGCCTTTACACAATGGCGTCCCATAGGCAGAAGACGTTCTTTTCCGCCTTTTCCCAGCACTTTGACCATGCGAGAGTCAAGGTTGGTGTCATCCAGGGTTAGCGCAACCAATTCACTGATGCGCAATCCACAGCTGTAAAACAGTTCCAGCAGAGCCTGGTCGCGGACTGGCAGGAACCCGTCACCCTGGGGCAACTCCAAAAGACGGAACATTTCATCAACGGAAAAATATGCGGGAAGTTTGTTCTGTATTCGGGGCGCGGGAACGGTCTTGGCGACATTGGTTTTCAAATAACCTTCCCGACACAGGAACCGAAAAAACGAGCTCAATGTTGATAGCTTGCGCCGCATGGTGGTAGCCGAAAAATTCTTCTCATAGAGATAGCCCATGAATGAGCGTACCGCCAGCCGATCTATTTTATCGAGTTGAATGGTGGCGGATTCAATGGCATGACCGGAGTGAATCAAAAAATCCTGGAATTGGGCGATATCATTGAGATAACCGTCCAGCGTGTGTTGAGAGGAATTTTTCTCAACGAGCAGGTATTTTTTGAACTCCTGTATGGCCTTGTCCATTTAATAACCCTTTATAAATCAATAGTATCAAAATACCTGACCGTAAGGGGGAAGTCAAGTTGCGCAAAACCCTGTTTGCGGTGCAAGTTAATTAAGCCGATGTTATTTTTCGCTTAGAAGAATGATTTTCCAGAGAGGTGAGGAAGGGCAGCCGTACGATCAGACCCCGGTTCTTACAGCTTGTCAGGCAAAAATTTGAGATAAAACTTTTTTCAGTATTACATATAGGTTGACAGGTAAAATTATTTTTGAAACCAAAAACCTTATGTAATTCAAACATTAAACCAGCCTTTTCATAACAGCAACTTGCCTGCGGAGATTCTCCGTTGCATAAACTGTTATCATGCGGAGCCCAGTGGCTGTCACGACCCCGTAAAAAACCCTGTTTTTCGGGGCCAACTATTAAAATTCTTTTACACTCTGGAATAGGCGCAACAATTTCTTTTTAAATGGGAAATGTAGGCTTAATATAGTAGTGGGTTTATTATAGTTGGAGATTTAATGGCCTTGTAATTTGCAACCCCTTTAAAACATGGCAAACATTGATTTTTAGAAGTGCTCTTTAGTTAACCGCTGACCCGAAAACCGGTCGCTTAAAATATTCTAGCCATTTAGGGAGTATTATGTCTGATTCAACGAATCCGGAATTTAAAAGAGAACAACAGCAAGCCGGTGAAGCATTTCGAAAAGTGACCGAAATCCGCCAGAAACTGGACATCCTTGCTGAACATGTAGAGTCCCGAAAGGAGGCACTGGAAGAAGAAATTCAGGAACACCTGCACGAATCTCTGGCCAATGCGCGGGACTCGATGGAAAGGATCGAAGAAAACATCGCGCCGAAAGTGGAAAAAGCCATTCGAACCAAGATGGAAGAAATCGACCGCAAGATGGTGCGCATGAACGAAGATGGACTCGAAGCGGTGCGGGAAGAACTGGTGAAAGCCACCCCGGAACTCACCAAAACAATCCTGGAAGATCTAGATAAGCTGGTGGCGAAAAATACCCGCTTTGTAAAAATGGAAATATTGAGTGAGATCAAGGAAGAACTCAATAAATCGGTTCAGTCTGCAATTGCGCCCATCAACGATAAACTGGAAAAGGATCTGCCCGTATCTAAAACCTTGTCGATTTCTGCGTTAGTCCTGTCAGGGGTGGCATTATTGGGGATGATTTGGCTTGCTGTCAAGTAACCAGCCAGAACAGAAAAAAGAAAAGAATGCTGGAAATAATCACCTGCCAGATGAAACCGAAACCCGGCCCGGTAAAAAGGATCAAGACAGTACAGACACAGAGAATAACAAATGCCAGAATGTGCCGGGTGCGTTTTTTTAGGATCGGTTCCGGTGACATAAATTTTTAATCGCTTTTTCCCTGCAGAAGCAGTCTCTTGATATCTTCAAGAACCAGAATTTCTTCCGCCTCCAATAACAGACTATTGACTGAAAACTCGTTTTCCAGACCCTCTGTTTCCTGGGGTTCAGGGCGAAGGCCCAGGCTGGGCGAAGAATCAAGATAGTTTTTGATATCCTCCTGGCTGAACGTGCTGAGGATGGCTTTCGCGAAATCGGCCAGGAGGGACTCCAGATGCTTAACCTGCTCCAAGGGTATGCTGTAATGTTCCTGGACCGTCAAGGCATAGCTCATCTTCAACACGCGCCCCCCCTGGTTCAGAGGATGATCTTCCGACATTTCATTGCTGGGATACAGAAATTGAAGCTTTCGCCTGGCTTTTCTGAGCAAGCTGAAATTTAACCCGAACTTTTCCCCAATAAGAAAAGAAAGGCTCGCATGGGTTCCCTCACGCTCTGCAAGCTGTAACGCTTCTCGGCAATATTCCTGTACCTGTTCGATTTCCATATTCCGGTTTTGAGCCACTAGCCGTGGGGGCAGCGTGCAATGGCCCATAAAGCCAAGAGAACGTATGCCGCATGTGATATTACTTCATTGGCCTTCATGCCCTGCAAGGGTAAAATAAAGATATGCTAAATTTCCTCCGGGCGTTGCCCGGCCACTAGCTGTAAAGGAAGAATACCACCGCCACATGCCTGGCGGTGTATGGGTGAGCTCTGCCTATTATTCTTGTAATAAGGCCAGAAGTAAACCCTTTAATGTACCGATTACGGTTTTTTCCGAAGGAGTTTTTATGTTGTTTACCGGTTGTACAATTTGGCGCAAAGGTAAGCAAAGAGCCGGATCGCAGAATGAAGGAAGGGTTCATTTCCCCTAACTGGCTGCACATGGATGAAGTGCATGCCCGCATCGATTGCCCCGCCATCGGTCGCATAATTGTCCCCAATCATGCACACCTTGGTCGAATCCTGCAATTGCAGGAAGTCGGTCATGGCGATCTGGAATCCACGCGGGTCGGGCTTGGCGGGCACGTTGGAGACGACTTTTACCCCCATTTCCTGGAATGGTTGAAACCGGTCTTCCCAAGCATTGGTATAAATAGCTATTTTTAATCCTTTTTCCAACATGGCACGAACATGGTCTATCACCGTATGGTTATATTCTCTGGCATGATGAGGGCCAAGGGTGCCATCGGCATCGAGAAGAATTCCTTCAATGCCCTGGGCAAGGAGCCTATCTATGGAAACTTCCTCAAACCGTTTTACCTGCATAAAGGTGTCCAGCCGGGAAGGGCTGAAGGGCAGGGCAAGGAACCGGGAGGTTTTGGCCCAGGTAAGGCCCTCGCGTTGCGGAGAACCTCCGCTGCTATTTGGCAATTTCTTTATTTTGCGGGCATTTTGCACTTAATAAAATATGCGGGGCAATTATTTTTCAGGAAATTAATGTGAATTCAGGAGTGGTATCAAAAATACATTTCAGCAAATCATGCCGGGTGACAATCCCGACCAGCTTCCCCTGATGGATAATGGGCAGGCGGTTGATTTGATTATCGATTAAAGCTTTCATTACGGATGGCACTGAGGAATCCTGTTCCGCAGTGATAACATTTCGGGTCATGAACTCCTGTGATAGGGGGGATTTTAGGTTTTTCCCCTGTATAGATAATTGTAAAATATCACTTCCCGATACAAGGCCGATAACGGTGTTGTCTTCAACAACGAGCATACCGGAAATATTACTGCTATTCAGTTTTTTTAAAATATCATGGGCGGAGGTATTCGGGCAGGTGCATACCACCGACCGAGTCATGACCTCTGAAACCTTCATGGATTTCAAATTTTGAGCCATGAGCCACCTATTGAATAGTTTCAGGTATTTAAAAAGGCTAAAATAAATTGGATCGGTCAAACAGCTATAAATAATTTTAACTAATTTTGGTGTTCCAAATCAATTGAAAACCGTTCTCTCATTATTTTTACTGTTTACTATGGTCTCCAATGCCCAGGCCAGGACTGCTGAGGAATGGTATGCCCTAGGGTTTGAGCAAAGTTTGGAAGGGGATAGGCAAAATGCAGTTCGATCTTATCAACAGGCGTTGCGTCTCAAAAAGAATTGGCCGGAGGCTCATCATAACCTGGCTCTGTTGTTCTATCATCTAAAAGACGGGGTGAAAGCGATTCACCATTTGCGCCTGGCTGAAAAACTTTACCTAAAGGACCCGGAATCCAAACGAAACCTGCATATCGTCCAAAAAAACCTTGAAAAAACCTACGCGGAATTTGACCTCAACTCGGAAGAGTTTGAGGATCTCGCTACCATGCATCCTGTTACCCATTCACCCGTCTGGGTGGTTAAGGGCTATGGTTTTGCTATGAGGGGTCATCTGTTCACACTTGCCAACAGTTTGGGCGATGCGGAGCAGGTGAGGGTGCGGTTTGGGAATCAGCCTCCCATGTCCGCTAAAATTGTGCGACGTTATATCATCTATGACCTGGCTCTGTTGAAACTGGAGACCAAGAAACCGGGACTTCTGCTAGCCGATTCTTCTGCCCATCAGGTAGGGGAATTCCTGGAATCGCCCAACATCGATAGTGGGGGTTCTGATAATTTCCCTTTGATGAAAGGGAAGGTTGTAGGATTGAAAGCAATCATGAACGATAAGAATATTTTTGAATTGGATTTTCCATCACCACCGGTACCGGGCTCTCCTTTGCTGAATGAAAAGGGACAAGTCGTGGGTATCATTCTTTCCACTGCGCAAATCGTCAAAAATTTTCAGGCGGCGGGCTTGCCTCCGGATGGGAGCATTGCGCTTAAATCGTCTTATCTCAGCCGTATATTTTCCCTTTATTTAAACTCGCTTGAGGGACCCAAAAAGAAAAAGTCCAGACCTGATAGGAAGGAGCCGGTTTTTTCACCCCGTTCCTCCACCACCCGCCGGAATCCTGTCCTGGCGGTTGTTGAAGGTAGGGTGATGTCGGGAGGCGGTCCTTGAAATCGCGAGCCAGCAAACAGAAAAATAAACAACCTTTTTTCCTGCTGATAATTTTTGTTTTTCTTTTTGTGGTTTCATTTTCCTCACGGTCTTCAGCTTTTGAAATCGTCATCAAGTTGACCGGTAATGAACAATTTCCTGGAGTGGTACGTGTCGATGCGGGGACGGGTAAAAATATAGATCGGGTGTGCCTGCTGGGCCTGGAGGCAAAGGGCAGTATCGATCTGGATTTCATTATGACCTTGTCCGAAAAAGGTATTCCAGAGGGGGATTACCGGGTTTCCAAAGCTTTCACCGAGGAAATGTGGCCCACGTCATCGTTCAGCGCCAGCGGAGCGTTAAGGCTGGTGCCTCAATCTAAAGCGGCGGTGGAATTTTTGCGGACAGCGGGCAAACAGGGCCTGGCTCTTCACGCCCGGGATTTTTATCCGCTGGCCGGGAAAATGACAGACAATCCTAAGATGATCCGGTTTTTCAGCGACCAGTTATTTGAGCGCCTGGCTGAAAGATGGGGTGCCCTTCGCATCTCCAATTGGGATATGGGACGCTTTCATGACTTTTACCGGAGAAATACGGGGTCGGACCAAAAATGGAAGGTGAAGGTGACGGCTAGCGGGTTGGAGGCGGTTAAAAATATCTGTGCTCCGCTTAAAGTCCAGCGCAAACCCGGTGGTGAGTTAGAGTAAACCAGAGGGCCAATGAACAATATTTTTTCTAGCCAGCCAAAGCTATTTACCCCTTCGGGGGACCAAGGCTAAGGAAAAATATCATGGCTAATGGCTCTGTGCCTAGCGGCCCACTCCCGTGGGAGGAACCTAACAAGGACCTATCAAGCCGAGATAACTCTTTGCTAGCCAGCTAAAGTTATTGCAAATTGAGGCCAGCGCCACGCTGGGCATATTTATATCCACACTCTTTTTGGTTGGAAATTGTAACCATGCCATCGTGCCGGTCTTTCAAGGCTTCGGTTTCCGCTAAATCCGCCACATGGGAATCAGACACCATTAATAGGGCATTCAATATTCCAATAGGAGGAAAAGCAAACCTGGCCGCCCCAAGAGCCATATCTCTCAGGTTCTTCAAGCTGTGATCTGTATCTTCCAAAGTTTTTAATTTTACTTGAGCAAGTTCCAGCTCTTTTTCAAGCGCCAAACAGGAGGCCTGGCTATCCCCAGACTGGGCAACATAAACCTTTCCCGCGGCACAACCCGAAAACAAAAAACCTAAAACACCAAAAACAAACAAACGCAACCAGTTCTTCATTTGCACTCCAAACAAACTAAGGTTGACAAAATTTTTTTAAGAATTTGCTCTGAGAAGTTAGGAACTCAATATAAGGATTGAGATTTAGAACCCGAAGAAACGAACAGGAAGAAAAATAGCTGGGGGTAAAAAGGGGTCTTTAAATAAACTATCCTGGCAATAGATATAACTCATTTTTTCCTGAATTGGAAATTAAAATGCCAAAAAAATGGAGAAAACCCCCCCTTCCCCAGCGTTTTAAATTTCTCTGCCAAGTTTTGTAGGATAAAACCAGTATCCATGTTATACTGGTTTGGTAAATAAGGGTTGTTTGTTTATAGTGTAAGTTGATTTCTTCTATTTTCTCGCCTAGAGCAAAGGTATAAAGACAATTTAGTTTAGTAGACTAAAGGGAGTTTGGTTTTTTCTCGAAGTGGTTCTCTGAAAGTTCTTGCATCAATCCAACCCCATTAAAAAACAGGGAAGACATTAGCCAGATTTTCTGGAAGCGCATTCCCGTTAAATTGCAGGAGAGTATTTATTATGGCAGTAGGAAAAGTAAAATGGTTTAACGAAGGCAAGGGTTATGGGTTCATTGAGTCCGAGAGCGGCAAAGATCTTTTTGTTCATTTCTCGGAAATTCAAGGAGATGGTTTTAAGACTCTTACAGAGGGTCAGGAAGTCGAGTTTGAGGAAGGTATGGGGCAGAAAGGCCCGCAGGCCACCCAAGTGGTACCCAAATAAGAACCCACCATCCGGCAGAACTTTGACTCTGCCGGAGTCTTTTTAGTACCATATTTATGTAAAAGGGCTTGGCCAAATGGTCAGGCCCTTTTCTATTTAGTGCAGAACCTCCGCCCACTAGGCGTGTGGCGGTGATATTTTTCCTCAGCTTTCCTGCCCCGAAGGGGTACGACTAGCAAAGGCCCGTCAAGCCGAGACAACTCTTTGCTAGCAGATCTGATATTTCTCCTTTACTTCTCCATCTTCGTCAAAAATTCACCAGACCTATTGTTGATATTTGCCCCGTACATACCTATATTTAATTTAGCCAACTTTCCCCTTTCAGGCCTTTTTTATAGGGTAATAAATTGAGAAAAAATAAATAAGGGGGGGGGTAGGAAACAAATTCTCTGTTACAATTGCGGGATCGTTTATAACCATATTCTGTCAATTTTTTTATCGCTGGTCGTAAGCGGCCCAATGCGGACTTAAACAGGGTCAGAAACCCTCAACCTTTCACACAGAGGGTCAAAAATATTTTCCAGCTCAGAAACATCTCTGAGAAAGAAGCAGAGGAGCTTATTATAAAACGGACCAGGAACGGCGGAATTTCATCAAACAAAACTTCAAAAGAGATTTTGATTCTTGCGAAGGTTATGATTTAGTGTTCGATACAATTAACTTTTCCAACGAGATAATATTCAAAACCATTTCCCTGTTTCTTAATGCCAAATAAAAGGGGGTGAACAGCCATGACACTCT
>JYMV01037816.1_pt1 | contig 17828 bp, 11 predicted proteins | sample 338911 | NCBI WGS metagenome assembly JYMV01 (sample SAMN03354496, study PRJNA234377) | hydrothermal vent metagenome | biome: Deep sea; feature: Hydrothermal plumes at the Eastern Lau Spreading Center, Western Pacific Ocean; material: Seawater | place: Tonga | collected 2009 | depth 2000 m m
GTTTCGTGAGTCGAGTAACCCCCGTGAAATGGCTTCGAAGTGGGTGTAAAAACTCAGGTAATCGAAAATGCCACTCATAAATCCTGCATTGAAACTCAATAAGTAGAAAATCAGCAGGAAAATCAATTCAATGGCAGCAGCCAGCAAGAACGCAACGATTTGGTTATTGGTGACGGTGCTCGCAAAAATACCGATGCTGATGAGTGCTGAACTCAACAACAAAAGGCCAAAATACCCGCAAATTACAGCTCCGTGATCCACGGGCCCAAGGTTCATCACCGTAAAGTAATAGGGCAGGGTCAGCAAAAGAGCAATCAGCACTAACAAGAGACAAGCAAGATATTTACCTATAATCACTTGCCAGTCACTGATTGATTTCGTGAGTAGTAGCTCAATGGTTCCGGTTCTTTTTTCCTCCGAAATCATTTTCATGGTGATGGCCGGAATTAGAACGGAAATAAATACAAATGCCCATCCGAAGAATTGATCGAGGCTGGCTTGTTTGGTCATGAATACGTCCCCACCGAAAAGCCAGGTAAAAAATCCGGTGCCTGCCAGAAACAATACCAATAGCAAATAAGCCATCAGTGAATCGAAAAAAGTTTTCAATTCCCTAACCGTGAGTGTCCAAATTATTTTCATTCTTGTAAAGTTGAATTTGTGTAAAGTGAGAAGATGGGGTTAGTTCAATGTGAGATCGCGGAAAATGTCTTCCAATCGCGTTTCAACAGGCGTCATCTCCAACAGCGTCCATTGTTTTTGCACACAGAGATTAAAAATTTCCCTACGCGATGATTGGTTCGGAACGCTCTGAATGGAGTAGGCCAGGTCGTGATCTGCGATTGGGTCTACCATGCTGACACTGGGCAGTTCCTGAAAAGCGGTGGTTGCAGAATTGTTGTCAGTGCCCTCAATTTGCACCTTCACCAATTCCTGGCCTTGCGCTTGTTTCCTTAGAGCATCGGCAGAACCATCGGCCACGATTTTACCGTTGTTGATGATCAGGATACGATCACAGGTTGCCTCCACTTCCGGCAAAATATGTGTACTGAGAATTACCGTTTTTTCACGTCCCAATTTCCGGATCAACTTCCTAATTTCCACAATTTGATTTGGATCTAAACCGGAAGTCGGTTCATCAAGAATCAGAACTTCCGGGTCATGAATCATGGCTTGCGCCAAGCCAACTCTTTGTCTGAAACCTTTCGAAAGTTCCCCGATCTTTTTATGTTTTTCTACATCCAATCCACACAGGCGAACCATTTCAGCAATCCTCTCCGGGATCATAGATTTCGGAACACTCTGGATGGCTGCCACAAAATGTAGGTATTCCAACATAGGCATGTCCACATATAGCGGATTATTTTCCGGCAAATACCCGATGCGCTTCTTAATTCTGGCCTGGTCGTCCCGAACATTGAAATCCCCAATGTGAACCTCACCGCTTGTAGCAGCCATGAAACAGGTGAGGATTTTCATGGTAGTGGTTTTGCCAGCGCCATTTGGCCCGAGGAACCCGATAATCTCACCGGTCTTCACTTCGAAGTCAATATTGTCAACCGCTTTTTGCGGCCCATATTTCTTTGTTAATCCTTCTACCTTAATGTTCATGCGTCAGTGCGTTTTTTCGAAACGGCTGCAAAGGTATTAATTGAAATATATTGTAGCAAGGGTGATTAACACTTCTTAACGCAATTCACGAATAAGAAGTGGAACCACGTAGGTGTTTAAATGGGAAAAGTGTTCGATAAACACCCGACAATAGTGTGTTTGACAGTTTGGAAGTTTACAGAGTTCAAACTTTTCAAACTCCCAAACCGTGCTGCAAAAGTAGTCTTGGCGACAAACGAGTCAAACTTTCAACACCTTCCCCGTACCAAATCTCTATTCATAGCTGTTCATCATCTTTGTTTCCGGAGTCCATTTGATGTAGGAATCCATCCCTGTACTGCGTAAAATCCGGCAATTACATGAAATAGAATTCAATGCATTGAATAGAAAATTAGCAACTTTGAGTTTTCTAACACTTCCCTCGTGTGACTTTAATCGTCAATTGCTTTATCTCCAAAAAAACAATTGCTTAAATTTCCCTAACTTTGTATAACCCCAGTTTCTTCCCACTATTCGGCAACGCAGCAATTTCGAAATATAAAATATGCTGATTGCAATTTTGCCGCTTGAGTTTCTGACAGAAAATCATTCCGAAACACCATTTTACAAGACATAAAATTTTGTGTTATGAAGTACAGGACGCACCTTGCTAAAACTGCATATTTATTATTTGCAATGTTGTGGATAATGCCAACAAACGCACAAACCGTTGATAGGCCTCCCGAAGCGATTAATTTCCAGGCAATAGCCCGCGATATTCATGGGAATATTTTAGACAACTCTGCTATCAGGGTGCGAATTATATTGATCGATAAAAAGGAAATTCCTGTTGAAGTCTTCCGCGAGATTCATGAAGTTCGCTCCAATACTTTTGGGTTGATCAACTTGCAAATTGGCAATGGCGAAGAAGAGGCCGGTAAGTTTGAGGAAATCAATTGGGCCGATGGTGAATATTGGCTGAAAATAAGCATGGCTGTTGAAGCAGAGGAAATGAGAGCAGTCATTGAAACCCAATTGGTCAGCGTTCCTTATGCGCTACACGCTAAAACCGCTGAAAGACTATCTGGTGGAATGCGTGAACTCTCCGACAGTGTTTGGTTGATTGGTGGAAATATCGGCACCAGCGCAAACCTCAATTACCTAGGCACTGGAGACTTTGAGGATTTGGTCTTAAAAACAGATGACACCGAACGAATGCGATTGAAAGCACAAGGCCAAATCGGGATTGGAACAACCAGCCCTTCCACAAGCCTCGAAATTTTCGGGGATATACGGGTTGGTGATGGCTCCAACTACGGACAAATCAATGCAGTTGGCGATCTGTTTTTTAAAGGAACCGGTGATTACCTGGTTGGACCGAACCGTTACGCTTTCCGTTACCAATTTCAGGAAGACTACGGCCTCATGTTCAACGCACTCGATTTCAGGTATGAGTTTCTCACTGCCGGACAAAACAGGGTATTCAGCGTTCACGCTAATAACGGAAAAACTTTTATAGCCGGAAGACTCGGAATCGGTACAACCATGCCAAACGCGAAACTAGATGTGATGGGAGATGCTAGCATTGGTGCAACAGGAACTGATTACGCATTTTTTGCAACCGATGGCGATTTAACTTTTGTTGGAAATGCTGATTATCTTGTTCGGGGTAACCGCTATGCATTCAGGTATTTCGCTGACCAAAATTTTGGGCTATATTTCAATGCTTCAAATGGATCGTATCAATTTATGGATGGAACAGCTTCTCCGGTTTTCAGTGTTAAGGCTATAAATGGTGAAACACATGTAGCCGGGAATTTGGGTGTCGGAACAACTTTGCCTTCAACGAAACTGGATGTTGCTGGAACGATTACCACAACAGGTTTTACAATGCCGGTAAATGCAATAGCTGGCTTCGTTTTAACCTCTGATGCGTTCGGAGTAGCTTCGTGGCAACCTAGTGGAGGCATTGGAGGCTCAGACAATGACTGGTTCATCAGTGGAAACAATATGTATTCCGGGGTTTCCGAACGCGTTGGTATTGGTACCAATTTACCACTCTCAAAACTCCATGTTTCTGATACAAGCGGAGTTTTGTTTGAAGGGCAATTCGGAATTGGTTCCATCCCGGTTGAAGGGCCTGGTACGCGCTTAATGTGGTATCCTGGCAAAGCAGCATTCCGTGCAGGCAGAGCAGCGGCCAATGAATGGGATGATGTGAATATTGGCTTCTCTTCGGTGGCTTATGGGTTTGCAACACAAGCATCGGGCAACAATGCCGTGGCGATGGGCTCTGTAACCATAGCTTCCGGTTCAAACTCAACTGCCATGGGTAATTTTTCAGTTGCCAGTGGATCGGCTGCCACTGCCATGGGTTGGAACAGTGTGGCCAGCGGTGAGTTTGCAACGGTGATGGGGCAAAACACACAGGCAAGTGGAAAAAACTCTTTATCGATAGGCGCGGGGAGTAGTGCCGAAGCACTCAACAGTGTAGCCTTTGGTTTGAATACAGTAGCCAACGGAACCAACTCAACGGCATTAGGGAGTTTCACAACCTCTTTCGGAAACAGTGCACTTTCTTTAGGGCACAACAGCTATGCCCGTGCATACGCTTCATTGGTGATAGGGCAATACAACATCATTTCAGGCGACAGCGGAATCTGGCTGGCGGTCGACCCAGTTTTTGTGATCGGCAACGGTCTTTCCACTGTGAACCGCTCAAATGCAGTCACGGTTTTAAAAGATGGTCGGTTTGGAATCGGGATATCGACACCTTCGGAATTGCTAGATGTAAACGGAGGAATTAAAATCGGGAATACAACTGGCGCGAGTGCCGGAAGTATGCGTTTCACTGGAACTGATTTTGAAGGACACACTGGAGGCACGTGGGTTTCCCTGACCGGTGGCGGGGCAGGTGCCCCCGACCAATCGCTTTCATTGACAGGTACTAATTTGAATATTTCAGGAAGTGGTGGAAATACGGTTAACCTGGTTTCACTGATTGATGACGCTGATGCCGACTCCACCAATGAAATCCAGGATTTAGTATACACGGGAAACAACCTTTCAGTTTCGGGTGGAACCAACATTGTTGATCTGACAACCTACCTGGACAACACTGACGCACAAAACCTCAGTTTCAACGGCAGCGACTTGTCGATCTCCAATGGCAACCAGGTAAATTTAACTTCATTGATCAACGACAACGATGCCGATCCCACCAACGAAATCCAGGGAATTTCACTGTCCGGTATCAACCTTTCTATTTCAGGAAGCGGCTCATCGGTTGACCTCTCCTCATTCTTCGATAATACGGATGCCCAAACACTTTCATTCACTGGATCACAACTGGATATTTCAGGAGGAAACAGTGTAAATCTTTCCGGGCTGATCAACGATGCTGATTCAGACCCAATCAATGAATTACAGGATATTTCCATTTCCGGCAATGATGTTAACATCACGGGAAGCACATCTTCAATCAATCTCAGCCCTTACCTTGACAATACAGACAATCAGATTTTATCTGTTTCCGGAAATAGTCTTTCTATCTCAAATGGAAACACGGTAGCACTTCCAGTGTCAGGTGGTGGTCAGAACCAAACCCTTTCCTTTGTCGGGAATAATTTGACTATTTCGGGGCCCGGGGGAAACACGGTAAGCCTAAACAGCCTCATAAACGATGCGGACTTCGACCCAGTCAATGAATTGCAGGATTTGAGTTTAGCCGCTAATTCTTTGTCACTATCGGGCAGTGTTCCGACAATTGATTTATCATCTTATCTCGATAATACCGATAACCAGACTTTATCCATTTTCGGAAACAGCTTGTCAATTTCAAACGGCAATTCTGTGGTATTATCAAGCAGCAGTTTGTGGACAGCTTCAGGCAACGATATTTACGTGAATAATGGTGGAAATGTTGGAATCGGAACCACCAACCCCATCTATTCGCTGGATGTAAATGGTGGGTTTCAGGTTTCACAATTGGCCGTTTTCCAGGCGCTTTCCGTTTTTTCAGGCGATGCTGTTTTTACGGCCAATGTAGGGATCGGAACCATCTTTCCGATGGAAAAGCTGCATGTGTTCGGCAATGCTATAATCCAGGGGAACCTTTGCTATACAGGCATTATAGGTACCTGTTCAGATTTGCGCTATAAGAGAAATGTAACCGAAATCGACAATGCCCTGGATGGCTTGATGTCATTCGATGGGGTTTATTATGATTGGAAACTGGATGAATTCCCTGATATGGGTTTCTCCGAAAGAAAACAAATTGGTGTAATCGCCCAGGAAGTTGAAAACACATTTCCCGAATTAGTGATGACAGATAATGAAGGCTACAAATCGGTTGATTATTCCAAGTTCACACCCATTCTCATCGAGGCTTTACAGGAACAACAAGAGATGATAGAAGCCCTTCAAAAAGAAAATGTTGAAATGCGTATGCGGTTGGATAAGTTGGAAGGATTTTCGGCAAACTCAAAGTAGCAGATTTCCCAACATAGAAGGTTTCCAAACTGGTGCGAGATTCATCTGGTGCTAAACAAATTAAATCCATATTGTATCTGGATTGAGATGGAAAGAACTATGCATCCTTGGTAGCTTTTATTATTGAACCTGACAGGTTTGTTCCAACCTGTCAGGTTCAATAATCACCACCCACCAAAAGGGGAAAACCCAACTAAAACATATTTTTAGACTACCCTAAAAATTTTCTTAACTTTGCACTAAAGATTGTTTCGTTAAGTGCTCTCTCAAACAGAAGAAAATTACCTCAAAGGCATTTTCAAGCTCACCAGAAAATCGGATAAGCCTATTTCAACCAATGCCATTTCCAAGTTGATCAATACAACTGCAGCTTCGGTGACCGATATGCTGAAAAGACTGGCGGTTAAAAAGTTGGTGCATTATGAAAAATACCGAGGTGTGCAGTTAACCGTTGAAGGAGAATCTACTGCAAAGAACTTGGTACGAAAGCACCGGTTGTGGGAAGTGTTCCTGGTGAAGAAGCTCAAATTCACCTGGGATGAAGTGCACGAAATTGCCGAACAACTCGAACACATTAAATCGCCATTGCTGACCGATCGCCTCGATGATTTTTTGGGCAATCCGCAATTTGATCCCCACGGTGATCCGATTCCCAACCGAAACGGGCGAATGTTGTTTCATGAAGATGTTTCTTTACAAGATATCAACGTCACCAATTTTGGGGAAGTGGTTGGGGTAAAAGACACTTCTTCTCAGTTTCTTCAATACCTCGACAGTCTAAAAATAAAACTCGGTTCCGTGTTAAAAGTGGTTGATCACATCGACTACGATGGTTCGCGCATTGTTGAAATTGACGGTGACGGGCCAGTCACCATTTCAAAAATGGTGGCCAAGAACCTTTATTTAAACCTGAAATCGAAGTGAGGAAGCCGGGTAAAAAACTTTTGATTCCTTTCGTTATTTTGCTTTTGTTTTTTCAAGCGAAAGTTGCCGGTCAGGAAATTATTGCCACGACTTCCTTTCTGCAAGACATTGCTCAAAATGTTGCGGGAAAAACCCACCCAGTCAGTTCGTTAATGCCAATTGGCGGTGACCCGCACATTTACGAACCAGTCCCCGAAGATGCCCGAAAGGTGTCTGATGCCGGCCTGATTATCAAAAACGGGTTGTACCTGGAAGGCTGGTTGAACGAACTGATCGAAAACTCAGGAACCGAGGCCATCATCATTGAAGCAGCCATCGGTTGCAAGGTAATCAAGAGCGTGGAGTTTCACGGTTCACCGGATCCGCATGCCTGGATGGACGTCACTAACGCTATCATCTACGCGGAAAATATTTTCAATGCGTTGACTTTGTTCGACTCTGACAATGAATCCATCTTCCGAAAAAACTTTCTTCAATACAAAGAACAACTCGAACAACTCGACCAGGAAGTTTTCGATTTGATCAAAACGCTTCCGGAAAACAACCGCATTCTAATCACTTCTCACGATGCATTTCAATATTATGGCAGGCGTTATGGCCTCCGGCTCGAATCGGTTTTAGGTACTTCCACCGATGCCGATGTTCAAATTACCGACATCAATAACCTGGTGGCTGTGATCGACAAATTCTCGGTTCCGGCCATGTTTGTCGAATCCACTATCAATCCAAAACTGCTCGAACAATTAGCCGAAGACCGGGGCATCATCATTGGAGGCAAATTGTTTGCAGACAGCCTGGGAGATGAGGAAAGTGGTGCGGACACATACATAGATATGATCAGGCAAAACACCAAACGCCTGGTTTTAGGGCTTAGCGGAAAAGCGCGCAATCAAACCACCGCTAAAACCGAATTGTGGATTTTCCTTATCGTTATTGTATTGTTGTTTGCAGTTTCTTTTATCGTAGTGGCGACCAAGCTGAAAACGCCACAAAACAAAATGGGTAACAGGCGAGATTACTCCCTCACGATCGAAGGCCTCTCTGTGAGTTACGATCGGAAAACAGTTTTAACCAACATTTACCTGAACCTTCAACCTGGAAAAATTTACGGGCTGATTGGCCCCAACGGTGCTGGGAAATCAACTTTGTTCAAAGCGATTCTCAACCTGATTTCCATCGATGCCGGCAAGATTGAAGTGAACGGCCATTCACTCGATTCACTAAGAAAATACATCGCCTACATTCCGCAGAAGGAAGAAATCGATTGGCAGTTTCCGGCCACGGTTTCCGACATTGTTTCTATGGGCAGGTATCCGCACAAGGATACTTTCGAGCGATTGTCAAATGATGATTGGAAAATTGTCGAAGAGATGATGGAAAAAACGGGTATTACGGAGTTGCGCTACCGACAGATCGGGGAATTGTCGGGCGGTCAGCAACAGCGTGTTTTCTTGGCGCGTGCGCTAAGCCAACATGCTGAAATCTACCTGTTTGATGAACCGTTTGTTGGCGTTGATGCAACCACGGAAACAAAAATGATGGAAATCCTTCGCGATCTCGCTTCAGAAGGAAAACTGATCTTGGTGATCCATCACGATTTGAGCAAAGTGGAAGAATATTTCGATTCAGTGATTATGTTGAATCAGCGATTGGTGGCCTTCGGGCCGGTAGCCGAAACCTTCACCGATGAAATCATCAAGAAAACGTACAGTGGAAAACTGACCATTCTTCAACATATGGAAGAAATTGTGTGATGGAGTTTTTTGAAGTCTTTCAATATGAATGGGCCTTGCGGGCATTATTGGCTTCCAGTATGGTCGGTATTGTCTGCGGCATACTCGGCTGTTTCATCGTGCTGCGCAACATGGCCCTGATCGGTGACGCACTTTCACATGCCATTCTTCCCGGTGTTGTTGTCGGGTTCATAATTGCAGGGCACAGCATTTTGGGGTTTTTCATAGGGTCGGTTGTGGCCGGGCTGATAGCAGCGGTATTAATCACGCTACTGCAACGCAACGTTAAATCGAAGGACGATGCGGCCATCGGTATTGTTTTCACCTCCATGTTCGCCCTGGGCGTGATGGGCATTTCCTACATCAGCAAAATGGAAGGAGTGCATCTCGACATGAAAGATTTCCTCTTCGGGAACGTACTCGGCATTGCCGACCAGGATTTATGGCTCACCTTCCTGATCACCCTTTTCGTCATTGCATCGGTGGTGGTTTTCTACCGTTATTTTTTCATCACCACTTTCCAGGAAACCATTGCACAAACGATGGGCATTTCAGTGAGCGTGATCCACTATTTCCTCATGTTGTTATTGTCGTTTGCAGTGGTGGCATCGTTGCAATCGGTCGGGGTTATTTTAGTGGTGGCCATGTTGATCATTCCCGCTTCCACCGCTTATTTACTCACTAACAGGCTGAAGAAAATGCTGGTGATCGCGGCTTTGATGGGTTGGGTTTCTACGGTGCTGGGCCTTGCCTTCGCCATCATTATTGGAACCACACCCGGCCCTGCCATGACGGTCACTTCGGCACTGCTTTATTTAGTGGCGGTGGTTTTTGCCCCTGAAAAAGGGTTGCTCAGTAAATACTACATCAAGCAAGGCAAACGTATGAAAGTGATGCAGGAAGATGCGCTCAAACAAATGGTGAAGCTGCACGAAGCCGGACAACTCAGCCTCATCAACCTGCAGGAACGACTCGATATGACTGCTGTTCAATTCAAACGCATTATTAAAACCCTGATGAAGAAAAGACTCATTTCGAAAAGCAAGAACGAATTCAGCCTGACGAAAGAAGGCCTTAAAACAGCTTATCGCCTCATTCGTGCTCACCGGCTTTGGGAAACTTATCTCGTAGAAAGGGTGGGCCTCAACAAAGAACAAATACATGAGGATGCAGAAAAATATGAACACATCCTGACCCCGGATATTATGGATGAAATGGAAGTGCGCCTCGGCAACCCAAAACGCGACCCACACGGTTCACCCATCCCGATCAGGAAAAATGCCGAAAAACTAACCCTCAATATGCTGCAACCTCGCCAAATGGCCGTCATCACCACCGAACAGGAAGACGAAGACATTTCCCTCCAACTCTGGCAAATGGGCATTACGCCCAACACCCCTTTCTCCATCATTTCTTCAGACAGCAATAGCATTGAAATTGACCTGAACAACCGACCACTAGAGTTGCAAAAGAACCTGGCCGATTCGGTAAGGGTTTCTGTGGTGGGGGAGTTGTATGGGGAGTGAGGGTTTAGCTTTTAACCGATAGCCATTATCATATAGAAAGCCGTATAGAATTCATATAGGGCGGCATTTATTTTTTAATCCCCAATACTTTCTGCCAGACCAACCCACACCTCTCCTTTAGGGGAAAAAGGGGCCACATACACTCAAAGCCACTACTTACAGGAAAGTACATCTTTTTACCCACTACTCATCACCCAATACTATAAACCCAATACCAACCACCTATTAAACCCCAGTTCTTCTAAACAGTCATTCCCTTGCTAAAAGCCAAAAAACAATGTCATTATGAAGGTACTTGAAATCGAAAGCGTCAAACATTCATCCCTTCATTTCACGATAACAATTACAATCAATCAACTATGCAAGTAAAATTCAAAGAAAATGTTACCATCAGCGAATCGGGAATTGTTTTCAACTCACATACTGGTGATTCTTACTCCATCAATCCTATCGGTGCCGAAGTCATAAGGATGTTGCAAGAAGTTAAATCAAAAGAAGAGATCAAACAATACATATTAAATACTTATGATTTCCGTGATTCATCGTTCGAAAAAGAGTTTTATGATTTTGTCAATCAACTGATCAATTTCAAACTGCTTGAAAAAGATAGTGATGAGCAAGAATAAGCGGCCACATCTGACTTTAATGATCACGATAACCTAGGTCCTGGCGTTCCAATCATTAGGGCAGCCTTGCCAATTGGGACCAAGTGGCAACCCAATATGTAAAGGTTTTGGAAATTAACCCACAAAACACCAAAGCTAGTTGCCGGCTTGGTTTGATCCATTATGTCCGGGAAGAATACTGAAAATCACATACCTGCTTTTGGAAAGTGGTAAACCTTTATCCGTTCCACTATGATGGTTTACTGATATTTGGTTGGGCAAATTTCAGAATTGGCAAATTGCGTGAAACCGAAAAGATATTTGATAAAGTACTTCTCCTCAATCCGGGTGATGAATCGGCCCTTGAAGGGCTTTCTTTGATTGAGTGATTTTGTTGTCGTAGTTCGCTCAGATTTCCATATAATGATTACAGAAGCCGCAACCTTTTCCAGAAATGGTCGCCACATCAAATAATAATTTGACCGGAAAAGAGGACCCCTACTTTAGAAAAACAACTTAATTTGGCTGTAATCAAATTGAACCAAAACCGGCCTTTTCGCTTCATTTGTTCTTTCCCCCTGCGCTGATTGTTTGTTGCGGGCAATTGCAAGACTGTGAATATAAGTGTTATAGGCTTTACAACTATTGGTTGGCAAAGGTTTTCTGGGTTGTATAAGCTAATCAATTATTCATTTAACTTTATGCCGTTTACTTATGCACAGCGACCTAAACGACTAAATGAGTGACTCGAAATACGACCGTCTTGAACGATTATTGGCTGTAAAACAGTTGCAAATCAACTCTTTACTGGAAGTTTCGCAAGCTATTAACAATAATTTTTCCATCTCAGCCCTCTTTCGTATCTACGAGTTCATCCTACGTGCCCAAATAGGTATTCAACGGTTGCTGGTCTTTATTAAAAAGGAAGAATGGGAATGTGTGACTTCAACGGTTGGTGAAGAATTTGTCAGTCAGATTTTGGTAGAAAAAGACCTTTCTAACTATAGAATCATTTCGAAAATCAATCATTTACGCAACCCTATATTTGAAGGGTTCGATATCATTATTCCAGTGCTTCACAAAAATGAAGCGCTGGCTTATGTGCTGATCGGACAACTGAAAACCGATGACAACAATTCGATTGAAGAAAAAATCAAGTTCATCCAAACCATTACGAACATTGTGATCGTGGCAATCGAAAACAAGAAATTGTTCAACAACCAGATCGGGCAGGAAGTGATGAAAAAGGAACTTGAACTGGCGGCAAAAATGCAGAGTATGTTGATCCCCAGCAATCTACCCGCTGATGAGCGAAAGGAATTGGCAGCTTTTTATATGCCACATCATGATGTTGGAGGTGATTACTACGATTATCTCTATTTAAACGAGAATGAAGTAGCTTTTTGTGTAGGAGATATTTCAGGAAAAGGAATGGCTGCTGCACTGCTGATGGCCAATTTCCAGGCTAACCTGCGCTCGCTAATCAACGCCTCGGGTCCTCTTGATAATTTCGTGGAAATCCTCAACGACAAGGTTAATCAAATTACGCATGGGGAAAAATTTATCACCCTCTTTTTAGGGATTTATAATTTGGAAACCCGTGAACTGCTATACGTAAATGCAGGCCATAATCCATCCTTATTGTATAATGGAGGTGATAATATAGAGAAACTCGAATTGGGAAGTACCCTCTTGGGTATGTTCGAAAAACTGCCTTCTGTAAATGTGGGTAGGGTGAAGCTGAACCCGGGGGCAGTCATCATTAACTATACCGATGGCCTTGTTGATTTTGAAAATGAAGAAGGTGAATTTTTTGACATTGAAAGGGTTTTGGATTTTTTCTGGAAAAACAAGCACCTTAAAATGGTTGAGTTCAATGAGCAGCTGATGGGCTATGTTGAGAAATTCAAAGGCGAGTCTGTTTTCACCGATGATATTACTATTCTGAGCTGCCGGTTTTTATAACACTGCTGCTTGGCAATTCCCGGTGTTTCCTGTTCAATAAGTCGATGTTAACCAGTATTGCAATATTCATGAAGAACAGTGTGCCTGTTTTGTCCACCTCAATCAGGTCGCTTAGTAAGAGGTTTACATAAATGACGACCATAGAAACCATGATGGCCAAAACCAGGTTTCTTCGGTCTTTTTGTTGGGTTTGATAATAAATACGCTGGCCGTAAATAAAAATTAACAAGCTCAGGATTATAAATATCAAAATTCCAGGAATTCCCTGTTCAACTAATATCAGAAGAAAGTAATTGTGAACGGTTGACCGTTCTTCATTTTCGCTCACATAAGTCTCGAAACTGTTGACGGTATAACTTTTATAAAAAGGGTAAAAATTCCCCGGCCCGAAACCGGTTACCGGATCTTCCTTGATCATATAAACCGCAGCGATCCACCGGTAAAAACGCTCCATGCTCGAAACATCCTGCAACTGCACGGTTGCCTCAATGTGATCGCTGATGTTTTCGTGATAGATCGTTTTTTTGAATTCAGGGGCAAACTCCAGGTATTTGTTTGACCCGGCCAGGTAAACAAAGATGAGAATAGCCGTAGCCAGTCCCGAAATGGCTACCGCACTGAACAGCCTTTTCCTGATTAAAACAAAACAGGCCAACCCGACTGACAGCCCCAGCCAACACGCCCTGGTGTAAGCAAAATAAATAGCCAGTAACATTACAAGAACCGAGAAATTGAGAAACCTGCGCGTGAAAGTTCCGGGACGGTACCATGTTCTTGCCAACAGAATAAATGGAAAGAACAGCGTAATCATGGCTGCATAATTCACATGATTTCTATAAAAAGGCACAACCACGGGGTTGATTTCACTGAAAGCAAATCCGGTGATTGAATGTCGGATGATCGTTTGAATGATGGTGAAAAACAGCGGGATGAAAATCACCCAAAAAGCTTTGCGAAATATTTTTTCATCTCTGATAATCATGGCGGCCATAAATACGAAAACGAAGATATACCAGAGCTTTGCCGCTAAAAATTTGAATGAAACCAGGTAAACTTCCGAATAAAATGCAGCGACCAATACCCAAAGCGCATGAAGTATTACAAAAACAATAATGGGGTGTTTGAAAAACCGTATGTCCAGTTTGCTTGGGTTTGACACCATGAAAATGATCATGACCAGCATCAGTCCCACCATCAGTGGCTCAGTGGGAAGGTCGGTTGCAAGGCCTGGTGAGATGTCGAATTCTGTGGAAAGGGGCAGCATAAACAGCAGCAGATAAAAGATTTTCCTGAAATCGGTGATGGCCAGGTAGGCGATGAGTAACCCTACCGGCAGTGCAGCAATGGTTGGTTCGTTTAACCAGGCTGCTAATGCGAGGCTTGTAAAGACAAGGAGGCTGAACCCCGTAAAAAGGGCCACGTTATTAAAGGGTATTTGGGCTTTACCCTGCATCGGCCAGTTCGGCTTTTACCTCATAAATCTTTTCAATCAAAATCACGGAAACCAGTGCAAAGAACAGCACCCCGAAAGTGATGACCACACAAAACAGCCACCTTACGGGTTTTGATTTCTTTTCAGCCGGGTAAGCTCTTTCAACTATCTGTAAAGAAGATGTTTCGTCTTGGGAGGAAAGCAGGTATTGATTGTGAAGCAAGGTTAAAGTGGTCAACTCTTCCACCGCATTTTCATGGATTTTGTGAAGCACCTTATATGTCTCAACACCCTGCAAACTGCTTCCTTTGTATTGGTACGATTCGCCATTTGCTGAAGTGATGACCTGGATGTTGTGCAGTTCCCCAACCGATGCCAAGCTATCGGTCAGCATATTCACTTCTTTTTGTTTATCGCCTTTTTGTTCTTCAAACAAATCGAGAATGTGGATTTTGTTCACGTTGATCATGGCTTTATTCACCAGATCAATTCGATTAGTGATGGCGTTGACCATGTCTGCGGCCTTCTTTGGATCGGTGTCGAACAGAGTAATTTCAACAGCTGCCAGTTCGGTTTTGATGGAACTGTAATTGTCGTTGAATTCTTTAAACACCGCAGTGATTGGATAAACATCGTTTTCACGATCAATTCCATAGTGCGCATACAAGTTAAATGAATCGATGATGAAGTTGGAAAGTTGAGCAGACCTGGCAATGGTCAGCACCCGTTCCACATCTTTCTTGGTGCCGAAATATTCTACATAGTTTTCCTTGGTGTCCTGGCTGAATAAAATCTGCCGGTCCGTCATCGATGGGTTGGTAGGATAAAACGTAGCAACTGATTTATAATAAACCGGCAGTGAAAAAGCCACGACCACACTGCCAATAGCACCGAGCAAAATGACAATGATCAGCGGCTTTTTCCATTTAAGGAATATCCTGACCATTTCAACCAGGTTGAAAGTTTGATCCATATATTGGGTTGTTTTTCGTGCGAATTGTGGTTCGCTTTTAGCTATTGCATCTCAACGCAAAAGTTATACGCGAACTATTCACAGCATATGACTACCAAAAATTGCGCGGCAAAGGTAGGAAATAGGGTGGAAAATGTGTATAGAAGTAGTGCCCAAAAGATTTCAATACAAGGCGGATTCGTATTGAATGCTTACTAAATGAAGAACTTGCGCACAATCTTCTCTTTTACGGATGAAAGAGAAATAAAATATACACGAATTGAAGCATTTAGTATATTGACCTTCAATTCTGTTAAACCATCAATTTCATCTTTCATAGATGATACCGCCTTACAATTATCTATTCTGTAAAACGATTGAACCCATAGCCACATCGTAGTTGGTGTAACAAACCCGGAAATTGTATAATCTGAAAAATATCCTGCTTCAATGATGCTGAATTCTGTATCCTGAATATTGTGGTTTCGAATCGACTTTGCGCGAAGCGGAAGTTGACACCAAGAAAATAACAATTAGGGAAATTACATTATTTATCGGTTGTGGGGCTTACAGAGGATATTTGAGGTTTGCATTTCGTAAATGGGATAATAATTTTCTAAACTTAGGAAAACCAGGGAATATTGAAGTCTTGCATTTCACATGGTGTTGGATACTTCTCCCTCACCCCCACATCATCTTCAAACAAAATACGCTTCCCCCCGAAATCATGAATTCGGAAGTGTCGGTTTCGATTACCTCGAAACCCGTTTTTTTAATTTGTTGTTGAGTTACCGTAGTTCCTGTTTGAATAATAACCACTTTATGGTTTTTAAAAAAAAGACAATGAGCATTTAGTGCGAAAAAGCTCGCGGCTTCTTCTTCTGGAATGGAAATAACATTTTTGAAGAGCTTTTTGATTACTGTTAACGACAAAGGATCAAAAGCTTTCGGATACAACAAAACCGTTTCTACAGAGAGTGGAAGAAAACAAGTATCTAAATGATAAAAACGGGGATCGGTAAGTCGCAGTTTTATAATATGCGTTTGTAGCCTTTCAGCAATTTCATCATAAACACCTTCTTCGCTTCTGAATCCATGCCCACCGTAGATCAACTTTTTTCCTGGGTGAACAATGGCATCACCACAACCTTCAAATTTAAATTGCCGATTGAGATGAATGATGTGATAGCCGTTTTCCCGATAAAATTGTTCATAAAAAGGAATTTCTCTTTGTCTGCTAACATGCACCATATTGCCCATGACCGCCAAGTTATTTCCTTCACCATCGCACCATGCAAAACTTTGGTTAGCCGCAAAAACCATATCTTCCAACCCGGAATGGCTTTCGATCACCGCAACCTCATCTATAATGTTTCGCGAAGAAAGTTTTTGATAAATGTTTAGCAGGTTTGACCATTGTTTTTTAGCCAACTTCTTATTTAGAGTGTCTCCTGCGCCACGCATATGCACATTTTTCACATCCACTATATCGAAATGATCCGGTTTGCACATCAACACTTTTCGCAAAGGTTGTTGCAGAGGGATTCTCTCAATACTTTGATTAAATTCACTGGGCCGCCATGCTTTCATTGGTGGGGCAAATTTCTAATTTTGGGTGTCAAACCGAAGGTGTATGAAAACTTATTTATTGACACTCCTATTGTTCGTTTTATTTTTTGCATCATGTGGAAGCCCAGGAAACCTGGCCTCTCCCGAAAAGGAAGGTGAAATATCATCTGCTGAAGGGCTGCAAATTGATGGCCGTATACACAGCCCCTCGGTATCGAGGATAAAAGAATTTGTGGTTCACCAGGAAACCGGAAACCGGCAATTGCTGCAACAACTCATTTTTGATGAGTTTGGGAATAAAATCAATGAACTTACATTTGACCCCGACCACCCGGGGAAGTCTGTTTTGAGCGAAATCTTCCGCTATAATCACAAAGGGTTGATATCGCAAATAACAAAAATTTGGGATGACTCCACGGAAATTGCCACTTTTTCCTACGGCCCATTTCAGCGCCTTACACTGAAACACATTGTGAATGGCAAAGGATTGAATACCATTGAGCATTATGAATATGATGAAGATGGAGAAGTAAGAGAAATCCGATTGGTCGGTGACCAAGGTATTTTTCTGAAAAAGAAATTTTTTTCAAAAGATTATGATCCAAATGGATTTATGAAAAAGGAAAAAGTAGAGATAAGGGATGAAAACGGGAAATTTATTTCACTCATCAGTCATAAACAATTTCAATATACCCACGATGGTTGGGTGAAAGAAGAAAAGTGGCTCGATTCACAAGAGCAACCAAAAAGTATCTTTGACTTTAAGTATGACATATCCGGTAAACTTCTGAGTAAAACTGAAAAGAATGGGAAAGATGAGGTTCAAACTACATTAGAATTTTCGTACAATGTTTTTGAAGAACTGACATTGAAAAAAACAGTGAATGCCTCGGGGGATAATCTGGTAGTAACTTCTTATGAATACGACCAATATGGTCATCAGGTCTTAAAAAAATCGGAATATTCAGATGGAACTGTTGAAGAGCGGAGGTGGGAATACAGTTTTCAGGAATCAGGCCTGGACGTTTTCACATTCCCGAA
>JYMV01033588.1_pt1 | contig 17818 bp, 18 predicted proteins | sample 338911 | NCBI WGS metagenome assembly JYMV01 (sample SAMN03354496, study PRJNA234377) | hydrothermal vent metagenome | biome: Deep sea; feature: Hydrothermal plumes at the Eastern Lau Spreading Center, Western Pacific Ocean; material: Seawater | place: Tonga | collected 2009 | depth 2000 m m
GGCAGGTAAGGAACCAGGTCGACGGGGCGCTCGGCGTGCCACTGCTTGTAAGGCAGCGGCCTCTGGTCCGGGTCGAAACGAGGCAGTAGCCCCATCAATTGCGGAGAATACTTGGTTTCCTCGTGATACCACTCGGCGATGGAGGGCGTCCGCCTGGAGTCCATCGACTAGACCTCCAGGTGCTTGCCAGCACGATTGAAGTTGCGACACCCATCCCCGGTCACCAGCACCACGTCCTCGATCCGACAGCCACCGAGGCCGGGGTAGTACAACCCCGGTTCGACGGTGACGACGATGCCCTCCTCCAGCACCGGTCCGTTTCGAGCGATTCGGGGCGGTTCGTGAATGTCGAGTCCGACCCCATGACCTGTGCCGTGGAAAAATCCGACCCAGGTACCGTCTCGTTTCTCGGTCGGGAAACCGGCATCGATGAAGACCTGCTGGACGCGCTGATGGATGGCATCTCCACTGGCGCCGGGTCGGATCAAGTCGATGGCCCGCTGCTGAGCCTCCAGCACGGCAGCGTGCATCTTTTTCTGCTGCTCGGTGGCAGTTCCTCGGACAACGGTGCGTGTCATGTCCCCCCAGTATCGATGAGTCATGTGCTGGGGGTAGATGTCGATGATGATCGTCTCCTCTGCGTGGAGCGGACCACTTCCAACATCGTGAGGATCACAACCCTGATCCCCCGGTGCGATGATGAAGGGACCGATCTGATACCCTTTCTCGAGCAGGAAAGATCGCACCATCGACTTGAGCCGTTCTGATGTGAGCGGCTCGCCGTCCAGTTGCAGTACCTTGCCTTCGCCGGGTTCGCTTCGTCTCACTGCATCGATCGCCATCAACATCGCCGCTTCTGTCGCAGCCTGAGATTCCTCCAGGCAAGCGATCTCGTCGGCTCGCTTGATCGATCGTTCCGGGAAGAATGGATCGCGGGAACAGCACACCTCGACATCGGCGCGTCGGAGATGGTCGGCTACCTGCAGTGGGAAACGCGCCGGCACTCGTACTCGCTGGATGGCACGCTCCCGGAGCAACTGCAGCACAACATCCTCGAAGGGCACCGGATCTCCAGCTTCCGAGCGTGCCGCTTTCTCGTGCGCAGAATAGGAGAGCACCTCATCGACACTGGCCTCCTTCTGCCCGCGCCCGAACTCGAGATCGGTCAGCATCACCGCACTCCCGCGCGCGTCCTTGAGCCAGGTGAACGCATCGCCGGCGAGGAAGCCGGATGCCCAGAGAAGATCTGATTCCCTCTCGCTGGCGTCGATGATGAGCTGGGCCTCGTCGGTCGTGTTCATGGCTCTCCTCCGGGTATCGGGCTGATGTCCGTTGATCCTACTCACCGGCGCAGGGCCGGAGCAAGGAACCGGCTCGACGCTTCTGCCCTGTGCGTCGTAATCTTATCTGAAGGCGGAGTCCCCGACCCGGGCTCTGATGTGCCCGGATGCTCCAAGGTGACGTCAAAAATTTGCCACTCTCGGCCCTGCTCCAGGGGCTCGATACCAACCGCAACAGTGGCATTCTCACCATCGAGAGCGGTGATCTGGCCATCCGTCTCGGCATCGATCCGCGCGGCGTGGAACTGCTGGCGGACTCCGGTCGGGGATCCTGCCTGCTCGGCGAGATCTTGACCTCGCTCGACATTCTCCAGCAGGAGGAACTGGCCAACATACTGGCCAATCAGGGGAAAACCGCGATCGGGGATGCCCTGTTGCGATTCCGGTTGCTCGATTCACAGATGGTGACCGGCTCGATCCGAACCCTGTTACAGGAGAGAATTCTCGAACTGTTTCGGTGGCAGGAAGCCAGTTACCGCTTCGAGGTATGCCGCTGGCAAAAAGATCGGCTCTTCACCGGAGAAGCTGTCTCCCCGTCGCTGCGATTTCCCATCCCATCTCTGCTCCTCGAAGTTGCGCGCAGAGAAGATGATGAATGTAGATTCGAGCAGACAAACATTCACTCCCACGAAATCTACCTCTCGACAGCAGACGCCGACGAACTGGCTCGAGCCATCGAGACGTCCTTGCCACTTGAACCGTTGCGTAACAAGTTCGTCAGAGCACTTCAGCAATCATGCCCACTGCATGATGTGATTCGATCGACAGGTACACCTCGCTTCCTGGCCCTCAACTCGACCAGGATTCTGGTCGAGCGCGGTCTGCTCGAACCGATGCCAACAACCGAGAAGAAAGCCATGGCAGACCGGCTGATTCAACAACGATTGCCTGGCAGAGCTATTGAGGTGCTGCGAAGTACCGTCTGCTTCGGCGATGCGGATCACGCTTGCCTGGAGAAACTGAGTCCGCTGCTGCGTCAGGAAAAGGCTCCGATCGAAGAGCGCCAGCAGGTGCTCGCGCTGCTGGCAAGAGCCAGACGAGACGCAGGCGATCTGTCGGGCACCTGCAAGGCCCTGCGCCAGCGAGCGGATTTGATGCCTAAAGATATTGATGCCCTGATAGACCTGATCTCGGCACTTCCGGGGGGGAAAGGCCGTAGAGAGAGCGAACGGTTGCTGAGTCGCCTCCATGACGCCGTCGATCATCCTCGGGATGCTCTGCGCGTTGCGGAGGTCATCGAGTCGAGTTGCGGCGGAGATCCGGGCCTGCACACACGTTGGATGAAAAACTGTGCCAGATTGCGTATTGCTGGCGGGGATACGGAGGGCGCCTCCAGGCTGATTCATTCGCTACTGCGAGAGGGAGTGCGCAGGAACAGAGACAGGAAATCTCTGCAAGATGTGCTGGCTCTTCTTGAATCGATCGACCCACGAGCCCACCGTAGTTGGCGTCATCGGCTCGCGAGAAAAGGGAGTGCTGCCCGACGCAGTGGCGGTGTACTGCTGGCGGCTGCATTTGCGCTGGTCGCGTTTCTGGTTGCAAAGCAAGATGCTATCTCGCCGGAGCAGGTCCGTGCAGAGGGTCCCGGCCAGACCGACCCCCTGATCGCAGCACAGATTTCGGTTCCAGAACCTGCGCCCGTTCCCTCGGCACCACCCGCCGTCATGGAGCGTTCCATCTCTCTGGCGTTCAGACTGCGCAACGAGGGGAAGCTGATCGAAGCGCTACATGTCATCGAGGAATTGAAGATCGATCGGTTGCCCCTGACAACGCGAAGGTCCATCGAAAAAACACGCAACGAGATGACCCAGTACATCCACGAGGCAAAACTCCTCTTCGATCATTCGCTACAATTGATCGAGCAGGGGGAACATCAACGGGCTCTCGCCCTACAACTGGAACTGGTTCGAGAATTTCCCCATTCTCCCGTCCTGGGTCAACTGAACCTGGAGATCCCCGTAGATATGGTGCCTGCGGCAACCAGGATTCTCGTCGATGGTGACCCGGTGGACATCCGGCAATTCAACGATCGAGCCAGCACGGTGCTGCTGCCTGCAGCGAACTCGGTACTACTGACAGCAGAGAGCCCTGGGCACGCATCTCAGTTGCTCTGGCACGACCCGGGCCAACACGACTCGCTCTCGTTCCTGCTCTCGCGCACTCCCGATCACACGGTGTCGGGGCTGATCCCGATCGAGACGATCCTGGCAAACGATGGAGAGCCGCTGGTGATCATGGATCGTCAGTCGACTCTCCATGCGCTCTCGATGGATGGTCTGGAAGAGGCGTGGCAACTCTCTCTCGCTGGAGCCGGCGATCTGCTCGCTGGAGCACTGACGATGGATCGATGCGTCTTGCTGGCAACAACGACAGGACATCTGATTCGAGTCGAGCTCGATAGTGGTGCAATCCGCTCGCGCATTCGCATCGCCACCAACGGCGGAATCATTCGCGACACTCCCGTTGCGGCCGGTTCCATCTTCGCAGTCATTACCTCCAACGGGATGGTACACGCCTTCGAACCCGATTCCCTGGCTCCTCTCTGGAATCGTGAGTTCGACAGCCTGCGCAAGGGAGCGCTACTCACTGCCGCCGATGGCCTGGTGATCGCAACGCCCGATGCTCTGATCGGTGTCGACCCTTCAACAGGATCAGAACTGTGGAACACTCCACTCTCGCACAAGCCCATCGCGACCACTGCGCTGGGTGATTCCATCTTCCTCGTCGCTGGCTCGGCCATCGAGAAGTACTCCGGAGACACCGGCGCAAAGATCTGGAGTGTCTCCACCACCGTCGATGCTAAGGACACCCTGCTCTGCTCACGGGATGTGCTAGTACGCGTTTCCAGCGATGGCTCCCTCGAGCGGATCGATCCTGAAACGGGCACAATCATCTGGTCGAGTACTGGTCCCCTCGATCCGATCAGCGCCACTGTCTCCGTTGACCGAATCGCCATCGTCGGTGTCGATCAAAACCTGCAGGTCTTTGATCTCGGCGACGGCAGTGCTCTGTGGGCACATCGCGGCCAGACACCCTGGACAGCAACGGTATTTCAAGGTGACCAATTGGTCGTCTCCGACCAGCAGGGATCATTGCTCATCTTTGACAGGAAGCCGCTGGTTGGCGATTTGCCGGCGAAGGCAGGACCATCGTAGTCTTTGGTACAGACCGTGGACCAATTTTTCCATCGCAGCCATCAGTTCCGGAGGATCCGTGGGAATCATCGAATCCTGGATGAAGCGCCCTCGCAAATGCGAAGAACATCTCGCCGAACTGTTCGCCCCAGGCGCCGAAACCCGGTTGCTGGAGCGAGCGCAGCAACTGGATGAACGGGGCGACCACCTCGACGCCACTCAGCTCCTGCGTGCCGGAACCGTGAGGTTTTATCCCTGGAACGAGGGCGAGGCGGCACTCGATCGGTACGAGCGAAGCCGTGCGAGGGCATCGCTGGCATCCTTGCAGGACGCCGTCGATTCCAGATATTCTGCAGCCGATGCAGCGAACCTGTCGGCTGCGCTCAACCGTCTGGGAGATTCCTCCGGAGCTACCAGCTGGGCACATGCGGCCATCGAAGAGGACCCCTGTAATCCCGAGGGCTATCTGGCCATCGCTCGAGGTTTCCTTCGCCGATTCCGTCGCGAGGATGACTCCGTTGCCGGACTTCATGCACTGCGATACCTCTCCAAGGCGTGTCAATTGGATCCTGGACATGGTGAATGCCTGAGAGCTCTGGCGATGTTGTTGTTGCTACTGGGGGCACCGGTCGCTGCTTCAAAGGTACTCCGCACGATCACCAGGGTCTCGCCATCGGATCCGATAGTGCTGGCACTGGATGCTCTCACGAAGATCCTACCGCCCGAAAACACAACGAATGTTCAGGAACTGTTCCTTCGCTGGGAATCTGGCTCGGCTCCGACCAACGATGAATCCACCAGGCAGACGATTCCCGCTCCTGGGGAATTCGATGTCTGGGAAATCGATGCTACTCGCTCACTTGTCGCCTGCAGCGACGGTGCAGATCAGGGACAGCAGATGACGGAGAGCCTCTCGGTACTCACTGGGTCGCTGTACCAGGCAACTCCAAGGATGGGCCTGGGAGAGTTCTCGAGGTTCACTGCCCGGGGACCCGGTGGGGTGCTGATCGGACTTGCAGAATCCGGATCGATGATCGTCTCTCATTGCAATCGCCGATCGCTTGAATCCTCACTGGGCCGCTGGCTCGAGAGTGACCGGGGAAGGGAGACGATCCGATGAATCGACTACTCGAGAAATTGAATGAAATCCCTGGAGTGCTGGGAAGCATGGTGATGACTGACGATGGCATTCCCGTCGCCTCACGGCTCTCGGAAGAAATTGACGAGGAGTGTGTTGCGGCTTTTTCCTCGACGGCACGGCTCGCGGTGAATCGCACGGCGATGCTCTGCTCGGGCGAGGAGCCAGAGGAAGTGATCCTCGAGGCAGATGGCGGCAACCTGCTGCTGATCTACCTCGACGGAGCGACGCTCGCAGTGATGACTCATGCGGGCCTTGAATTGAATACAGGTCTTTTAGAAATCCGCAGCCTTGCCAGACGGTTGAGCGGAATCCTCGAGATCCGGATCTCCTGACCATCAGGAATCCGGACGATCATGGAGAGTGAAACATGGTACAGATCAACTTCGCGCTGAAAGAAGTCAATTGCAAGATCGTGTACTACGGCCCGGGGCTCAGTGGTAAGACCACGAACCTCGAGGTAGTACACAAGAAGGCACCCGACACCAGTGTCGGCGACCTCACCAGCATCGCCACCGAGGGGGACAGAACCCTCTTCTTCGACTTCCTCCCCCTCAACCTGGGACAGGTGGCAGGGATGAAGACGAAATTCCAGATCTACACCGTCCCCGGACAGGTGTATTACAACTCCACTCGCAAGCTCGTGCTGCAGGGAGCAGATGGAGTCGTCTTCGTCGCAGACTCCAAGCGTGGCAAGATGAATGAAAACATCGAGAGCCTGAAAAACCTCGAGGAGAACCTCAAGGAGCATGGGCTCGACATCGCCAACACGCCGATCATCTTGCAATACAACAAGCGAGACTTGCCGGATGTCTACAGCGTCGAGGAAATGGAAGAAGCGCTCAACTCCTGGGATGCACCCCACTTCGAGGCTGTTGCCCGCGATGGCCAGGGTGTTTTTCCGACCCTCAAGAGGCTCGCCGGAATGGTGCTGGAATCTCTCAATGAGAACCACGCCCCGAGAAGGTCCCCCTCGGTTGTGGCTCCGAAGGCCTCGACAGACTCCTCCGGTGGGAGCACCACCGCTACTGCGGTCGCTACTTCCAGAACAGGAACAATGCGCACGCAGAGAACTGCTTCAGTCACTGGATCGGTTGCACGAACACGTGCATCGGTCAGTACTCAGGCACCCACGGTACGCACCACGTCAAGTGGAGCGCGACCAGTGCTCGTCACATCTCCTCGGCGCAGAAAACGTCGTAGTTCGATGGTTGTGGGATTTGTCCTGACCTCGATCGTCGCAGCAACCGTGTTGCTGCATCTCGCCGGTATCATCCGGATCTTGCCCTGAGCACGGGAGGAAACAGTACAGTGGTTACCGATAGCGATCATCTACGCAATCAGCGAGTAGTTTTTTACAGCGACGACATCGAGCAGATCGATGTGGTTCTCGCAGAATTTCTCGAGCTCAGTGGCAGCAAGTGCAACCTGCTCATCGACAAGGAAGGGCACATGGTGACCAGCGGTGGAGATACCAACTCCATCGACGAGCAAACCGTCGCTGCCCTCGTCGCCGGGTCGTACGCAGCTACCCGAGAGATGGCAAAATTGCTGGGGGAGGACGAGTTTTCGGTTCTCTTCCACCAGGGAAAGCGCGATAGCATCCAGCTTTCCATGGTCGGCAACAGAACCATCATGGCGACCGTCTTCGACGACCAGACCACTGTCGGAATGGTTCGCCTCTATGCACGCGCCGCCTGCGAGAAACTTGACGCCATCTTCGAGGAGATCCGCACCAGGCCCCAGAAGAAGGCTTCCCTGGATGCTGAGTTCGGGAGTTCTGCCAAGGGTGCTCTCGACTTCTTCTTCACCGAGTGAGGGCGCGAGAACCGCAGTCAGCGGTTCTCGCTCTCCTTCTGCCGCTCCTGTTCCTCGCATAGATCGAGCAACAGAGCGCGAATATCCCATTGTCTGTCGGCAATCTCTGCAAGAGAGTAGCTCGCCTCGGAGAGAAACTTCACCACCGCAAATCCGAACACACCCGCCAGCGCGAACAGAGTGCAAGCAACAAAACCGCCAATGCTTTGATCGAAGGCGGCAAAGATGGCGAGAATCAGGGCAACTCCAAAAATCGTCCAGGCGATCACCATCAACATGTGCCCCAGCAACCTCAGTCGCCGATTTCTGGTTCCCATGCGTGGCTGGAAGTTGCGAACCGAGTCCTCGATCGCACCCCTGTTGCCATCGTGACGCTCTTTCTCCTCGAGTTCCCTCAGCAACGCAAGCCGTGAACTGTATTCCTGCTCCCGTCTCTGCTTGCCGCGGATCTTCTCCTCGATTTCACGGACTCCAGCCTCATCATGAACCTTGGTTTTCTTGCCACAGGTGGGACAGGTAACCCCGCTACCGAGGCTTGCATCTGGCGCTGAAAACCCTGAACCGCAGTGCTCACAGATCGAAGCGATCGCCATCGACACTCCCAACCAGTTCTCCACTGCCTGACCGCAATTCTGGATGGAGCCATCTGTTGATTCCATCGGGCAACTTGATCGTAGAGTTGAGAAGTGGGGTCGGCAAGAAGAGACAGGGTCACCCGGCCAGGCGAAGCCTTCAGAGCCCAGTGAAACCAGTGAAGCGGGGGTGGATCGGCCGTGCCGATCCACCCCCGCCACTGGAGCCATGGATGGGGTCCAGAGTTTATTCGCGGAACACCGCGGGTTGAATGCCCATCATTCCCAGCGCAAGCGATGCAGCCTCGATGATCTCCACCTCGTTGCTCGCCATCGCGCCCTCTACCGCCTTGAGAACTGCAGGTTCGACCATTCCGCTGCCCCGATGAATGTTACCGAGGGCAATCAGCGCATGGACTCTCAGGTCAACACTGGCGTCATCACCCTCCTCGACCACTCGTACCAGTGCAGGACTTGCAGCGGCAGGTGCGAGCCAGGAAAGCGAGTGACATGTCGGGATCCGTACCGTGTCAGACGGTACATCCAGAGCGCTGATCAATGCATCTGTGGTCGAAGAAAGATCAAACTTGCTACTGCTGCTGGCAAGAAAACGGATCGACAGGGCTGCTTGACTGGCCACCTCGTCTCCGCGGGAAGTTCTGGTTCCTGCGAGTAATCCGACAAGCAGGTCATTTCTCAACCTCAGGGCGTCGATGGCACGATTGACAACGAACACCCCGGATTCTTCATCACCGTAGGTGGCCTGCGCCTGTGTGAAGTTCTCGTCATCTACGAACACGATGATCGGCGTCCTTCTGGTCCTGTAATCAGCTCGCAAACGACGGATCACATCGGCAGCCGGTAGCGAACCGGTGTCGCTGGAAATGGCGATCAGGTCCTTGGGAAACGAGATGGCTCTTTCAAGCCCGCGCAGTGGATCAGTATCGTTGAAGGGCTCGACGTTGGCTCGTCGGAGCAAAGAAGCGACGCGCAGGGCATCGTCCTGGTCGGGAAAGATGGTCAATGCCACCCTGCGGCTCGCCTCGGAAAGACCCTCAGCCAGAGCCGGTACCACTACACTGAATCCACTGAAGGATCCGCTCGGGTTTTGATACGCCACGCAACGCGCAGCGGCAAACCTCACGCCACGGTGATCGTTGATCAGCGCAGCCTGTACCGCATCAGGCACCTGCGTCTCAGTCATTCCCAGGTAGAAGAGCCGAATCGCGGCCAGCAGATCGATGGCAGCCTGTGGGCGTCGATCTGCCAGAGCAAGATCGAGTGCGGAGTTGAGAACATCGACAGGCATCGAGTACGCAGAGCAGCGCACCCTTTCCATCTCGAGCTTTCTGCCACGCAGGCTCGCCAGTTGCGATTCGTCAGCGTCTCCGGCCTCGACCTGATTGGAGATGACGGCGCTGACATCTCGGTACTCGCTCCAACGCGCCATCAGATTGCAGGCGCTGAGGGCCAGAGCGGATGCTCCGTCAGACTGGACACTGAGAGCGTCACCGATCAATTGTTCAGCACGCAACTCATTGAGTTCCCAACCCTCAACATCTCTGTAGGAAAGACCGGAGTCGGTAACAGCCCACACGACGGGATCGTGATAACTACGAACCATCAGTCCAGAGTCGATACTGAACAAATGGGCCTGATCGATGAGCTTCTGGTAGGCCGAGGATGTTGCACTTCCTGGCACGATGGTATTGGCAGCAGAAACAGCGGATGCCTCGATCAGTGGATCGGTGGTACTTTCTGCGAGCCAACGGAGGCTAGGAATCGCGGCCGGATTGCCGATCTTCTGCAGGGATGCGATGGCACCGGTGACCACTCCTTGTTGTGACGAATGAAGACAGCGACAAAGTGGCATCACGGCATCGTCTGCCAGGCGAATGATCGCCTGAATCGCCCGCACCCTGGCATCTTGCTCGGGCTGAGCCAGCCGCTCAATCAGACCCGGCATCAGGTAGACTCCATGGTCGCTGATCGCCAGGTAGAGCACCTTGGTTCGCTCCAGCAGATCCTCATCAGAAAAATAGGTGCTCAGCGCAGCGGAGATCGCCGACGCATCCATCGAGCGTCGCTTCGTCTCCAGCGATGTGAGTCGTAGCAACGAACCCATCTGAGCTCCGAGCGTGTCGTCGCCAGAACGGATCACCTTGATCAACTGGCTGTAGCCAACCTGATCCACCCACGCCAGTGCCTCCTCTGAAGTCACATCCAGCAACAAGGCGCGCTCGAAACGCTGCTGTGCGTCGGAGAGTTTGCCCTGTTGAAACAGATTGATGCCCTCATCGAGTAGTTTTTGTACATCCGGCCGCATCTGCGCCGACAGCGACACCGATCCCGATACGGTCAGGATCACAGTGGCGACGATCGCCAAGATCATGTGGAGGAATCGACGGTTCTCCGTCCGGCACTCCATGACCACCTCTTTCATGCTCATCTGTCCCCTTCTGGGCGTCTCCAGCTGGTGAGGCGCAACGATGCGATCACCAAATAGGAGCGCAGTTCTAAAGGTGTATCGAAAAAGTTTTCAGGAAAAATGGGAATACCTCCGAACAGAACTCCTGCCCCGGAAGCCCGAGACGGAGCCACCTCCGCGAGGTCCATTCCCTCCTGCACATCTCTTTCCATCCCCCGAAAATCAGGACTTCGTCGCAGTCACGCTGAGACGACAGACCTGCTCCCCGAAGTCCACCACGCAAATCAGCCACCACCGACGAAACCTCCCCGATGGCACAAGTCGACCGCATGGCGAGTCCATGTTGTCGCACAGGACCCCGCCGCTGTCGAGCCTTCGCACGCAACTGATACACGGGAAGGCTCCACTGGCCTCTTGTAGCGACTCTCTGGCATATTACGGTTGCATCGAGGGCGCTCCACCCTTAGCACGGTGGGACAGCGTTGGACTCAAAACGAAAGTCATAAGTAAAGTCAAATGAACAGTTTGAGGTTACCTCGTCAAAGCACACTCTTCATCGACGCCTCGAACGGTGTCGCCGGCGACATGTTGATGGCGGCTCTGGTCGATCTCGGCGTACCGCAGCAGCAGTTGATCGAGCCGCTCTCCCTCGCTCTTCCTGAGCACCGACTGGAGTTTTTTCAGGAGACGAGAAGGGGCATCGTCGGTCGTCGAGCCCGGGTCAAAGCCTGCGAAGCATCGCCGCCGCACCGCCACCTTGGCGATCTGATCGCTGCCCTCGATCACCCACAGATACCTGAAGCTGTGCGCGATCAGGCGACCATCGTCTACCGCCACCTCGCCGAGGCAGAGGCAAAGGTTCACGGTTCGACACCTGAACAGGTTCATTTCCACGAGGTAGGTGCCATCGATGCCCAGGTCGACATCCTCGGCACATTGCTGGCGATCCACTGGCTCCAACCTGCAGAGATCATCGTCTCGCCGCTGGCACTGGGCAGCGGAGTTGTCGAGGCCGCCCACGGGATCATCCCCATTCCTGCACCTGCGGTCGTCGAACTGCTGCGCGGCTTTCCTGTCTGTGCCGGTGCAGCAGGACGCGAGTTGACGACCCCGACAGGCGCTGCGTTGCTGATCAGCCTCGCCGATCGATTCTGTCATGCACCTGAAGGCTCTCCGGTGGCGCAAGGTTGGGGTGCGGGCACCCGCATTGCCCCGGCCTGCGATCCTCCCAACATGGTTCGCGCGATGCTCCTTGAAACCAGCGTCCTCACCCGGGAAACGATCGCGGTGCTCGAAACTCACATCGATCATCTATCCGGAGAAGAAACCGGCGGCGTGGTCGATGCCTTGATGGAATCGGGGGCCCTCGATGCCGTACTGGTTCCCGCCTGGATGAAAAAATCGAGGCCGGGACAGTTGTTGACCGTGATCGCCAGACCCGAGGACCGGGAACGCCTGATCGGTGAGATCCATGTTCTCACCGGTACCCTGGGTGTACGAGAGCGGTTACAGCAACGCAGCACCTTGCGTCGAGAAGAGGGAACCATCGATGTCGCCGGATCGCAGATCCGCATCAAGAAGGCCTGGCTGGGAGACCAGCTCATCTCGGTACGACCAGAGCAGGACGACCTCAGGGCGACCGCCCGATCGAGTGGCTTTTCTGCGACAGAAATCCGCCGCCTGGCGGAGATCGAGATCGAAAAAGTCGGTCATTCCAGTGAATGAGCCCCCAACTCCTGCGTCATCCCCGGTAACGACCTCCAAGACAGGGCGTCCCACGGGGGGAAATGTGGATGTGGAGCAGGATGATGAAGACCGCCGCCTGGTGCACCGGCACCTCTCCGGAGATGTCGGTGGATTCGAGGACCTCTATCGGCGTCACAGAGAACGCATCTTTGCCGTGCTGGTGCGGATGCTTCGCAACCGGGAGGATGCGCTCGAGGCGACCCAGGAGGTGTTCATCCGGATTCACCGGGGGCTCGATTCCTTCGATCCATCCGGTCGATTTCTCACCTGGGCCTATCGCATCGCGACCAATCACGCCATCGACCGGATTCGGCGGCGCAAGGTCCGAAAAGAGACCCCGATCGTCGAGGAGTCCGTGGCCGCCGGCTCTGATCTGCGCACCGGTCGCAGCAGCCAGCCGCAGGGCGCGGATGCGATGGAACGTGAGGAGATCGCCACCGCGATACACGATGCTGTCGGAGAACTGGGCGACGCCCATCGCATCGTATTCACGCTCCACTGCTACGAAAACCTCTCCTACGGTGAGATCGCTGCAGTGCTGGGGATTCCGGTGGGCACGGTGATGTCTCGCCTCTACCACGCTCGGCGCAAGATCAGGGATGCACTTCCTGGCGACTGGGATCCGGGTGGACCGAGCCGCTCACGAGAAAGGAAACCGGAATGAACGAATCCTCTGACCTGCAACGATTTCAGGAGTTGATCGAGGCTTCTGCGGAGCGTGAGTTGACCGAGGTGGAGACCGCGTTCATCGGTCGGATGGGGTTCCGTTCCGAGCAGTGTCGGCAGTGGCTCGAGGCGGATGCCGAGGTGGTGGCTGCTGCGGTGGAGCAGGATCCGCTCCGCACCGTGCCCGCCGCCACCACTCTCGACTGGGCGAGAGTCGACGCAGGACTTCGTCGCGCCGGAGCCTTGCCTGACTCCAGAACACGATCCAGAAACGCCTGGCCGCTGCTCCCCGCCGTTGCTGCTCTGCTGCTCTGTATCGGGGTCATTAACGCGATCCTGCGCGATGGCCTCTCCACCATCCCGCAGGCGCCTCCCGAGGTGGTCGCGGAAGTTCTCGACTTGCCTGAAGGCGATGGAAGTCTCATCCTGCACGAGGGGGATGATGAAGGCGTCTTGATGATCATCCTCTCGAACGGATAGGGAAGCGCATGAAAGCCTGGATCACTGCTCTCGGATTGGTGCTTTCGATCACGTCTGCAGGGCGTGCCGCTGCCGAATCGCCGCTACAGGGTGACCGTGTGAGTCCCATGGCGGTCTCTCTCGATGTCGTTCACACGGTCGGCACCGATGCCGGTGGCGTCCCCGATTCGCTGAAGAAGTACGGCAAGTACCTGCGTCGAGCCGGCTCGGAGAACTGGAAGTTGACCTCGAGGAAGAGCCAGCAATTGAAACCCGGGGCCGAAAAACTGGTGACCCTGCCCGGAAAACTGGGGAAGGCGAGGATCTCCCTGGATGCGAGGGGTGTCGCAACCGTCAAGATCGTGGACATGAAGGGTAAAAGCCTCGGTACATACCGTTCCAGCCGTTTCCCGCTCGTCATCGCCAATAACCGGCTGCGCATCGACGGCAAACCCTATGTCTTCATCCTCGACCGCCCGATCAAGAAATAACGCAACAACCCGGAAATCCATTGCAGAGATACCCCTCCAGATCCGATCTTTTCAGATATGGAGAGTTACAGGATCGCACTACTGGGACTGGGGACCGTCGGACGGGCAGTTGCTGAATTGCTGTGCACGACGCGTGACGAATGCGCAACTCGCGCTGGGCGCCCGATCGAGGTCTCCCGGATCGTCGTGCGAGATCCATCTCGCGATCGAGAAGTTCCCCCAGATCTTCCAGGAGAGGCGATCCTCGGAGGCGATGCCATCGAGGCCATCTCCGATCCAGAAATCGATGCGATCGTCGAACTCGTCGGCGGAACCGAAGCTCCTCTCGAATGGATCCGCCTCGCTCTTGAGCAGGGAAAGGACGTGATCACCGCCAACAAGGCGGTGCTTGCTGTCCACGGAGATGAGTTGTTCGGTGTTGCCGAGAATCACGGCAGTTCACTCTACTACGAGGCTTCGGTGGCGGCTGCAGTGCCGATCCTCCAGGTCATCCAGCAGGGAATCCCGGCAGGCCCGGTCGACCGCCTGACTGGAATCCTCAATGGAACCTGCAACTTCATCCTGGGGCGGCTCGAGGAACTCTCCTTCGATGAATCGGTCAAGGCCGCGCAGGCGGCGGGACTCGCCGAAGCCGATCCCACTCTCGATATCAGTGGCATGGACTCCGCACACAAACTGGCACTGCTCGCACGCATCCTGCTCGGCTGCAGCGTGCCGCTAGAGAATCTCAGAATCGAGGGGATCGAGGGGCTCTCACCTCACGACATCGAGTTTGGCTGGGAGCATGATCTGAGCCTCAAACTGATCGCCATGCTGAGGAGAAATGGCCACGGAACATCACTCGGAGTGATGCCATGCTTCCTGCCCAACTCTCATCCACTCGCTTCGGTTCGCGATGAGGACAACGCCGTCTTACTCGAGGCGGAACCCTTTGGAGCACTGGTGTTGCAGGGCAAGGGAGCAGGAGGAATGCCGACAGCAGGGAGTGTCGTCGCCGATATCATCCGTGCTGCTCGTGGTGAATCCATCGCCACCCCCCGCTCCGGGGTCCTCGAACAGATCACCGATCCTGGCGAACTCCCGGTGAGGCACTACTTGCGCCTCGAGGTCCCGGATCGGCCCGGAGTTCTGGCGAGGGTCGCAGGCGCACCGGGATCGCGGCGCTCGATCAACCGGAAATCCTCGACTCGGTCGGGGAACAGGTACCGATCCGGATCATGACTCACTCCGTGGCGACAACCCAACTCGATGCCGCACTCGCCTTGCTCGACGAGGATCTTCGCAGTATCACCGGGCCGATACGAATCCGGATCGAGGAGTAAAGATGGCAGGAATCATCGAACGATACAGAAATCGCCTCCCGGTGACGGGAGATACCCCCGTGATCAGCCTCGAGGAAGGCTCGACCCCGCTGATCCCTGCACCGGCGTTGAGTGCTCTGCTCGGGGAAGATCGCCAGGTCTTTCTGAAGTTCGAGGGGCTCAATCCGACCGGCTCCTTCAAGGACCGTGGCATGACGCTGGCGGTGTCGAAGGCGATGGAGGAAGGGTGCCGCGGAGTCATCTGTGCATCGACCGGAAATACATCGGCCTCGGCCGCAGCCTATGCTGCCAGGGCTGGAGTCCCCTGCTGGGTGGTACTGCCCGCGGGCAAGGTCGCTGCGGGAAAACTTGCGCAGGCGATCGTTCATGGAGCCATCGTCATCCCCATCGATGACAACTTCGATATTGCCCTGCAACGGGTCATCGAGATCGCCGATGCAGAAGGCATCACGCTGGTGAACTCGATCAATCCCTACCGGATAGAGGGCCAGAAAACGGTCGCATTCGAGATCATCGATGAACTGGGCAGCGCACCGGCGACGCATTTTCTACCGGTCGGAAATGCGGGCAACATCACGGCAACATGGCGTGGCTACAGCGAGGATAGAGAGACGGGACGAATCCAGGTTCCTCCCCGGATGATCGGTTGTCAGGCTGCTGGATCGGCGCCCATCGTCACCGGCGCCGTGGTCGAGAACCCGGAGACGATCGCCACCGCCATCCGAATCGGCAACCCAGCCTCATGGCAGGGAGCTCTCGGAGCGATCGAGGAGTCCCATGGAGCGATCCTTGCGGTCGAGGACGAGCAGATCCTGGCCGCCTACCAGCACCTCTCCACGAATGAGGGAGTCTTCTGTGAGCCTGCGAGTGCTGCTTGCGTTGCGGGATTGCTGAAGCAGCATGAAGCGGGAATCGAAATCGCTCCTGCCGGGGCCACCATCGTCTGTACGCTCACAGGACATGGCCTGAAAGATCCTGAGCGCGCTGTCGATGGGACCGTACTTCCAGAGCCGATCGGCTCGGACCTCGATGCCCTGCGCCGGGCGATGGGATTATCATGAATCGCTCGATCATTCACGCGCCTGCTTCGAGCGCTAACATCGGACCCGGCTTCGACGTGCTGGCGCTGGCTGTAAATCTGGCCATCCGTGTCGAGTTGCAGGCTGCCGGAAGCGATGGTTTCTCGCTCGAGATCTCTGGTGAAGGGAGTGATTCCCTGCCGACTGATCGATCCCACCTCATCGTCAGCACCGCTGCAGAAATCGCAGGAGATGCCATCGAGTCGGTGGCCTGGAAGATCGAGAGCAACATCCCGATGGCACGAGGACTCGGATCGAGTGCCGCTGCGCACGCATGCGGCGTCGCGGCAGGGATTCTGCTACGCGATGGCTGCGCTCCACAGCCGGAGGAGGTGTTTCAGCGCCTCAGCGACCTCGAAGGGCACCCCGACAACGCTGCGGCATGTGTTGCAGGGGGGTTTCAAGCAGGGGGCCGAGTTGGAGAGCGCTGGACCCGCTCGCATCTGGCCATCGAATCTGCACCTCGGCTACTCACCCTGATCCCTGCAGTGGCTCTGGAAACGGTCCGGGCGAGAGCAGCGCTCCCCGAGCAATACCCTCGAACTGACGCCGTCGGAAATCTCCAGTCGCTGGCAACTCTCATCTCGGGTCTCGCCAGAGGCGACTGGGATGCGGTTCACCAGGGCTGCGTCGATCGCCTTCACCAGCCTTACCGTCTGCCACTGATCGCTGGCCTGGGCGATGCACTCGAATCTCTGCGCGCAACTCCAGAACTACGAGGAGGCTGGCTCTCGGGAGCAGGTCCGACCCTCGCCGCATTCATTCCCGACCCCTCCTCCGGAGCCGAACTCGCCGCCGAAGCGGTAAAGGTCCTCCAGGATGCCGGGGTTCCCTGTCGGGTACAGATCCTCGAAATCGATCCGCTTGGACTTCGGGTGGAGGAAACGCAATGACCCCCTCCGAACTGAACAAACCCGTCGTGGTTCTGAAATTCGGGGGCTCCAGCATTGCGACCCCGAACCTGATCAGGAATGCGGCCCAGCGGATAGCTCGCTGTCGGTCAGAACAGAAGCACGTCGTGTGCGTCGTGTCCGCCATGGGTGACACCACCGATCAACTCAGTTCGCTGGCCCGCGAGGTTTCCAGCAATCCCTCCTGCAGGGAGATGGATGTGCTGCTCTCCGCAGGCGAGGTCCAGTCGATGGCTCTGCTCTCCATGGCCCTGACAGAACTGGGTGTACCAGCGATCTCGTTGACCGGTCAGCAAGGCGGCATCCTGACCGATGACCGCCATGCAGATGCGAGAATTCTACGCATCGATCCTGCGCGAGTGGTCGAGTCTCTCCATGAAGACCATGTCGTGGTGCTGGCTGGATTCCAGGGCACCGACGAACAACTGGAGATCACGACACTGGGAAGAGGCGGATCCGATACCAGTGCAGTTGCCATGGCAGCAGCTCTGGAAGCGGAGCGCTGCGAAATTCTTACCGATGTGGCCGGCGTGTTCACCGCCGACCCTCGGCTGGTGTCCAGTGCGAAGCAAATTTCTACACTCAGTTATGACGAGATGCTCGAGATGGCCAATCTGGGTGCCAAGGTACTGCACGGCCGGTGCGTGGAACTCGCACGCCGTTTCCAGGTGCCGCTGGTGGTCGCCTCGGCGACGGAGGAACTCCCTGGTACCA
>JYMV01051072.1_pt1 | contig 17803 bp, 16 predicted proteins | sample 338911 | NCBI WGS metagenome assembly JYMV01 (sample SAMN03354496, study PRJNA234377) | hydrothermal vent metagenome | biome: Deep sea; feature: Hydrothermal plumes at the Eastern Lau Spreading Center, Western Pacific Ocean; material: Seawater | place: Tonga | collected 2009 | depth 2000 m m
TTGCAGATAGGAAATTATTCTTTTCAGACCTCCATAGTGAACCCTGGTACGAGTGCCTTAAAACTGAAAATTAATGAAACCACTCATAATAAAATTAAAAATATTTAGGGAACAGGGTTTTCCAGTGGTGAAAATTTCTTTTTACCAAAAAAACCTTAGTATCCCTAGGGAAAATTTGTAAAGTCGTGTTGAATCGTATTTTTTATTTTATATTTATAATAACAGCAATATCGTTTCCCCAAGAACCAGACGTGGGAATCAAAGAACTGTTGAACAAAAAGTTACTGTCTGAACCTAAATTATATCATTATCCCCCAGACCCATTGTTCACGGATCGACCTTTCAGCCTAGATATGGTCATGGATATTCCTGATGCCTCAGCCCAATTAGTGTTATTATTCTTTAAGACAGATCAGATGACAAACTATCGGGAGATCAGTTTAAAGGAAAACCGCGGATTATATCGCTTCAAGGTAAAAACAGGTGAATTTCCTGGTCAATCAATAGACTACTTTTTTGTTGTTCATACAATTGAAGGTGAGATATATGGGACGCCACTTAATAGTAAAGGGATTTTAATTCCCGTTAAAAGGAAGTTTTTGGACCCTATCCAATACTACGAGCGAAAGAAACGGATGAATCAATGAGCACTCCCACAAGTCGTGTGAAAGAACTCCGGGAGATCATTGAGCAACACAATTATAATTATTATATCTTAGATGCTCCCTCTATTTCTGATGGTGAATATGACATCCTGTTTAAGGAGCTGGAAGTCCTTGAAGCAGAGCATTCGGAACTCATAACACCAGACTCACCTACCCGGCGAGTCGGTTCTGAACCGCAGACAGGATTCGGAACCATCCAGCACAGATTACCTATGCTGTCCCTGGGCAATGCTATGAATGATGACGAACTTATTGCCTTCGATGAACGAATGAAAAAAGGACTGGGCACCGATATCGATATTGTATACATATCCGAACCAAAAATAGATGGTTTAGGAGTAGAGCTTGTCTATGAACATGGTACATATATCAGCGGATCTACCCGAGGTGATGGTTTTATAGGCGAAGATATCACGCAGAATCTGAGAACTATCCGATCTTTGCCCATTAAACTCCGAGGGGAAGTTATTCCGACCCTATTGGAGGTGAGAGGTGAAGTATTTATTAAAAAAGATGATTTTGCGACATTGAATAAAACTCAGGAAAGGGAAGAAAAACCCGTTTTTGCCAATGCCAGAAACGCAGCAGCCGGTAGCCTTCGCCAACTGGACTCTAGGATTACTGCCAGCCGCCCTTTATCCCTTTACTGCTACGAAGCGGGTAAAATTGAAGGAGTCATCTTTGAAACTCATTATAAATTTCTATTGGGTCTGAAAGACTTTGGATTACCCGTAAATCCCTTGATAGAAAAGGTAAACGGGGGCAGAAAACTCATAGCCTATTACCAGAAGCTGGAATCTATACGAAGTGAGCTTCCTTATGAAATTGATGGCACAGTATTCAAAATTAACGACTATGAACAACGGGATAAATTAGGCACACGAAGCCGATCCCCCCGCTGGGCTATTGCAGGCAAATTCAAAGCCCAGCAGACTACCACAGCAATCCGAGATATTATAGTGCAGGTAGGGCGTACAGGAGCATTAACGCCAGTGGCAAAATTAGCGCCGGTCTTGCTTTCAGGTGTAACAGTCACCAATGCCACCCTTCATAACCAAGACGAGATAGACCGTAAGGACATCCGGATTGGAGACACAGTTTTGATCGAGCGAGCCGGAGATGTGATCCCAAAAGTAGTGCAGGTTATCCTAAAGAAACGCCCTAAAGATTCAATCCCCTACTATATTGATGCGCACTGTCCTGCCTGTGCCCATAAATCGTTCAAACCAGACGGTGAAGCAGTAGCCCGTTGTGTCAATATATCCTGTCCGGCACAGGTGAAGGGCCGAATTCACCATTTTGTATCCAGACTAGCTATGAATATAGATGGGCTCGGTGAAAAGATTGTAAACCAACTCGTGGAAACAGGGCTTTTAAAGACCATTGATGATATTTTTGTTCTTAAACAGCAAATGCTAGCTGATCTAGAAGGCTTGGGTGAAAAATCAGCGGAAAACTTGATTCAGGCCATTCATGAATCGAAGCAAACCACCTTTGCCCGCTTTGTTTACGCTTTAGGAATTCGCAATGTGGGTGAGCACAGCGCCAAGCTTCTGGAAAAGCATTACAAAGGTAGTATAAAAAAATTCCAGCAGACCACCGTAGAAGAGTTAGAAACCATTGATGAGATTGGCCCTACCATTGCCCAGACAGTGACCCAATTCTGGCAGGATACAAATAACAGGATCATGGTCCAAAACTGCCTGAACCGGGGAGTATCCTTAGCAAAAATAAAAAATAAAATGGATCAGCCCTTAACTGGACAGATTTTTGTCTTCACTGGTTCATTAGAAAAATTCACCCGCCAAGAAGCCAAGATAATGGTGGAACACTTAGGAGGGAAAACAACCGACTCAGTAAGTAAAAAAACAAGCTATGTTGTCGCAGGCCCCGGAGGCGGATCCAAACTTAAAAAAGCCAAAGAACTTGGTTCATCAATAATATCAGAAAATGAATTTTTAGAGATGCTTCGTTAACTATTTAGTAAGGAGCTTTTTGTTTTAATTAAATAAAATGATTCATCAGTAAGTTCACCAATGGATATGATGAAAATTGAAGAAATAGTTAATGATATCATTCTCATTATACTAGACAACCATGAACCACTGAAGAAGATTGGTATAGAAAAAGATCAGTTCTTCGCCCGGGTGAAAGGATATGACGAGTATGGATTATGGGTATATCAACCAAAATTTCAGCTGCCCAATCTGGATGGGGAAACGAAAGAAAAATACCGGAATGTGGAAGCGTCTATACTAATTCCTTGGGGTTTTATTGTATCTATCGCTCATTTTCCTGATGCTGAAGGATTTGACTTCCCAAGCCCATTCGACCATCATATCGGCTTCGAATAACTGCACATGCCTGATCCTGCTATTCATATTGCAGGGCTGACAAAGTCCTATGGGGATGTTCAGGCTCTCCGAGGAGTGGATATATCCATTGCCAAAGGAGAATTTTTTGGCCTTCTGGGCCCAAACGGAGCGGGAAAAACCACCATCATAAATATACTCACCGGTTTGGTTTTTAAGGACAACGGTTCCACAAGCGTATTTGGCAGGGATACTGTCACCGATTACCGGTTTACTCGTTCCAAAATTGGTATTGCCGCTCAAGAGCTCTCAGTGGACTGGTTCTTCCCCATTGAGAAACTATTGTATTTCCAAGCTGGGTATTATGGCATCGAACCTAAAAACGCCATGAACAATATAAATGATCTTCTAAGCAGGATGGGGTTGGAGAATAAACGGGGTGCTCGCCTTCGTCAATTATCCGGCGGAATGAAACGGCGATTTCAATTAGCCAAGGCCTTGGTCCATGACCCCGATATGGTGTGGATGTGGAGCTACGGCGGGATCTGTGGCAGTACCTCCGTGACGTGCACAGCAATGGCAAAACGATACTATTGACCACGCATTATATTGAAGAAGCGGAAATGCTGTGCGAAAATGTGGCCATTATTGATGAAGGTAAAATATTAAAGGAAGGATCGCCCAAAGCCCTGACCCAGGAATTAGGAAAGGCCGGCATTACTGTCCAGTTAAACCACACTCCCGCTGATCTTGTGCAATACCTAGCCGGTTTTACTTATACACAGGAAAAGAATCGCCTACATTTTGTGGTGAAAGATCCTGATTCCGCCATGCCGAAGATCATTCATGAACTGTCTAAGTCGGACGTGCATATCCAAAACATCGCCACGAGCTCGTCTTCCTTAGAGGATGTTTTCCTAGACATCACTGGTAAGGGCATCAATGAATAACCATAATAGTCAATACATTGTTCTATCCGTTGGAAAAAATGTAGCAATTTTCTTAATGATTGAAGAATTATTACGGTACGTTGACAAATACAATGTAAAAGGAATAATATTTTGAACTGGGTTGGACTCTGGACTTTAACCAAACGAGAAGTAGGTCGTTTTTTTTCAGTATATCGACAGACCGTTTTACCGGGTTTGATTTCATCGGCGCTCTATATCCTAATATTCGGATTTACGCTGGAACAACGCATCTCCGAAATCCAAGGTGTTTCTTATACATTATTTATTCTACCGGGGTTGATCATGATGAACACTCTTACCAACGCCACTTCCAATACAGCATCTTCTATGCTTCAAATGAAACTGTTACAACAATTACCCGATTTGCTCACTGCGCCTTTATCGGGTTTTGAAATTGCATTGGCCTATATCGTAGGTGGAACTGTGAGAGGACTGGTAAATGGTGTATTGGTATTGCTACTTGGTGTTTTCCTGATCGACCTGCCGGTAACCGATCCGATTGGTACACTGGTATTTATTTTCTTGGTCTCTTGGGCATTTTCAAGTATGGGCCTAGTCCTGGGCCAACTGGCCGAGAGCTGGGATCAGCTGGCCATGATGCAGAATTTCTTTCTTACACCTCTTAGTTTTCTAGGAGGCATATTTTATTCTATCCACATGCTACCAGACTGGGCCCAGAGCCTGAGCTTTATCAACCCCGTTTACTATATGATCAACGGCATTCGATATACTATACTAGGCATCAGTGATTCATCAGTCATGTTCAGTTTCTGGATGGCTGTATTTCTGACTCTCATCTTCACGGCAACAGCCATTTTATTGATGCAAAGCGGTAGGAAGATCAAGCAATGATTCGCAAAGGTGTTTTATTTGTTACCATCGCTGTTCTATGGGCTCATGATCCAGAATCAGATTCTCCCCATTGGAAAACATATCTGCGCGGTGGTCTAGTTAATATAGACCAAAATAGCCTTGGCCTTGCCACATATTTCCGCATAAAAAGAACCACTAACTATACCTTCGGGGATGTCCGTCTTTACGCACATATATTTGAGACAGACCAAGATATTCGTGTGCGCTATAAATCCAGCCGGATTCCTATAAGGCTGCCCTGGCTTTATAACTTTACCACAGTATCCTACCAGAGAAATACTCTGGTGGATGTGAAACTGCGCTATCACTATAACCAAGGCTTAGGATGGTTTATTCGAAAAACTGATAGCGGCAACATGACGGCTGAAATGGGGATAGCCTATGATATGTCTGATTATTTGGAAGACACACGCAAAACAACATACTTAAAATCAGCTTTTACATACGATAAAAGTGTGCGAAACATTGATGCAAAATTGGAACTTGATTATTTTTACCAAATCAGTGATGAAGTCAATGAAAAGAACCAGTCCCGTTTCCAAATCCTAGGAGAATTATACTGGAATATTTATCAAAACTTGAAATTAATTGGTGGTATGTATCAGGAACTCCCTAGTGATAAATCATATAACGAACAACGGGTATTACTTTACTTCACCCTGGGCTTTAATAAACCCCTGGAATGGAACTACTAAGACAAATACTCTTTTCTCTCATCATTCTTACACTCTCAGATGCGATAGCTCAAGAATTAGATTATGGCTTGACCTTAGAGAAAAAATCTGTAGTTATTCTTCCTGGCCAGGATGCCGAAAACCCCAGATCGATCTCCAGCAGGGTTACCAGTATTGTCTCAGCAAAAGCTGTGGAACTGGGCCGGTTCAATGTCATTGACCGAACTCAGATTGAATCTATTCTAGCCGAACAAAAGCTACAATTATCAGGAATAGTGGATGAGAATCAAATTGTCGAGCTCGGAAATCTGGCAGCCGCGGATGAAGCACTGTTAGTAAAAATTATAACCTTTGGCCAGCGAGGTGTCCCACCCAAGGAAAAAGAAACTGAAAAAGATGAAGAAGAAAATGACTATGATGAAAACCTGTTTGAATGGATCATCAAAGAAAGTGTGACTGCAGTTATTGATAAAAAACTGGAAGACGTTGAACGGCATCCTAATAATATTCAAACCATTATCCAGGCTGAAGTGCGCCTGCTGAATATTGAAAGTGGTACATCACAAAACAGTTTTCGCATCACTGCAACACATACTGGAGGAAATAAAACGGCATCCCTGAATAGAGCTCTCAATCAGCTCAGTTGGCAGATCGGAAGAAATCTGCGTGAGTTTTATATGATCGCCAGCGAAGTGATAGAAAAAGACGGTAATGATATTACTATTCTGACGGGCAGTGATATGGGGCTGGAAGAAGGCACCATTTTTGAAGTGAACTCACCAGACCGGGAAAAGACATACAAGGGCCGAGTAATCGCATTGCCTGGTAAACCCAGAGCCCTGGCTAAACTGACCAACATTGGAGAAAACACAAGCACAGCAAGAATCATTCGCCAATGGAAAAAAGTTAAAGCAGGACACAGAGCTAACGAAATGATCCATGATCCTACTGCAACTGCCTATGGAATAAAAACTAGAAATGGGTCCAACTTTAGTTTGAATGCTAAACTTTGGTGGAGTCCTTTTAAAAAAATCACTACTGCAGTAACAGGTGAAATAGGGTCAATAAAAGATACGAGAGGAGAAGATGACGTCCTTTTGGGGCTAGGAATGGAATTTAAAACAAAGTTGCTGGATATTAAAAAATTTCAATTTTCTAGTGGAATAAGTCTCCCTCTTAATTATTTTGCAAAAATTGATGATAGTACTAATTATGTATCTCAATCATTTATTAATCCATCAATTAATTTAACTACATCGATTATACTACACAGAAAGAGGGATCTTTTTATAAGCTTACAATATGTTATCCGTAATAACGATGACAACTGGGAATACTCAGAAACAATAAAAAATGAAGATGATCCAGATGATCCTACATATGATGTAATATATTATCCCGCAGTTTGGGATGAGGGAAAAGGAATACCTCGACTAAACACTAAGGGATTATATATCACTATCGGCATGCGATTTTTTGATTATTAACGTAGTAGTATGGTTATTTATCTATACATCAGAAAGGACTTATCAAGGTCATCCGAAAATAAGGTTTAGGGCCAACCCATCTTCCTTTTCCATCATTCCAATCTTCCGGGGCCTGCGCCCATCCAAAACCGTAAATTAAAAATGGTGTATTACCAATTAGCAGTGAAAACCGAAATTCAGCACCAGTTGTAGTAATCCAGTCTTCATCATCGCCTCCCCAGACTTTTCCAAAGTCTGATATAAAAGCACCGGATAGCTGACCATATTTAATAACTTTTGCAATCTCGAAAAAATTAAAGTTCAGAGAAGGGGTGCGCAGTTCCGTTGTCCCAAAAAATGCCCGATCTCCTAGTTGGACTCCGTTCCATCCTCGGGGACTCATATGTTCTTTCCCAAGAACCAGCTGTCCTAAAATATATTCATTGGGAATATCAACGAGCCCAACCGTCTCCTGGGCAGGGATCCTGTCCCCCCATACAGATTCATAGCGGCCCCGGAAGAAAAGAACGAGAGGACCAATCTTCTGGTTTATAAATCCATCCATATTGATATGGTTATAGGTGAAGTCACCCCAAATCTTTTTGTCAACTAAATCCATACCTATCTGAAAACCATGGCCCTGAGGTGGTGCAAATAAATTCTGCTGATGAGGACGGCGACTTAAATAATTGTATACAAGCGAAATGGAGCCTTCTTTCCCGCTTTCAGGCGGAGGAAACACATCTAAACTATCTGGCTCATAAGCTACCTGTCTATCAAAATAATTCAGACCATACCTCAGAGTATGATTAGCAAAAATATTTTTGCCAAAATTAAAGGCCCGACTCCCATAAATACTGAATCCATTGTAGAACTCCAGTAAATAAGTATTATTTCGGTTATAGTAGCGGCCTTCAAAAAACAGATCCTTAAAATAGGAGATCCCCCAAAAGCCGCCTAAAGGCTTCCCTGTTGCATTTTGGTATTCAAAAGCACTGCTTACATTTTTCCAATCAGTGATGGCCAAGGCACCCAGTATATGGCGGCCCGTTGCGTCTATGTAAGCCCCATTATAAAACAATCCTTCTACATCCGGGAAAAGTATAGTGCCAAGGTGTTTCAGGTGATTATAAAATCGATATTTCTCAACTGCAACTGCTCCGATGACATCTCGTTTAGGATCCAGATCAATCAAGGGATGATCAGGTTGCTTATCTCGCCAGTTGCTGAAAGCGTTATTCATGGTATTCTTGGATACATTTGCAATGCGTGCTGGGTCAACATCCACCACTCGTGCTGAATCAACATCGTTCAAAGTGAGACCGGTGATTGCGGTGGCATTATGGTTCCAACCAACTGTCCAGATTGCATCACCTATATCAGTGTTTTGAATCGATAATTTCGTTGTTAGGTCTACCGTGTGAAAGTTTGGTGTCATTCCAGCATGAGATGTGTAAGTAATCTTTTGTTCATCCGGATGCCATATTGGTCTATAATCAACTTCAGGTCGGGTAGTCAATCGGATGGTTTCCTGATTTGCAATATCAAAAACAACAATATCCATATTCCCATCTGATTTGGAAACTGCATAAGCAATCTTTGATCCATCCGGACTCCAAGCCGGTGTTACAATCTGCACATCCCCAGAATAATTTGTAAGCCGAGTCTGTGTTCCAATACTATCCAATGATGTAATAAATAAATTTGATGTGCTGTTCTTATGGGCAACAAAGGTCAGGCGGGTACCATCTGGGGACCAACTAGGATTATTGGCCCGCTGGCTATTGGTTATGCGAATTTTTTTCCTTGTATTCACATCCACAACATACACGTCCCAGATCATGGCTTGATGTTCTCCATATCTATATTTGGAGTAAGCAATTTTAGATCCATCCGGTGAAACTTTAATATCGGACCCAATCCTGCCATAGTCTAATTCCTTCAATTTCCAGACAGGCTTGATGCGAATTGGTGTATCATCCTTTTTTTTCTTTAATTCACGGCGATATTTTTTATTTTCTTTTATCGTATCCCGCACCGCTAGTACCAAAGAATAATCACCCTGTTTCTTGTCCTTCCGACCTACCATGGCCACCATCAGCGTGTCTGAAAAACGGTCAAATCCACTTACGTATCTCATGGGGAGCCGATAGACTCTACCAACATCCTGATAGGTTTCTTTCTGAGAGCGGATGCCAAAAAAATAGGTATTCATGTGGCGCCGCCAGTCTTCTTCAAACTGCTTAAGTTTGATTCCAGTATATTTTTTAAATGCTCGTTTAAAATTGAATAATCCCAGTTTATCGCGATGGTTTAAAATTTTTACCACGGTGGAATCACCAAAACGATCCGCGAAATAAAGGCATTTTGAAAATCCATCATTGTGGGGATCTTTTATTTTATCAACAGTATTTCTAAGCACATGATATTTATGGGATAAATCAAAGCGGGCTGGACGCCAGCGTTCGGTATAATATTCCGCCAAGCCTTCCACAACCCATCCCGGTGTGCCGCTATACAAATTATTCATGGGAAACGGCAACCACGTTTTAGTTACGCTGAAAAAGACTAGGTGCTGCAGTTCATGAGCAAGAACTGTACGTAACCACTTTTCATCTTCAAGCCAAACAGCAACATCATTCTGATCCACCCATATCACTGTATAGTTCGCTGGGGTTGCAAAACCATTCATGACCTCATCTTCCGTTGTAAAAACAATATCAAGGTGCGGGAGGGTATCCAGCCCAACCTGCTGTATCAATGTAGAGCGCATCTGCTCAGCCATATTCGCTCCTTGAATGGCTATCTCCTGAATTTCTTCATGGTAATGAATATTAAAATTAGTTGTTTGAAACGTTTTCCATTTCAGTTCCGGGTGGGTGCGGTTACTCATCACCCAGGCACCCTGAGCATTTAACAGACCTATGAAGAAAAAACAAATCATTAATGATCTTTCCATATTAATTTTTTTATTATATTGATTCAAATGACCCCAAGAGATTCTAGATTCTGTTCAAGTTGTGTGGTGTTTCTATAATGTAAAGCTACAAACCCAGCAGATTTTGACCCGGCCACATTTTCTTCATTATCATCAATTAACAGACAGGTGCTTGGATCTGCCCCAGCTTTTCCAGCAGCTATTTTAAAGATTTCTTTCTCGGGTTTGCGATAACCAGTTTCAAATGAATAAACAGTTCCATCCGCTAATTGTGAAAAGGCATACTTCCCATCAATTTCATTACGAATATGCCTAGAGTTTGTATTGGATAGGAGCCAGACTGGGTAATTCTGCTTCAATTCTATCACTATATCCACTACATCTGTTTCCTGTCCCAGTAATTGATTCCATGCTCTCCAAAAATCAATCTCTTTCAGACAATTGGGCTGTGGCAATGCTGCCTTGAATGCAGCAAACCACTCATCATCCGAAATCTGACCACGTTCATAATGTTCATGTACATCACTTGGAAAATATTTTTTTAAAACCGCAGGAGATATATCAGTAGCATCACTGATATATTGAATCATTCTATTTGGATAAATATGCAGAAGGACGCCACCAATATCAAAAAAGATGGCGTTAATTTTCACTTTTATTGAATCTACCATTCAAAAGGGCCATCCACTGCATACCAAAGATATAACGTTACAACTGATCTGTATGGCCGCCAACGCTCAGCTTTTTTGACCATGTCGTTTGTTTTGGGTAGTTTTTGCAATTTGTAATAACGTTGATACCCCTTTTGGATCCCAAGATCAGTTGCAGGAAATATATCTGGCCGGTTAAGGGTAAAGATCAAAAACATCTCAACCGTCCAGGGGCCTATCCCCTTAATCTTAATCAGTTGATTTTTTATTTCATCATCGCTCATATATGAAAAATTTTCGAATTGGATTACATCATCAACAAATGCCCGAGCGATATTATGCATGTAACCAGCTTTTGCCCTTGAGAGCCCGACGTCTCTTAATACTTTCAAATCTGTGTTTAACACTTCCTTTGGGCTCGGGTATTTCTCATTCTTATACAATGCTATAAATCTGTCCGCAATTGTCTTCGCAACTTTACCGCTTAATTGCTGATAAATAATCGAACGGCAAAGTGACCAGAAATAATTTTGTCCTAAAGATAATTCAGGTGCTTCATAGATATCAAATAGCCGCTTTAAATCAGCATCGGCCTTTTTTAAGGCTGTAATAGCTGTCTTCATATTAAATCCATTTAAGTTTGGTGCAGACATCGGTAATTACAGTTCAAATACCTGTATAATTTTTCGTTTCGAATCTGAATATATATTAGATAATGGCTACTTTGGCCATCTATACATCAAATTGTTAGTTTAAAACAACCAACTCTTTAGTAGTCTTGTTCAGAATTTCACAGCCATCTTCCTTTATGATCACATCATCTTCTATCCGGACTCCTCCCCAGCCAGCTAAGTAAATCCCCGGTTCGATAGTCATAACATTATTTACATTCAGAACAGCCTCGCTCTGCGGTGAAAATCGAGGAGATGTATGGATCTCCAGACCGAGCCCATGTCCAGTTCCATGGGTATAATATTCACCATAACCCATTTCCTTGATATATTCACGAGTTGCTGCATCTACTACCTTACAAGGCACACCTGCTTTTGCCGCATCACAACCACGTTGCTGAGCTTCCTTGACGATACCATAAATCTCATGGTGTTTTCCTGTGGCTTCTCCTACTACAGGTGTACGTGTCATATCCGCGTGATAGCCTGCATATTTCGCAGCAGCATCGATCACAATAAAGTCACCTTTCTTAAATTCCCTATCTGTAGGGATAGCATGCGGCAGCGCACCATTCGGGCCAGTTGCAACAATAGGAGAATAGGCTTCGCCCTCTGCATATTCCCGGTATTTAGCCACCATCGAGTTGGCAACCTGTTTTTCTGTGTATCCAGGCCGAACCATGGGAAGAGTTTCTTCATAGACCCGATCCGTGACTTCAACAGCAGTACGAATAGCATCCAGTTCTAATTCATCTTTGACGGCTGCCAAGTCTTCCAGAATCATACCGGTATGCTCCCAAGTTGTTTCCGGGAAAATACTGGTCATGTCCTGATACAGTGAAAAAGTGACGTGGTCGCCTTCAAAGGCAATTTTAAGTCCATTGGGGTTTAAATTATTTTTTCTAATTATAGAAAGGTGAGAATCCATATCTATAAAGCGTTTGAATCCTTTCACTTGGGCTTTAGATTGTTCAATATAGCGACCATCAGTAATAAAATACTGGCTATCTGGAGTTATTAAACATGAAGCAGCAGAACCCGTAAAGCCGGATATATAGCGAATATTAGTCAGGTTTGTTATCAACATCCCATCCAGACCTTGATCTGCTAAAACACTTTTTAATTTTTCTTGACGTTGTTGATATATCTTCTCAGTCATATTTATTCAGAATCTTTCTGTACTGACTCGATCAGGGTTTTGACAGCCTCCCGCTCAAGCCGGATCATATCCGGATCTTCTCCTTTTTCTTCAAGTAAATCGAGAACTTCCAGTGCCTGATAAAATAACCCTTGATTCTTGAGAACATTGACCAAAGTAAAGGTTGCCAATCGTACGCTAACATTCAATGGTTCGGCAGATTCCTTAACAGGTTCTGGTTTAGTAGAAGGCTGAGTCGATTTTTTCTTGATTTTCTGTTTTTTTCCAACTTGTTTTTCCTTGTCACCTTCTATTTTTAATACAAATTCAACAGCGATTTGGTTAGTCGGGTCAAGATCAAGTACCTGTTTCCAGGATTTAAGTAATCGGGAAGGCGCTCGACCTAACACAGTCTGAATTTCACAGAGCATAATAGCAGCAGCAGAGTGATCAGGACTATATTTTATTACATGGTGCAGTTCTTTTTCAGCCTCTTTTAGATTACCTTCAGCTTTTTCAACCTGAGCAAGTACAAACCTGCCTGCTGAGTCATTCTCATGATAGCCCAAGCCAATATTGCATACTTTACGAGCGCGGCGAAAATCTTCCTGGCGCAAATATATATCCGCTAATACCGGGAAAAGCACTGTTTCAAAATGGTCGGCAAAATATAATTCAAGTTCGATTTGATTTTTTAAGTCCATATCAACGCCTGTTTTTATTTACCCAATCAGTTATATAATCAATAGTATCCTGTACTGGTGTGCCTGGGCCAAACAATTTACCAACACCTATTTCTTCCAAAGCAATTATATCTTTCTTAGGGATAATACCACCACCTACCAGTAATACATTATCGAGTCTTTGTTTTTTCATTAACTCCAACACTCTGGGAAAAATCGTATTATGAGCATTGTTAAGGCTGGACAAGGCAATGACATCCGCATCTTCCTGCATAGCGGCAGAAACAATCATCTCTGGTGTCTGGCGCAGACCCAGATAGATGACTTCCATTCCTGCATCCCGGTAGGCCGCTGCCAATACCTTAATACCGCGATCATGCCCATCAAGACCAGGTTTGGCCATGACAATACGTGTTTTTCGCTCCATAATACCAAAAATTAATTACCTTCTTTGGCAGTTCATAACCAATAAATTTGATATACTTCGTGGTTATCTATCGTAACTGTCCAATACAAACGTCACCGGACCGTTATTCACCAGTTCTATATCCATCATAGCTGCAAATTCACCCAATTCTACAGGCACATCATTTAATTTTAATTGATTTGCAAACCATTCATAAAGACGGTTTCCTTTATCCGGTGAAGCAGCATTGATAAAACTGGGTCTCCGACCTTTTCGTGTATCTCCACACAGTGTAAATTGACTAATAACCAATGCTGATCCACCTACATCTTTAATAGACAGATTCATTTTATCGTTCTTATCGTTAAAAATGCGTAGGTTGGATATCTTATGTGCTAGAAAATCTGCATCACTTTCCGCATCATTATTTTTTACACCCAACAATATAACCAGTCCATGTTTGATTTCCCCTATTGTCTTATGATCAACCGATACTTTACCACGGGTGCACCTTTGAATTACAGCAATCATTCTACCCAAACGTTGTCTTTACCATACTGATGGCGAAGATGGCGAATAAAATCCTTATCACAGGATACCTTAATATTATGAGCCAGAATGCGCAATGGACGACGACTACCATTTTTGTAGGGAAGGTGAAAAACCAAATTACATTCTCCTGGATAACCCCGGGCAACCTCAAATAATTTATCAATATCTTCCGGTGCGACTTCACCAGAATTAAAACGTATAACTAACTTGCCTGATAAGAGGACGCGAGCTTTTTCAACGGGAAAGATTTCATCAGCTATTACTTTCAAATCTGAAAAATCTGAATTATCAGATGGTTTTCCACGAACAAAGACAACCTTCTCATTCTCAATTAGTCCTTCGTATTGTGCAAAACAATCCGAGAAAGCAATCACCTCTACATGTCCACCGATACAATCCATTTCAAAAAAAGCCATCGGTCGATTCCGACGGTCATATTTACGCATAACACGGGTAATCATCCCCCCTACGGTAATAGTTTCATTTTTAGAAAGGTTAAACTTATCGGTAAAGTCGACTGTTGTGAATTCTTCAAGATCCTCCGAATGCTCCAAGAGCGGGTGTCCTGTCACATACAGCCCTAATACTTCTTTTTCGAAACATAATCTTTCCTTTTCGACCCAATCATCAACAGATGGCAAATCAGGGATTTTTATTAAAACGCTGTCACCCTCAGCATTCCCAAACAAGTCTACTTGATTTTTATTATCACCATTCTGAAACTTTTGACCATAATGGATGGCATCATCAATAGCCTGATATTTTTGAGCACGGGAACCGGACAAGCTGTCCATAGCCCCTGATTTTACCAAACTCTCCAAAACACGGAACATAAATCATAGACCGAGTTAAATGTGCCTTCTTGATCCCTGTTTTCCAGAATATTTTCAAGCGCTTTTTCACCAACATTTTTTATGGCATTCAAACCATATGAAATTGCGTTATCATCGATAGGTGAAAAGTAAATATGAGATACATTTATATCCGGAGGCCTGACCTCAATCCCCAATTTTTTACACTCATTTATCAGCGTTACTACTCTTTCAATTGTAGACATTTCACTGGTTAGATTCGCAGACATGAACTCCGCCGGGAAAAATGTTTTGAGCCAAGCCGTTTGATATGCCACATAAGCATAAGCAGTAGAATGACTCTTATTAAAACCATACTGAGCAAATTTCTCAATCAAAGAATATATTTCTTCAGCTTTGCCCTTACTGAGCCCTTTATTCTGCGCCCCTTCAACAAATTTCACTGATAATTCATCCATCAACTTTTTATCCTTTTTCCCCATGGCGCGACGCATAATATCTGCTTCTGCCAGTGTAAAACCGGCAATTTCATGGGCGATCTCCATCACCTGTTCCTGATAAACAATAATTCCATAAGTTTCTTCCAGGATGGGTTCCAAAGATGGATGAGGGTAATCTATCCGTTTCTTTCCGTGTTTACGGGAAATAAAATTATCAATATTACTCATAGGGCCAGGGCGATAAAGAGCATTCATAGCAATCAGGTCAGCAATCACAGACGGTTTTAGTTTCTTCAGAAATTCACGCATGCCGGAAGATTCGAACTGGAACACGCCAATGGTCAAACCGCTGGCAAAGAGTTCATAAACTTTCGATTCATCGAATGAAATTTTTTCAATATCAATTTCTTCCCCCTTTGCACTGATCAACTTTATTGTTTTATCTATAACAGTTAAATTTCGCAAACCTAAAAAATCCATTTTCAATAGACCCAGATCTTCCAATCCTTTCATGTCATACTGTGTGGTTATATCATCTGTAGATGATTTATACAGTGGCACATAGTCTGTTAATTCACCGGGAGCAATAACAACGCCAGCTGCGTGGATTGATGCATGCCGGTGCATACCTTCTAAGACTCTAGAATGATCGATTAATTCTTTATATTCGTTTTCCGCCAGTTCCCGGAACTGCGAACTCTTCACAATCGCGTCATCCAGGGTGATATTCAAATCATCTGGGATTGCTTTAGCAATACGATCCACTTCACCATATGAGTAACCCATAACTCGCCCTACATCGCGAACCACCTGTTTTGCCTTCATGGTTCCAAAGGTAATGATTTGTGTTACGGATCTTTCACCATATTGAGTTTTTATATAATCTATCACTTCTCCACGGCGCTCAATGCAGAAGTCGATATCAATGTCTGGCAGGCTGACTCGGTTTGGGTTTAAAAACCGTTCAAACAATAGATTATGCTTCAATGGATCTATGCTGGTGATACCCAAAGAATAGGACACTATGCTTCCTGCAGCAGATCCGCGACCGGGTCCAACTGGTATCTTTTTATCTTTAGCATACTGAACAAAGTCAGCAGTAATCAGGAAATACCCGGCAAACCCCATATTTCTTATAACTTCCAGTTCATGATCAAGCTGTTTCTTTACTTTTGGAGTTACCTCGCCATAAAGTTTTTCTGCACCTGAATGTGCCAAATCCTTAAGGTATTCATCTGGATCCTGATTGGGTGCGTCTTCCGGAATTGGAAAATTGGGCAGATGGTAATCCCCCATTTCCAGCTCCACATTAATAGTCTCAGCAATACGGTTTGTATTCTCAATGGCCTCGGGGAATTCTTTGAACAGCTTAAACATTTCGTCCTGACTTTTAAAATAAAACTCCGGTGTGGCATATCGAAGACGGTTGGGATCATTTCTTTCCTTCCCTGTCCCTAAGCAGATGTGAATATCATGAGCTTCCCAGTGATCTTTTTGAGCATAATGAGCATCATTGGTACATACTAGAGGTAACGATAAGTCGTGAGCAAGTTTTCTCATATTTTCGATATTAGTAATTTCTTCCGGGATTCCATGATTCTGAATCTCCAGATAATATCTGTCAGGAAAAATTTCGGCGAATCGCAATGCTGACCTTTTTGCTCCTTTAAAATCTCCATTAAGCATTTTTTCGGGAACTTCCCCTTTCAAACACGCCGAAAGACAGATCAGACCATCACTATATTTCTCAAGCAACTCTAAATCAATCCGGGGGCGATAATAAAACCCTTCCAAGTAACCAGCTGTTACGAGTTTCATCAAATTCCGGTACCCGGTAAAGTTCTGGGCAAGGAGAATAAGATGATTGTTGCCCCAACCGCCATCAGATCTGGCTTTCTTTTCAAATCGACTGCCTATCGAAACATATATCTCACAGCCAATGATAGGTTTTATTCCTACTCTTTTTACCCGCTTGTAAAAAGGTATAACACTAAACATATTTCCATGTTCAGTAAGTGCAACTGTGTCCATTTTGAGATCATCAACTGTATTGACTAATTGATCAACTCTCTGAGCACCATCTAACAGGCTATAATCGGAATGATTGTGAAGATGTACAAATTCAGAAGTCATTAAAGTGTCCCCAAATAAATGGCTATAAGTCCTCCTAAAGTACTGAATTTTAATAATCGTGCACTGCGTATGGCTACTGTAATGCCCGGATTATTCATCAGTGAAACTACCACAACACCCAAAGGAATCTCAACGACCAGAATCAATAAAACACCATATCCTATACCATAATATCCTGTTAAAAAAGGAATAAAGGCACCGATACCAATTACTGCTGCCAACACCAACGTTAGCTTCACCGCATTCTTTAAACCAAAATAGACAGGATAAGTTTTTAATCCAGAAGATTGGTCTCCATCCATGTCAGCTATATCCTTTACCAATTCCCTAACCATTGTCAACCCGAAAGCAAGGGCTGCCGGAATGATCATAGCCTTTAAATTTTCAAATGCGGTTCCGGAAATATATGGTAACCAGGA
>JYMV01041110.1_pt1 | contig 17802 bp, 11 predicted proteins | sample 338911 | NCBI WGS metagenome assembly JYMV01 (sample SAMN03354496, study PRJNA234377) | hydrothermal vent metagenome | biome: Deep sea; feature: Hydrothermal plumes at the Eastern Lau Spreading Center, Western Pacific Ocean; material: Seawater | place: Tonga | collected 2009 | depth 2000 m m
TATGAGGTAAATAAGTTGACATGTTCATTATTTGACTACCATTAAAACTGAAATGTAACTTTATGTAGAAGTTTGTTTTTAAGCTAATATATATATTGGGTTGAATTTTCAGACGTATATTTAAAATATCTAACACAACCTAGTATCCAGTTGGGTAGATACATTGCATGGTTGTCACTTGGGGGGGGGGGGGCATAGTGTTCCTGATCGTATGGAAGTTGGATTTACAACTACCTATGCAATCAGTGCCTATCACCACTGAAGTTGTGAGTTCAAATCTCACACAGGTGAGGTGTAGTCCGTATAACATTATGTGATAGAGTTTGTCAGTGACTTGTGACAGGTTGGTGATTTTCTGTCCGGACACTTCGGTTTCCTCCAGCAATAAAACTAACGGCAAAGATATAACTAACATATTGTTCAAAGTGGCATTATACACCATAACCCTAACCCTATAACCTCGACTGTCATTTTGGATTTCTAATTGTACTCAAAATGTGAGCTTGGTGAAAGACGAGCCAATGATTATGTATGTATAGTTTTAGTTAGAAATGACCAATTCAGTTTGTATGTTCAACTTTGAAGAGCTCTACTGTGTTACAATCATCTCCTTTAGTGGTTTCAAACATGAAAGAAACTGAATTGGACAATGTTGTTATCAAGATAATAAAGCACATACCACATGTTCAACCTCCTGTAAATTAGAACAGGATTGCTCATTTCCTTCATCTGTATCAAACGGTAGAAATGTTTCGTTACCCTCCACATGACAAAACACTACAGGAATATCCCTATTAATCCACGATCTCAGTGGAAACTTTGTCATCCACATACATGATGGTTTTGTTTTCAGTCTACCATTATAAAACTGTCCAGATGGGAATGCACATATAGTTGGGTTCTGAAAATATAATACACATTAAGACATATATTGTAAGAATTCAGTCATGAAAATAAAGAACATGCTATTAATCACTTGACAGTTGTTTGCAGGACTCGTCTGTTTACTTAAATTACTGATTCATCTGGGGGAATTATTTACCATAAAATGTGCATCAACTCTTGACCTTTGTTCTTCTTGTTTACAAAACAGTGAAATCTATTATGAAACTACTTACAAATAATAAAACATAATCAAGACTCTCTGGTTGCTATCATTTGAGGGGGGTTTTGGTGTTTAATGCCACTTTCAACAATATTTCAGTTATATTGTTGAGGTCAGTTTTATTGGTGGTGGAAACCGGAGTACCTGGAAAAAACAACCGACCTGCCGCAAGTCACTGGCAAACTTTATCACATAATGTTGTATCTAGTACACCTCGCCTGAGGAGGGTTCGAACTCACAATGTCAGTGGTGATAGGCACTGATTGCAAAGGTAGTTATAAATCCAACTACCATACTATCATGACCACGACGGTGGCAAGTATAGCTTACCATTCTGTACTGAGAAGTCAACAACGTAGCTCTGCTAGCATATCTCTCAAACAAAGATTTTTCCAATCCCAATTTAGCAGCTTCACTACATTTCACGATTGGTCGAAGTTGTTTGTGATCACCAATCAGTACCACCTGCTGGGCTCGGGTTGCTATAATGGCTGCCATACTTTCTGGCTCTGTACACATTCCACATTCATCCACTATTATCTGGAAAATGCGATTTTTGGTCCCTTTCAGCACTTTTAAGTTGGTTGCCATAGCAGTTGTACAAAAGATGACATCATGGTGTTGTACCTCTTCAATAACAGCTTTGGTGACTATAGATTTATAGTTCTTGACAACTTTGTAGTCCACCCCACCTGAATGCTGCCTAAACTGTCTATCATAAGCTGCAATCTCCTCTTGATAGGGTTTTCCTAGCTGTCTTATCAGTAAATGCATTGATACATCACTCAAACTCTGATCAGCTTTCACCCTATCTCCATGTGCATTTGTTGGAGTTTTTCCTGGAATAGGAAATTCTTGGTCTTCAATAGATCTCCCATACCATCTTATCATTTTTGGACAGTGCTTTCCCAACTTCTTTTTCATCCACTCTAGACAAAATACAAAAAATTGCAATTCATTTAAATGAGACTATTATAATAAAGAATTAAATGGTATGTACTCTTGAAATCATTTACAATCATGACTAAGGCTCTTTTTAATTTTTGTAAGTTGTAATCACAAAGTCTTTGAATATCTTTACTAATGTGTCATATTTGCCATAAATGAAAATAGGTCCTATAAAGATAGCTGAACATAATGTCAACAGACAAAATGTCTTTAAATCATCAATCATGTGAACAATTACATACAATATTTTGGAGGTATTAACTTGATCACTGGGATAAAACTTATAAAAATGTGGATGCTATATGAATGAGAGTGAAAGTCCACATAGATGTAATACTTACCAAGAAAATACAGTACAGTGGAACCTGTCTCACTGGAAACCGTATTGGGAACATATTTTATTGCTGGGTTTATACAGATTAAACTAACAAAGATTTCTTACATCAGAACTTTATTCAAAGTTTGGTTTATACAAGATTCTGGTTTATTCACGGTCAGTTTAGACAGATTTCACTGTATATAAATTTCAACAATATTTGTAATGTTGATAAATTTTAATCACTGAACGAACTCTCCGTAAGTTATTGTATTTTATATTAGTTGTGATAGCTTGCCACATGTTCCTTTCATTAATTCAAATGGAAATAATGTTGTATAACAATTGATACCAGTAGTAGTCATAAAACTTACTTGCAACAAGATCAACAGACTTGTTTGATGGACCACAGAACATTATCTGTTTTTTCTCGTTTCCCATTTCTTGCCACTTCAGATTAATCTGGTTAAACAGGTATATAAGTTTAATACCTGTGTATGTCTTACCAGTACCTTAAAAAAATAAAAAAAATAAAAAAAAATAAAATAAATAATTTCATTGTCATTAGGAGTGTTTAATTTGCTAACTCTTCTGGAGCACCTGAGTTCACCCCTTGTTTCAGTGGGGTTTATATTGCTCAGTCATTAGTTTTCTGTGTAGTATTTTATTGATCATTGTTTGTCTTTTTTCTTTTGACCATCGTATTGTATGTCCTTCTTCGATTTATGGATTCTGATTACTCCTTTGGTAGCCTAGTGATAAGATGTAATGATGTAAAGGTTAAATAAATACTAGTATTCTAACCATATTTGTTTTATATCTTGGAATTCAATTTCAAAATTACAATGTTGGGTAATGTATACTGCCATGTCTTACCTGGGGGTCCTTGTATCAAACTGAATGATGATTTCAGTGTTGTCTGTATTGCTTTGTATTGCTGTGTATTATTCTTGACTAATCCAATATCCAAAACATCTGGTACTGTGTCTCTTCCTATTTTGAAATGGCTTGAATCTGAGAAAGAAAAAAAAATACAAAAAATAAAATAAGACTCTAGTGGATATTTTCTATGTATCTAACTAAATATGTATACTAATATTAAATGAGGTAATAACACTATAGTTCTACACTTTATACACTATTTGTTTTGTATTGTGGAGTTTTTCATGGACAATTGTTTTACACACATATCTGGAGTAACTTTGTGTAACATGTACGCTCCTATACCTAAGGTTAAAGGTACTGTAGTATATTCATAGCCATCCTCTGCTGATTGCGTTAGTAGAGATCTGCTTTTGCTTAGTAGGTAGAGTGTTGGCTTACGATGTGAGAGTTCACGATATCAAATCTCATTGAAGACATTGCATTTTTTTCAGATAAAATATGCTCTGCTGTTACAGTTGACTGAAACATGTAGAAAACAGTTAGACAACACTTCATGAGATTTCTGGAGGTTTATTCTTTAGATCTGCATGTTTTGGTGTCTAGGACACTGTCATCAGGATTATATATCATATGAATGAAAATTATCATTTGTAAATGTTGTTTTTTTTATTTTATAAAGCTTTCATTCACTAAAAATGTTATTATGAATTCTGTATACAAAAGTGGTAAGTCCCATAATATTTATTAAACTTCATGTAAAAATATGATTTCTATACTTTCACTATATATGAGGTTCATGGTAAAAAACTAAGTCTTAATTATGGCTATTTCTGAGAAAATTATATAAACATTAGACATTAGAATATAGTCATACACCAGTCCTTATGATGAGTACAGGCCCACATCCAGCAAAATTTTGTTCTGACCAGTAAATTTTTCTGTTTTTATTTAGAACTACATAAAAATAAATTCAAGAATTTGATTCAGACCAGTAAATTCAAATTTTTCATTTCGAAGACTGATACACTGACAATTAACCTATTCAATCAAAAAATAGAGCTAGGATAGATAACATACCAAGCTTTGGTATTTCAGATCCTATTGCTATTGCTTTAGCTAGAGGTGTGGCTTTATTCAGACACTGCAAGATAGCATCAATTCGCCTAAAAAAGAAAATAAGTAAAAATCTTTTAAATAAAATTTTGTATTAAACTTTGTCCATGTAAGAAATGAAAAATAAACTGAGTTGCTTAAATTACAAATTTTAATTTGCTACCAGTACTAGTAGATTTAAATAAAGCTTGAATAAAACATACCACTTTTACAGCATAAATAAATAAAGAATTAAATTAAATTATTTACTATTAAATTATGAACTATTTTTATAAACCAGTATTCACTTTCTGAACTTCAACTATAAGGTTGGTTAATGGCTCAGATGCTTAAAATTAGACTGTATAAAAATATATTGTAGATCACAATACTTATAGGTGGCTAAAATCATTATATTTCACCGACAGGTCATTGACAAATATATACTGTCAAACCTGCCTTAAAAGGAACATGTATATAACAAATCACTGTATAAAAAGAGCAGTTTCATTTTTCTCCATTTCATATATTTGAACCTGTAAATAAAAGGCAACAGCTCGTAAAGGGCACATTTTCAGGTTCCCTACATTGCCCTTTATATACAGGTTTGATTAATGGAACACAATCTACTTACCCATCAGCACTGGATTTGAAGATAACTTCAATACTGCATTTAGAGTTTGTCTTTTCTGCCATCAGTTCAGGTGGGACTGTTTTACTGTTCTTGTGGAGTTTGAAAATAAAATCCATCTTCCTTTCCTTAACTTGAGTTCTTTCAATCTTGGCATGAGCATTCCATATTATATAATTACTAGGTACAATATTGCCTTTCTGGAGGTCCCAGTTTTCTACTGGTTCCTTATAAACAGGACATTTAATACACAGGTAATCAGGACTTGCTATTTGTGTGATTCCCTCATCATTTTCGTCATCCTGTTTTTCTTGTTGGTTGAAAAGATATTCTTCTAATGGAACTTTGCTTATTTCTATGTTTCTTTGATCACAAAATCCTTTTCCAAGTGAAAATTTCCCTTCATATTGAGAGATAAATTTGACTGGGACGTCATTAATGGTGGCTGTGTCACCTTTTACAGAATTTGTAGCTGCCTCCATTTCTACTAATGGCTTCCATATTCTTATGTAGTCAACAGGACTTGAGTAAGTATCCTTCGTAGAAGAAGATGAATATCTTTCTAGATGTGTAATAGGATCTTTAACATGTAGAAGACAAAATTTCACGTTGCTTGTCATGTCAAACATCTCTATTTGTGGAATGAAGACCCCTTTTACAGAAGCAGCCGACATTTGTAAAGCGAGTACCTGCTGATGATTGAAGGTCATGCTGAACTGACAATTTTGTAATGTTATGTCACCTTTTCTGACCTCTGAACTCACATCATTGACAGTATCATAGCATGATGGAATATTTTCTAGAAGTTTGTCAATATTTTCTTTGGAATTTCCAAGCTCATCATTATAAATTATTTTTAACAATTTTTTCATTTTTCCATGTGGGGTTTGTTGAGATGTTAGACATTCCAGCATTTGCTTCCATTTTTTCTGCTGTTGAAAAAATCCCCTGTTGTGTGGATTTACCCTGTAGCCATTATCCCTTTGATCCTTTGTTTTAATTGGTGAATATCCATTGAATGAATACAATCTTTTGCTCCATGTCAACTCTAAGATCTGACGTTTGGTGTATCTGTCTTCCAGAAAATTTGGTTTTTTAGTTGCACCAATAGAGTTTAGCTGCAATGTTTTGGATTCTTTAGGTAGGTTTCTGTGACCTGGAACAACCACTGTTACCTCTTTCTCAGACACAGATTTGACAAATCCATGGAAAACAACAGGTTCTTTTTTCAACTTATAGCCCCAAGCTAGAGCTAGGCACTTCTTCTGGTAGTCTTTTGCACGCTTTGTCACTTCATTCATATGATGACACATATCAGTGACCTCTTCTTTTGAATAGCAGGAACTTTTACTGTCCAAGGCACAGTGTAACAATCGATGTGTTACAATGTCAACATACCTTCTAATCGGTGATGTAAAATTGGTATAAGGAAACATGCCAAGACTGAAATGGGAGGCTTCTTGTCTGGATTGCATGTCACCAGAACATTTAAATTCAGCCTTTTCCTGATATTCATACCATTCATCAAGAGCCAAGCATGAAAATGGATGGAGTTCATCACAACCAATAATCTGACTTGCTGTAACAAAGTCCCTATTTTCAATTGCGGTTAGAAGTTTTTTCCATACCCAATGTTGGTACATGAGAATTTTCGTGTATCTTCCAGTTGGTGCTTTCTTAATAGAAATTTGACGATCACGCTGTAATGACGGAAGTGGAACAATTTCCTGTAACTTCAGTATCAGATCCACATACCATTCATGGGACTGCAGCCATTTTGCAACAAGCTCTTGGTCTGGTGGCTTTTGTATTCTTAGAGGAACACAGTTTTTAAATCTACTAGCTAAGAATTTTCCAACAGTATGGTTAGAAAGAACCATGAATTCCTCAACTAAATAATGAGCTTCTCTAGTTTCCAAGAAATCATCATCATCATCACTGTTTGTCTGTGGTGGAACGTAAAACAATGCACTTCCCATTCGTTTGGTTCTGAGACATTTTGCAAGATGGAACAAGCAATTAATCTTCTCAGAAATATTTTTTGGAACATTTGTTTCAATTTTCAGGATGGCATCTTGTGCTTCTCGGTATGTTAATTTTTGTCTGGATTTGATAGTGGTTCTTTTGATCTTTGTGGAACTTTTTAGCAGTGTTCCATCCTTATCAAAAGTGTAAAATACAGAAATAGTTGGCCTTGTTTCTCCAGGTAGAAGACTGCAACATCTTGTACTCAATGGGCCTGGCAACATATGATATGGGTTACGACCTTGACCTGGATAAAAAGTAGTAGCTCTCTCATATGCCTCACAATCCACATGGCTACCTTTTTCTACAAAGCATGTTACATCAGCAATATGAACACCAACTCTATATTTGCCATCAGTATCTTCAACACTGAGAGCATCATCCAAATCTCTTGCAGTCGGGGGATCTATGGTAAAAACATCAAGGTTCGTGCAATCTTCTCTATCTTTAACATTTATTAGTGGTTTATCGAGTTCCAGCAGCCACTTCACATGTTGTACAGTATCCCTTTTGTAAATTGTAGGCACTTGGTGCTGAAGCCTCAAAATTTCCATTCCAGAATTTAACCCATCTTTTGCATCAATAACTTTGATGACAGCTCCAAGAGGATACAAATCTTCCCAACAAATCATGGCTACTAAAAATATGTAGTTCTTTATTTCTCCTGGTTTGATATTAAAAATTTTCTGATAGTTAAGCTCTCTTTTTTGTGAATCATATTTGTATATCTCAACTTGATAATTATTTTGACAGTTCTTCTTCAAGATGTGGAATTTTGGAACAATTTTTGAGATTGGACGCATCAAGTGGAATTCTGACTCGTCAAGGATTGCTACCAATACAGGGTGATCTATATCTGGATAATGGCGATGCTTTATTAATCCTACAATCTGACCATAAATTTTCAAGGTCATTTTAGACAAGTCCAAGGTCTTATTCAGTCGATGGATATAATTTTTACCTTTGTAGGCTTCTCGTTCATCTTCCAAGATTTCAACAATAACTTCATCTTCATTGTAAACTTTCCCGATTTTTGATCTTCCAGAAATTTCTATTTCTTTCACATCGTCGTGGTCTAGATTAGTACATATAGCTGTATGAGCTGCCTCTAACTTTACTATGCATCTTTTGAACTTTAATGGATTCCGTCTGTAAAGTTCTAATGCCTTTTCTCTATCATGGAATTCTGGATAAAAACTGTCTTTTTTTCTATTGGGTCTTCGTTTGAAATCGTCAACAAATTTATCAGATAAATCTATTCCGTTCTGTAATAGTTCATGTTCATCTATCTCATCATCTGATCCTTCCTCAAACAAACGAAGACTTTTCTCGTATTGATCCTCGGTAGAATCATGTATAGGATCTGCCTCATCTTCACTTGATGAACTCTCTTCACCGAACCAATCTGACCTTGACATGGTGTCAAATTCATGATCAGACTCTATTTCAGAATGATCATGCCCTTCTGGAGGAGATAGTAGCTGTTCTGTTTCCATGGATGCCTGACTACAAACAGATGATGCTGTCAGATGTCTTTTTTTTGCTTTTCGTTTCTTTTCAACATCTTTCCAAGATTTTGCTTCTAAGAAGAAATCTGGCTGTTTAAATTGACATTTTGCTGAAAAAAAAGAAGAAATATTACTGAATATAATTATTTGCACTTATAAATTCATACTTTTGATGATTAATATATAATCAAACCTCCTGATTAAGCAACAATTTTGAGATACTTGCAATCAATTTTCCTTACAATTTAACTAAAATGCAGTCATCTTATTAAGCAGAAAAAAATAATTTACTACATGTTCTTAAGTTATACAGAGGAAAATATAGCACTAAAATATTACTGTTGTAATCATCCTCTAGGGGCCATCGTGATCATGATCGTATTGTAATTAGATTTACAACTACCTATGTAATCCGTGCCTATCTCCACTAAAGTTGTGATTTTGATTCCCACTCCTGGCGAGGTGCACTCGATACAATATTATGTGACAAAGTTTGTCAACAATATAACTGAAATATTGCTGAAAGTGGCATTAAACACCATAACCCTAACCCTAGTCGTCCTTTATTTTCCTGAGGTAGTATGCACATGATTTCAAATTGAATAATATTAAATGGGGATAAATTTCAAAAATATGTTTTGATAAACTATATTTTACTTTGTTGCTTAAAGTATTTATGAAGGCAATCTTGTGCATATTTTTATACAACATCAAATAAGTGAAATATATATCCTCTGAAAAAAAAAGTCATGTGGACAGTGCCAAATATAGAATGATACTAACGACGATGTCTTATTTTCTTCTGGTGATTGTCCCTGGCTTCTTCAGCCTGTTGTTGTTGCTGAAAAACATTGAACAACAATTTTAATTAAAAACATGTTAAACAAGGATATCGATGTAGGTGAACATGAAAGAGAATCCATTAGAAACTTGAGTTAAACATCTGCTCCGAGCAGCTGTTCTTGACATTACAGTGAAGTCCTCAATGACAAGCAGAACTCATATCTCAAATATATTGTGTGACGGCCAATAGATAAAAGATGTACATATACATTTTATTCATAATATACTTTTATCAATAAGTCATATAGTAAGTGTTCTTCACTGCTTGTAAATTCAAAGCATAAAAAATATATTGTCCTATACACCATAGAAACTAATTTAAATACAACTCTTATCTAGGGGGTCGTCGTGGTCATATGGTAGTTGGAAATAACTACCTATGGAATCAGTGCCTATCACCACTATCATTGTGAGAACAAATCCCGCTGTGGTGTACTCGATACAACATTATGTGTTAAAGTTTGTCAGTGACTTGCAGTAGGTCAGTGGTTTTCTTCGGGTACTCCGGTTTCCTCCACGAATAAAACTGAAATATTGTTGAAAGTGGTGTTAAACACCATAACCCTAACCATAACCCCTTTTATCTATGCCCAATCAAAAAAACAAAACACAATTTTCTACTGGTCACTTCACAAAACTCTTGATTCTACATCTAACAAAATCTGACCAATTCAAACAATTATACGCATATACATATATATATATACGTCTGAAAATTAAACCAAACAGTGTTAGAATTAGATTTTAGAGCTGTCAAATTTTTGTTCTTCCCTCGACGGGTGATACACTGCAGCACCATTCGCTTAGCCTTACGTCCAGCGCCCTAGACCACTCGACCACATCCATATATATATATGAACATTCTAGCCAATCAAAGATAAGATGCTGAGGTCATTAGCAGAGTGTAAAAATAGCATAAAGTAACACTATTTTTGGTCTAGTTTTATAAACATAACAATTTCAGCTGTGTTCAAGAACAAAATTTAAAATAAATTATTTGTAAAAACTATGAAAATATAAATGTAAATTTTCACTAATTAAAAGAAAAATGTCTCTCAGAGGTGTTCCTAATGGATATGTGATTCCAAGACTTATTGTAGAACCAATCCAACCATCCAATAACAGCCGTCACATCAAAACCTTTAATAAGACCAAACTATTCTAATCGTATTATGGGAAAGATTCTTTTATCATGTGTATGTTCTGAGGGTACAATGGATAACTGCAGGTAAAAAGCTATGGGATGGACATAGTGTGTGTCTACCAATAGCTAGGCCATAGGAAGACACAGATAATATGACTGAAACATATAAGTTCTCAAACCTGTTTTATAATGCTGTAGTTAGAATCTCTAACATATTCATTATCACTGTCTACAGAATCTTCATCAAGTTCTGTATTTTCTTCTTCATGTAAATCAATTTCTAACATCAGACGGTTAGCTGAATCTATGTCTCTCTGTAAATATATTGTATATACATATCAATTTCTAACATCAAATTTGCCATGACTGTGCATAGCTGAAATATTGCTTAAAGTGGCATTAAACACCAAAAATCAAATAAAATCAAATCTAACATCAAACGGTTAGCTGAATCTATGTCTCTCTGTCAATATATATTGTATTTCAATTAACTAAGGTTGTTTAAGTCTGTATATATATATTTCATATTTTGAGAATTGCATTAAAACAGTATATACATGGGAACCTGTTTAATCCGATACACCAAGGGACCAGGGAAATGTCTTGGATTGTACAGGATGTCAGAACCTGTCTAATCCGATACACTAAGGGACCAGGGAAATGTCTTGGATTGTACAGGATGTCAGAACCTGTCTAATCCGATACACTAAGGGACCAGGGAAATGTGTTAGATTGTACAGGATGTCAGAACCTGTCTAATCCGATACACTAAGGGATGAGGGAAATGTGTTGGATTGTACAGGATGTCAGAACCTGTCTAGTCCGATACACTAAGGGACCAGGGAAATGTCTTGGATTGTACAGGATGTCAGAATACTCAGGTTTTTATTGTAGTCAACAGAAATACTTTGGGACCATAAATTTTTGTCGGATGTCACAGGATTTCAGAAACTCAGGTGTCGGATTGCACAAGTTCCAGTCTGATTATTGTCTTTTCAAACTCAAATAAAAATAAATGTCTATGCCAGGTGCTGTCTGATACGACTGCAGCACATCAACAAGGGCTTCATCCTATACCAGTTTTACTGAATATGATTAATGTCCAGCAAAAGGCATTACTAGGTAGAATCTGCTTGAAAAGTGCAGGAGGAAATTTCATCAGGAAAAAATCCAATTAAAATTGAACTTGAAATTAAAAAAAATAAAGATTTGAGCATTGGGTACCCTCACGTCTCCGAAATGGTAAGAGCTGAAACAAATTTGTTGGAACATTCCAGACTGGAAATTTTCTGAGCCGTCCAATGGAAGTTTTTTTTAATGGTGTTTAATGCCACTTTCAACAATATTTCAGCTATATCGTGGCAGTCAGTTTTATTGGTGGAGGAAACCGGAAGACCTGAAGAAAACCGCAGACCTATCACAAGTCACTGACAAACTTTATCACATAATGTTGTACACCTGGCTCTGATCAAGATTCAAACTCACAACATCAGTGGTGATAGGCATTGATTGCATAGGTAGTTGTAAATCCAACTACCATATGATCATGAACACAACAGCCCCCTTCCAATAGAATAAAATGCATACAAATAAAACTTAAAATAAACATTTCATAATTTTGTGCATTGTTTTCTGTTGTTTCTTTTGCAATATTTCTAATCTAAATTTTAAGCTAGTCTCTAATGTATATCATTTTCTAAAGGTATGTGACAAGTAGAAATAATATTTGGGAAAATTTAACAGATAAAAAGTAAGAATAAAAAAATACTAGTTTTACATCCAATAGACGTTACCTGGTTAATTGACATCTCCAAATATTTTTCTGCTTTTTTTCTGGCCACATCATATTTATGAAGGTGAATGAGACCTTTACACCATGTTTCATAAAACTCACAAAACATAGAACATGCAGGATTAAATGGTGTTTGTTCATCAACTGTGGAAAAAAAATCACAATTTAAACTTATAACAGCATAGTAAGGAACATTACTATTTAAAATGGTTAGGGTTATGGTGTCTAATGCCACTTTCAACAATATTTCAGTCATATCGTGGAGGAAACCAGTGTACCCAGAGGAAACCACAGACCCATCGCAAGTCACTGACAACTTTTATCACATAATGTTGTGTTGAGTAATGTGATACATTGTTCTTTCTACATTAAAAGCCAGTTGTGTGCTATCCTGAATATCTAGGAAAGGACAAACACACAAAGGAAGTGAAAGTAAACAATGCCTGTATAAAGATATTGTGCAGGTAACAACACTATCCCCAAGCATACAGAGAGGTTGTACTAGTAGATGAGGTTTTGACAAAAGTTTGTTCAGTTTGACTAATCCACAAAAGAAATTAGACTTAGTATAATAAAATGAAAAGAAAGCTAGAATAGTAAACAAATATTTTCAATAAAATATTAGTTAATAAATAATAATAAAAAAAATGAGATATACATTGCCAACTATTCTGATTGCAGTTTTATCTATGTCTAAAAAAATGTACTTAATTTAGAAACATGTGACAATACAGAAACTCAAATTGTTGAATAGAATTCAAATCAGGCACACATGAGATTGACACCAAGTGACAAACTTGAAACAAACTTCAATATTTAAATCAAAATGTAATACTTACTTATCTTACAAATCTCACACACTTTTTCATCGACTCCTCCCTGCAAGTACATATAATTGTTGATTACTGCAAATATTTTTTCAAAAAGATGAAAATAAGACATTGAGTTCTTAATTTTTTAGCATGTACCATCATAGATGAAATGTTTCCTGACATAACTATTATCCAAGAAACTGACTGTCTGAAAAGTCAGGTGTGATATTTCAATCAGATTAGCTGACACAAAAAGGGGGTGCTCTGAGTTTAATAATTTGCATAATGATTTGATTGATCGTTGTTTAACATCACATGAGTAGTATGTTAGCTATATTTACTAGTATGACCAATAAAAGTTTACCTACAAAATATCACCAGATGTCTAAACTGAACACCTGTGAGGTCAACCTTTTTGTTTGAAATACATAGGTATTCAGATTAGACAGATTAAATCTCCAAAGATTTTAGACATTGGAGCTAATTTAAATAGTCGGTTTCACACATTATTCCAGTTTTTTCAGGGTTTGGTTTGGACAGGTTTCCCTGTATATGTTTTCCACTAGAATGAACCTATGGAGGGGTATTTTGAGTAACTGTAATATTCTGGAAAATTAAGGATAGGTTTATGGTGTTTAACACCATTTTAAACATTATTTCAATTATATCATGATGGTAAGTTTTATTGGTGGTGGAATTCGGAGTATCTGAGAAAACCACTGACCTACAATTTTTTCCTGAATTTACAATTCAGAATCTAAAACTTTGGTGTAATAAATGTTTCATGAATATTATGTTTGCATAAATCTGTTGTTATGGGACTTGAAATGAGAGATAACTCCTGTATTTTGAAGAAATTAATAAAAAAAAATTCACATACATAAATGCTACATGAATGTTGTTTGCAAAAATCTGTTGCTACATGCATATGCAAGGACTAAAAATGGGAGATAACTCCAATATTTTGAAGAAATGAAACAAATATTCATGCACATAAAAGTCTACAATTTGCTTTTCAACACAACAAAGTTACATTTATTTGAATACAAAGAATCTTACTGAATATATCAATTATAAATATCTATTTATTTGTTGAATTACAATAAGAATTAAGAGCTTTTTCACATCTATCTATAATTCATAAATCTTTATTTTTGAGAATTGACATTTTTTCCCTTTAATTGAGTGATATAATTTTATATTAAGGAAGTAAAAGTTAGAAAATTACTTACAATCAAAAGAAAACACTTGGCCCTCTGTAAATTGATACTTCTAATATCTTCAACAACAGCATTTGGATTTGATAAATGATCTCGAACACTTCCCAAGGAAATAATTAGGTCACAATATACTTGTAGAGCTCTTTTAAAGTTCTGTTTTGGACTGGCTTCAAAATACTGATCAGTTTTCATCTTAATTTTTCTGATCAATGAGACCGATTCCTAAAATAGAAAATGAATAGTAACAAGTCTGCAATATCAACAAAACGATGAAAACCAAATGAAATCATCGTGCAGACAACAACGAAAATGTAAAGAAATTAACTAATAATATAATGATAGAACTTTTCATATTCTCAAACTAACCCTGCCACTTTTTTGTGCCTGTCCTAAACCAGGAACTGGATTTCCAAAACCATGTGTCATGGTCTTTCTTGTTTTTGTGTGCTCAATAATTTGAGGTGAGATGATGTTGTTCATTTTGTTGATATTGGTGGAATTGCTATGTACCATCACTGGATTTTCATAACTGAAAGAAAACAGCCTTCAGGGAGAGTTAAGGTGGGTGGCTGAGCAGTTTAGGTCATTGGCTTCTGGCCACAAGACTAACACAACTAACGTGGGTTTAAGATCTCTTACCTACATCAAGTGTTAATGTTTACAGACGTCTACCCAAGTCAGGGGGGGGGGGGTAATCAGTTAGTTTGTTATATCTATCATTTTCTATTAGATTCATACATGACTTTTTTGAAGTTTGCAACAAGAATAAAAAGAAATCTTACATCTTGAAGTTGTCCATCTGTAAAGGGTATCCAGTACATCATAACTTCTAAGGAGTGTACAATATATGTTTCTAGATGTTTCCTCATCAGAAAAGCTTAAAAAGAAAATATATAATAATAAATTATTAATATTTTTTTATAGAAATTAATGTTTTTTTTTAGTTGAACCATGCTATTAGTGGAAATATTGCATACAAATAGATATGTAATATCAAGCTTGAGATGATTGATTGGTTGTTTAATGTCACATGAGCAATATTTCAACTATGATCAGAACAAGCTGAAAAACAATAGGGGTGATGTAATAAATCGTGCAGGGGAAAATGTTGTACAGGGATGAGCCTATCCAGTACCGTATTTAGAGGAAGAGTTAGATTTAAAACTAACTATGAAATCAGTGCCCTATCACCACTAACGTTGTGAGTTCGAATCCTGCCCAGGCAAGGTATACTCAATACAACATCATGTGATAAAGTTTGTGTGTGACAGGTCAGTGGTTTTCTCCAAGTATTCTAGTTTCCTCCACCAATAAAAGTTTCCGCCACGATAAAACTGAATATTGTTGAAAGTGGCGTTAAATACAATAACCCTCACGCTACTGTGTATCAATGAATGATTTGAATGTAATTCAATGCAAATATTAAAAAAGAAAAAAAGCAATACACCAGTAATTAAAAACTTTCATTTAGCATTCTTTGAGGGAGGATTTAAATTTGAAAATGGATCTTTATAAATGTCTTTATATTTAGCTAAAACATTGTTTTCATACCTTGATAGTAGCACTCTAAAGCAGATCCATGCTCTTCACACTGAAAAAAAATCAGAGGAAATCAATATTTTCTGTATCCCCTCCCCCTTTTTACTTCAGATTTTGCCATGGGATATTAATATAAATTCCTGCTAAAGTTTTTACAGGTAACAGAACTTGAACAATCAATGTAAAAAAGGGGGAGGGATGTGATCCCATTAACTTGTTAAACACCACCACATCTTAATATGTCCTCTTCTTTTTTGTGTTCAACGATTTGAGGTGAGAAAATGTTGCATTGTTGACTGTCACTGTTTAAACTTTCTTTTTGCAATATTTATATTTGGTATAAATGCTAGCAGATGTCAATATGTGAGTCTTAGTATATGAAGGTGTTCCTGTCTGATATTACAATGTTAAGAGTATAGAATGGAACATTGTCCTGTCAAACTCAATAATACAAATAATTTTCCTTCGAAATATCTGAGTATTTAAGTTATCTGGGATAAATTAAGTTGAAAGTTATTACAAACAGACCATATTACTATTTCTACATTATTACATGCAAATGGCTTATCCGAGTGAAGGTTAATGAGGTCCGACAGTAGTTTGATAAACGAAACAAAAAAAGATTCATTAATATTCTAGTCCAGTGGTATTTCTGAGTACAACCCCAGTTTTCTGTGGTTTCCGTTACCCATTCTTTAGTTTTCTATGTAGTGTTTTGCTGACCAATGTTTGTCTTTTTAGAGGAGTCTGACATTTAATCAATGTATGCTGAATATAGTTCAAAATGGAATTATAATTAATTATTTTCAGCAAAACTTCTGACTCCTGTGGTATTTTTTGTTCCTTTTCATTTGGTCATGGTATTGCTTGCCCTTTGATTTATGGCCTCTCATTACCCTTTTTGAATCCTCAAACTATTTTTGAGATATTGTAAACATAGATTCCTAAAAATATGTTGAGTAATGAAAACAATGGTTTAAAATGTTAGTAAAGGGTAAGAGTTCCTTATGGTTAGGGTTAAGGTTAGGGTTAAGGTTAGGGTTAGGAGTGCCATCAGGAACTCTTTCCTATTAAAGGTCCATACCTTCTGAAAAATAATACAACAGGTGCTGTAAGCTTTCAGCTGACCATGAACAACTTCTGGGTCATTGATGCCATTTAACATGTCATATGCCTTATAACAGTGTTGTTTGGCTTCATCTACATTGTTTTGCTGAAGCAAGTCTACAGTTTCTCCCAAAAGGTTGATGGCAGAATCTAATTGTTTTTGTGACTGACTAATATCTGTATCTACTTCTACACTGCTGACGCTCTGATAGAGTATTGAAATATCATCTTTATAATTCTGGGGACAATCTGCTTCAAGAACACTGTTACCATCTTCTGTTATGCTATTTTCGTCCACAGACATCACTGAACCATCACTACTAAAGTACTGATCAACATCCGAACTAGTATCAATATTGGCTTCATTGTTAGTTGCCGTAGAAACGTTAAACTCTATCCCTGGGGTGGGATAAACTTCATCACTGTCCACCATACTAAATTAATTATTTTTTCTCAACTTTGAAATTGAACAATTAATAATCTGAAATATGAAAAAAAACATTAAAAAAATTATTTATATTGAAAGCAATCCTTCATTTCTTGACCAGCATTCAATAATAAATGAAGATCTTCTAAAATTAAATAATGAATTTTACTATTTGAAAAAAAAAATCTCTAGTACAGGCATTATATACAATGTACAGGATTACCCAAATTTCCACAGACTACTGCCAGTGCTGGACAAAAAATAAATAAAATAAAAAATACATACCATCCCTAATATTTAGATTGATTTTATTGCTAATTTTGTTCAAGCACTGTTACAGTCACATCCTGTATAACATTGGTAAACAAATGTTTTACGTATCTGCATTAGTACAAGTACTTACCCTAG
>JYMV01043222.1_pt1 | contig 17795 bp, 8 predicted proteins | sample 338911 | NCBI WGS metagenome assembly JYMV01 (sample SAMN03354496, study PRJNA234377) | hydrothermal vent metagenome | biome: Deep sea; feature: Hydrothermal plumes at the Eastern Lau Spreading Center, Western Pacific Ocean; material: Seawater | place: Tonga | collected 2009 | depth 2000 m m
TCCTATTATTCATTTATTCTCAAACATTCGCAATTCGTAGATAAATCGGTATCATCTCTGGGTTATGATTATATAAATTTCATAAATTTGTGTTCCACTCTATATGAGCGGACTTTATTATAGTTCAATATGCCTACACTTTTAGATTTTGAAGAGCCCATTGTGCATTTGCTAGCGCAGCTTGAGAAAGCTGAAAAGATTGCAGGAAACGGAGATGTCGACATTTCAAAAACTGTCCAAGAACTCAAGATGAAGATCAAAGAGCAGCGCAAGGAGACTTGTCTTTGTCCAGTCTGTTCGGAGGACGATTTCACAGAGAAGTATGTGATTAAAGGATTTCATATAGTAAAATGCAACAAATGCACCATGGTATATGTAAATCCCAGATTTCCTGATGCTGCCATATACAGGATTTATGAACAGGATTATTTTATCAAATCGGGGTATACGTTTGAAGACCTTGGATATGGCGATTATGACCTTACTGCCAATCTGCGCGACATGACATTCACTCGGTGGTATGGTGTAATTGAACCACATCTACGCAAAAAGTCGGGAATCGCGCTGGATGTCGGCTGCGCGAGCGGTATATTACTCGATATAATGAAAAAGAGAAACTGGCAAGTAAAGGGTATTGAACTTGACCGGGCAATGTGTGAAAAGTTAAAGACAAGAGGATTTGATGTTGTGGATAACCCGCTGGAACAATACGAATCCTCTGAAAAGCTTCAATTGATTACCATTTTTGATGTATTTGAGCACTTGCCACATCCTCATCTCGATTTTAAAAAACTGCATGAAATTCTGGATGATGAGGGTTCTATCGTTCTTGTAACTCCAAATATCAACAGTACGCAAAAGAAATTATTTGGGAAAAGATGGTTTCAATTTAAACCGAGGGAACACATCAGTTATTTTTCTCCTCGAACTCTTGCTATACTAGCCGAAAAAAACGGATTCAAAATAGTAAAGACCTTTTCATCTGGCCAATATGCGGATCTCGGATTCATCAACCACAGATTGCGTCGCTATCAATTCACTAGATTAGCCTCTGTATTCGAAAAATTTATGCGGGTATCGGGATTAAAGAACGCGGCTTGGTATATCAATACAGGCAGTATCTTGGTAGTTCTTCAGAAAGCATAATAACAATATTTTGCGACCTCAAACAATCAAATCTATAGATCAAGTAATTGGTCAGCCCATATGCTTTCTGCTTACGTTGCTGAAGGCAATCTCTCCTTCATTCGGAAACAAGGCGCCTAAGTCTATTTTGTTCATCAAACTCATTGAACAGGGTGCTACCGTTCTCGCCTATTCGGCAATAAAAAGGGCTGTTGAAATGGTGGGAAGGGAAAAAGTGTTTTTCTGTGTGTTCGAAGAGAACCGACCCATTCTAGACTTCATGAAAATTATTCCAGAGGAGAATATTATAGTTGTCCGGCAGAGCAATCTGTTCATTTTTCTGCTGGATATAGTGGGATTGCTAATTAAATCGAGGAGAAAAGGAATTGACGCTACCATCGATATGGAATTTTTCTCGAGGGCCTCTGCAATTCTTGCCTATTTATCTGGAGCGAAATTAAGAGTTGGATTGCATCGATTTAAGAGTGAGCTGCCATACAGGGGTAATCTGATGACGCACCGCATACAGCATAATCCGTATTTACATATTTCCAAGGCTTACCTACAAATGGTTTTGGCGCTGGAAGCTGACCCGCAAGAGGTACCCATGCTGAAGGTAGATGCACAGACGCTTTCGGTAGATGTGCCAAAGATCGTCGTCAATGCTGAGCAGATTAAATCTGCAGAACAAATAATTGCAAACATTGCAGGTGGTGAGGCCAGCAAACCATGGGTTCTGCTCAATCCGAATGCCAGTGATATGCTGCCCTTAAGAAAGTGGCCCACGGAGAGATTCATGGAATTGGGTAAGAAGTTTCTCGGAGAAAATTCCACCTGTACACTTATACTAACAGGAGCGCCTTCCGAAAAGGACTCCTGTGAGCAAATACAAAAGGAATTTAGCTCGTCACGTGTTATATCCCTCGCAGGACACACCACCTTGGAAGAGCTAATGGTTATCTATTCGCTATCCGACCTGCTCATTACAAACGACAGCGGACCCGGGCATTTTGCATCAATGACAAATCTGAAAACCATTGTGATGTTCGGCCCTGAAATTCCTCAGCTATTTGGGCCATTGGGCGAAAACGTACATGCTATCTGGAAAAACCTCATTTGCAGCCCCTGCGTAAACGCGTTCAACCATCGATTTTCGCCGTGTACCAACAATGTGTGTATGCAAGAAATTTCTGTCGAGGAAGTTTATACAAAGGCCAGCAGCTTATTGACCGGATAGCTTGGGGTTGTTCTTGTGTCTCTCTTGGTCTCTCTTAGCTTTTCTCTCAAGACTCTTAGCAAATGCCACTTCCAAATCAACTCCTGTTTGATTGGCTAAACAGATCAATACAAAGAGAACATCTGCCAGCTCGTCACCCAGCTCTTTGTCTTTATCTGATTCTTTATAAGACTGCTCACCGTATTTTCTCGATATAATCCTGGCCACCTCCCCAACTTCTTCGGTGAGGATAGCCATGTTGGTGAGTTCATCGAAGTATCGCACACCATACTCTTCAATCCACTTGTCAACTTTCTCCTGAGCTTCTGTGATAGTCATGGTTACAGCATTGACCTTCCGGCTTTAACCTTCCCTCCAATATAATAAGCGAGAAAGATTTCGTGGGATCCGGTAGAGTATTTTTTAATCGAGGTTAATGTAATGTCATATGAATATCCAAAGCCAAACCCACTCTTCTTAAGCCCTAACAAAGCTACAACTGATTCTTGAGATCGATATGAGACTCCTATCCAAATCATTTCGCGATAAATTCCTCTTGCATTGATATCAATTTGAATGGGTGCGGCGGCAGTTATTTTTAGTAAGAATGAAGGCTCTAATTCAAAATCATTTGAAAGTTTGAATTTGTACGCAGCATCCGCAAAAAAGTGCCTTGTCATTATATTTTCAGTGCCCGAGGACCCAACATCCACTTTCATTTCAATGAGTTGGGGAATTGAGAGACCTATATGAAATTTATCTCCGTAGTACAGGATGCCAAAATTGGCTTCAGGAACTACCTTTTTTTCAACTGCTCCATCAATTGCGTTATCGCCGGGTGCATCAGTGGTTAACTCACTCTTGTCCATAACATATTGAAACACCATAGCCGAGAGTCCAAAAGCGAGCTTGGTCTTATCCATGGGAACATGAAACGCATAGGACGCCATGGCACCTGTTCTTCCTGTTGGGCCAGTTTGATCATGAAAAAGAGCACCCCCTATTCCCATTTTCTCTTTCAAATTTCCGTGTGCGCTCAAGGTCATGGTTAGCGGAGCACCTGTAAATCCCGTCCATTGGTTTCTGAATGTCAGCATGATCGGCAATTCCTTCGTGCTACCGGCAACAGCCGGGTTTAGCAGATAGCCATTGAACATGTACTGGCTATGATAGGGAAGCTGTTGGCCAAACGCCGCCACAGACAACAAAGAAATTAATGCTATAATCCAGGCTCTTCTCATGCTATATTTTTCGTTCTCATCTTACAATTGTTACATTTCCGGTTATCGGGTCTGTCCCATCACCGAGCATAATGATAAAATAATAAGTTCCCATGGCCACGTCCTTGCCTTTATATTTGCCATCCCACATAAGCCCATCTTTTTCGGAAGAATGTACCAACGACCCCCAGCGATTGAATATTTCTATTAAAATATTGGGATAATTAACCGCATCCCTGAACCATGTATCATTGGTCCCATCACTGTTGGGTGAAAACGACGTCGGAATAATTAACGAAGTAGTGCAATTCACATCAATTACAGATAGAATTGCCGAGTCAGTTACTGCACAACCCGCAGAGTCAATGACCACTACCACATACACTCCCGAGTTTAACCCAGCTAAATCCTGTGTGGAAGAGGATGGATTCGTATTCCAGTTATAAATATACGGTGGACTGCCGCCTGATACATCCATATCAATGGATCCATCCGCGTCACCTGAGCATGTTTCGTCCATTGTGCTTAGGCTGTTAATTAAAGGGCTGGCTGTTGTCGATATTATTACAGTGTCATTCGCCTGGCAGTTCGCGGAGTCAGTTACCGTAACAGTATAATTGCCAGCATTCAAGTTGTTCGCCACAGCATTCGTTTGCGCCAATGGATCATCCCACAGATAACTTAGGGGTGAAGTTCCACCGGTGCCTATGGCTAAAGCTGATCCATTGGATGCTCCGCATGACGCGTTGGTTGAATTGGTGCTGATACCCAAAAGCATAGGCTCGGTAACCACAAAGGAATCCGTAATACTACAGCTATTGGCATCAGAAATTGTGATTAAATACGTTCCTGCACAAAGGCTATTGCAGCTTGAGTCGGTGGAGCAACCAGGGTCGTTCCAGATATAAGTGTACGGGTTAATGCCTCCGCCCCCTGTAATCGTTCCGCTACCGTCACACATTCCGTTGCACGAAACATTGGTTGATACAATAGAACCAGTTAAGGCAGCTGGCTCCGTTATTGTGAAGCCCTGGGTAATGACACACCCGTTAGCATCTGTTACTGTTATGGTGACTGAACCTGCGTCCAATCCCGGATGAAATGGGTCGGGGGGACAACCTATGGTACTCCATGAGTAGGTGTATGGCGTAACTCCACCTGTTACTACGGCAGTAGCGGTGCCCGTACTTTCACCATTACACAACACATCTGTGGTCGATATTGTTACTGCCAATTCCGCGGGTTCAGTTACAACTGTGCTCGCAGTCTCAGAACATGAGTTGCTGTCAGTTACAATAACTGTATAAGTCCCTGCAGGTAATCCTGTAGCATTCGCATTTGTTTGCGCATTCAAATCATCCCATAAATAAGTATAAGGTGCCGCGCCTCCGGAAACACTGACTATTGCTGCACCTGTAGAACCTCCATTACACATAACCATTACCGAGCTCGTGGTAAGAACCATCGCTGCCGCTTCAGTCAGGGTTACACTGGTGATAGAGATGCAACCCAAATTGTCTGTGACGGTAACCGTAAAAGTACCCGCCAACAATCCCGTAGCTATAGAATCAGTTTGGGCAGAAGGGTCATCCCATAAATAAGTCAGGGGTGGCGACCCGCCGTTGGCAGATACTGTTGCAGAGCCCGTAGAATCTCCGTTGCAGGTGATATTTACACTATCCGAAATAGATATTGTAGGACCCCCAATATTGCTAATATTTGCTACGGCAGAATCGGTACAGTTGTTACCATCAATAATGTTAAATGTATAAGATCCTGCGGCTAGTCCGGTTGCAGTGGTATCCGACTGAGTAGGAGATGTATTCCAAGCGTATGTATAAGGGGTTGAACCACCGGCAACAGAGGCATTGGCCGACCCGTCAGACAGGCCGCAGCTGGCATCCACTGTTGTAATAGATATTGCGATTGCTGATGGCTGTGTAATGGTTGAATTATCTGATCCTGTGCAACCCAGGCTATCCGTCACCAGAACTGAATAGGTGCCCGCTGTTAATCCAATAGCTGTGGAATCAGTCTGAGCATTGGGATCATCCCACAGATAAGTATGGGGTGAAGTCCCGCCTGAGGAGGAAACGTTTATCATTCCCGTCGAATCTCCATTACATAAGATATTAGTCGTGGATGAAATACCAACCAAAAGAGCACTGGGTTGCGTAATAGATACAGTGATTGAATCTACACAGCCATTACTGCCAGTAACTACAAGGGTATAGGTTCCGGCTGTTAGCCCGGTAGCGAGAGAGTCTGCCTGAGCTGAGGGGTCATTCCACAGGAAGGTATAGGGGGAAACACCTCCAGATACGGATGTAGTAATCGAACCAGTGGAATCCCCATTGCACAGCACATTGACGCTATCCACAAGTGCTAGTACAGGCAGGGGAGAAGCTGTCAGCGTGGCACTTACTGAATCAGAGCAATTTCCGGCATCAGTCACGACCACTGTATATGTACCCCCACCTAATCCTGTCGCGATGGTGTCAGTTTGAGTGGGCAAAGTGTTCCAGGAATATGTATAGGGCGTGATCCCATTAACAACGGATATACTTGCTGTTCCATCGGATAGTCCACAACCAGGGTTCGTTATGGTTGGAGTGAGCACCATGGCAATGGGCTCCGTAATTGATACATTACCAGTAGTTGTACACCCATTCACATCTGTAACTGTAACGTTATAAGTACCTGCTGGTAATCCAGTAGCCGCTGAGTCAGTTTGGGTGTTAAAGTCATCCCATAAATAAGTATAGGGTTCCGTTCCACCGCCTGCATTGGCTGCTGCTGTACCCGTTGAATCGCCGTTGCAGGCCACCTCGATTGACGTCATAACATTAATTCCCGGTCCGGTTATATTGTTAAGCACCAATGTCAGAGAATCAGTGCATCCGGCCCCATCGGTAACCACTACTTTATAAGTTCCCGCTCCCAAACCTGTGGCGGTAGTATCGGTTTGCGAGGAGGGATCATCCCATTGATAAGTATGTGGCAATGTGCCACCGCTTGAGCTTGCCGTGACAGAACCATCTGACTGTCCGCAGTTGGCATCGACAACATCCACGGAGAAAATTAAAAATGGAGGAGGTTCGGTAATGGTTACCGAAGCCGAATCAATGCAGCCATTAGCATCTGTTACAATTACAAAATAGGGTCCTGCAGATAGCGAAGTTGCAGTGGTATTGGTTTGGCTACTTGGGTCACTCCATGAATATGTATAGGAAGTGGTTCCGCCTGCAGTGGCAACTGTAGCAGAACCAGTTGAAGCGCCAAAACAAATAATATTGGTGGAGCCAGATATTGAGGCTACTAACGCTGCTGCGGGTTGTGTAATTGTTATTTGCGCCGTATCAATGCATCCATTATTATCGGTAACTGTAGTAACATAATTGCCGGCTGGAAGACCCGTTGCCGTCGAATCCGATTGAGAAGAAGGATCATCCCATGCATAAGCATAGGGAGGTGTTCCACCACTACCATCAGCATTAGCTGATCCGGTAGAATCACCGAAACAGTTGATGTTAATCGAAGAAGTAACAGATGCAACCACAGCACTGCCAGGCTGGGATATTGTGACACTCATTGGTGGAGATGATAGTACAACAGGTGGTGAACATCCGATGTTTTGATAGGTTGGATTGCCGGCATCGTCGAACTCTACTTCGTCTCCATTACCATTTCCACTGTTAGTTGTGAGCAAATCAGGTTCATAAATAACCGTGTCTGTACAACCTCCACCAAAATCGATAATTAAGGTTCTTGTACCACAAGGAATAGTACAATAATTTTTAAAGTGACCGTTGAAATTGTCATCACATTGAAAAAGCAGATAAAGTGTGTAATCCAAAGCGGACCAATCATGACTTTGCCAATCAAAAGCATCACTGGTAATAAGCATAACTTGTGCTCCTGCTGGCAAAACACCCCCCACCGGTTCAACAACTATTCCGCCTGCAACTATGTTCGCATTGATACTGTCAATAATATCTGATGTTGCCGCATTTTGACACAGACCATCCCAATTATTAAAAGGCCAATCAACAAATAAAGTTCCGGTATTCAAATCTGATGAGCCAACCTCAAATCGCACCATTTCATTATCAGATTCGGGGCCGGAAGGGTTGCATGCATCAACCAATATACTTCGGATTTCAAAACATTTTGTAAGACCAGTACCCCCATTGGCATTGCATCCGTTAGCATCTACTATCGTAACAGTGTAATTGCCAGCAGCAAGAGAGTCAGCTATTGAATCGGTATCTCCATTTGACCAGGTATAGGTATAGGGTTGAACGCCTCCAACCGGAGTTACGGTTGCTGTCCCTGTACTATCACCAAAACAAAGAACATCCAGACTATCGGTCAAAGTAGCCGTAAAAACTGGAGGCTCGGTGATCGTAACAGATATAACACTGGTACATGGCGCATTATCTATAACAGTTACTGTATAAACCCCCGCAGTTAAAAAGTTCGCTGCTGTATCAGCTCCTCCAAAAGGCGACCAAGAGTAGGTGTACGGAGCAGATCCGCCCGTGGCACTTACGGTGGCAGAGCCGGTAGCAGACCCAAAGCAAGCGATGTTGGTTGAATCCGTTATTGTAAGGGTTGGTCCTGAAAAATCCACAAGATTTGCCTGTGCGGAATCTACGCAGCCTACAGAATCCGTTACAATTACAACATAAGATCCCGCTGCTAGTGCTGTAGCTGTGTCTGTAGTCTGTGTAGCAGGGTCACTCCACAAGTAAGTGTATGAACCTAAACCTCCGGAAACCACTACCGCAGCGTAGGCATCTGTAGCTCCACAGCTTGCTGTTGCTGAATCTATGATGGTCAAAACCAGGTTTGCTGTCTGAGTAATGGTAACAGCATCAGAGCCTGGGCAACCCGCTGAGTCCGTAACCGCAACAATATATGTTCCAGCCAGCAAGCCGGTGGCCATTGAATCTGTTTGAGAACTGGGATCATCCCATGTAAAGGTGTAGGGTGTAGTTCCTCCAGATGTGGTGACCGTTGCGGCGCCACTGGAGTTGCCATTGCACAAAATATTTGTAGATGCAGATATATTCACTGAAAGTGGGGTAGAGGCAACCTGGATTATAGTAATTGAGGCCGAAGCCGTACAAGTCCGATCATCCGTAACAACAACGGTATAGGTACCTGCAGGTAAACCAGTTGCACTCGCTGTAGTTTGTGTACCCGAATCATCCCATAAATAAGAATAGCCAGGAATGCCTCCTGATGTGCTTGCAGTCGCAAATCCGGAAGAATCCCCGCTACATGATATGATTGAAGAATCGGAAAAGGAAGCAGAAAGCACCGGTGGATCGGTTAACACGATGCTGTCCACCAAAGACAACCCTGTACTATCGGTAAATGTAAATCTATATGTGCCTGGACATAACCCTGTTGCCGTTAGTGTTGTTTGGTTTCCGGGGTCATCCCACTGGTAGGTATAAGGAGGAGAGCCACCTGCAACCGTGGCAATCCCAGTTCCATTACAATCTCCATTACATGTTATTTCTGTTGGCGCTATGGAGAGTAGCATAACGTTGGGATATGTGATGAGCAGATCCATCACAACAGGTAGATGATCAGACATGTAATAGAGAGCATTGATCACGCTATCGGGCAAAGATGTATTGGCAGGGCTTATTAAGGATTGGTTGAAACGATTACCATCATTGCCCAGGGCGGCATAAGTACCACTTATGTATTGAACTCGGTCTCCTCCATTTACAATGCTATCTGATATGAGTATGAAGTCAAACCTATCATCCATGCCTCCTGGAGCTCCGCATTCAATACTTTGAGAGCTCCTGGTGCTTTGTGTATGGATCCCAGTAAAAGATGAATTATTATTCCAGTTTCCAGGACTGTTTATAGGATCATTTAGTTTATTAACGCCGCCTGTTGTGAGTATTTGGTACCCTGGTTCAGAGCTTGTGTAGAAATTAAAGTCTCCACCAAAAACAAAATTTCCCGTTGATGAGATACCATCTATATAAGTTCGTAATGAAGTAGCTTCAGATGCCCTTCGATTTTCTTCAATCGGAGGATTACTGTTGCCTGCCTTCAAGTGGCTTACATAAAACCTGATAAAACTTGTGTCGTTGTAGAAACTCAAATTTGGGTCATTTGCATAAACCACATACTCACCAACATCTCTTAAATCTGTTAGTATTTCAGACTGACTGTATAAGGTTACTTTATTTGTGTTGTAGAAAAACATATTATTCAGCCCATTAAATCCGGATTGGTTTACCACGAAATTTGCTCTTGCATAGTAGTTAATGCTACCAGTATTTAACGCCTGATTGAGGATGCTGTCGGCGCCTGCTTCAGTTTGCAATTCGCAAACCATTAGAATATCGGGTTTCTGAAACTGAACTATCTTACGAAGGGTATCCCATCTGGAAAGGACACTGAGATTACTGCCACAGTCGTTTCTTCCATTTGGAAAATTCAACAAATTGTATGACATAACATGCAGTGTATCCTGTGCCACTAAGGCGGAACAGAAGAGGAGTGTACTTATCAGAAATACTGTAATAATTCGCACACGACAAAATACACAATATATTTCTGCATGGAATACTTTCAGGGCTAGAACATAGCCCCACCTTTTCCGTGGGTAGCGTTGGCGCCTTTTATATACCGGAGAGAAATTTCAAATCCTCCTTTACCTGAAGAAAGAGATTTAACACCGGAGATATTGATATCATAGTTGAATCCAACGGCGAAATCGGCCAGCTCGAACATCACTGTGGGAATGAAAGAGTCTCCAAATCTAAAAAACCCTCCCAAATAGATCGCAGAACTCTTTACCAACCCCGTGTACTTAGATTCTTCTTTCAGGCCATAGCGAATGAGTCCTCCTACATTTATTTCTTGTGCAGAGCTCTGCTTCATATACAAGAAGCTGGGGATGACAGCTAAGGTCGTCCTTGGTATGCCAAGATAAATGTTTCCATGAGCTATCAATTTCGCATACAGGCTTTGAACATTATCGGTATAGAATTTTTGTTTGGGCTGGTTTAAATGAAAAACGGCAACGCCCAGGTTAACGGTTATCTTGTCATTTGATGCCATATTCTTCGGATTGCTAATAAAGTCCCAGTTTAACCCTGCACCAAAATCCCCATAAATAAATGAGCTTGTGTTTAAAGTTCCCTCTTCCCCTGAAAGCTGATTCGGATCATAGGTATTTCCATCAAACTGATTTCCCCATTTGAGATCGGTGTTTTTTACGCCTTTTTGAGCAAATCCGCCCTGCAAACCCAAAGAGAACTTATTTTTTTCATTAGCTGCTAATATTGCTGAAAGTGAAAGATTCACCTGAGTAGTTCCGAATTTGGATTTGCCAGCCTGATCGTTATACACCAGTAATCCCGTTCCCAGATAGACATTGTTCCACTTTTTCTTGAATAGGCCCATATCGAAGGAAAACATAAAGGTCCTATATGGTTCAGCAATGCTGTTCCATTGATCCTTATAATTGAGGAATCCCCTCATTTCACCTCTAAAGGCACCTGTTTTAGCCGGATTGATCAGCAAAGGCGTTTCATTGAACTGAGAAAAGTGAACATCTTGCGCATGCACCCAAGAACCCAATACCAGGCCGCTAACTATAAATGATATTTTTATTGTGTTTTTCATAACTCTATTTCATTAATGTTATGTCACCTTGTTCCGTGTAGGTTTCTCCATTTGAATAAACCGCTTCAACATAATAAACAAACACTGCAGGATTCATCAATTTTCCCCTGTATAGTCCGTCCCATCCCGCAGTAGGGTCATTTACCTGGAAATTCGTGTTTTCAAATACTTTTTCTCCCCAGCGGTCATAGATGACAAATGTCAAGACCTCTTTAACCCCTCTGCCCTGAATATAGGCAATCGTGTTCTTCACTTCCAGGGAGGTGGTGGAAAAGATTTCGGGTATATAAATGTAGTAGCCTATATCGACTTCAATGCTGACCGTATCGCTACAACCATTTGCATCGGTACCCGTAACAGTATAGGTTGTAGTTTGTGTTGGAGTTGCAATTGGGTCAGGACAGGCGGTACAGCTCAATCCTGTTGGAGGTGTCCAGTTATAATTGATTGCACCCAGCCCCGTTAATTGAACACCACTCCCAGCTGCTCCGGGGTCAGAAGTTATTGTTACAGTGGGGTTTGAATTTACCGCAATGAGAGCAAAAGCGCTGGCCGGAGTACATGATCCTGATGTTACTACAACTGTGTACATTGTAGAAGAAAGTGGTGTAGCAATGGGGTTGGCAATATTGCTTGCACTCAATCCGGTTGTCGGGGTCCAGGTATATCCAGTTCCACCTGAAGCGCTCAGCTGAACAGAATCACCCTCGCAAATGTCTATATCCGGGCCTGCAGTAGCTACAAGTGGGATGTTGATTACCGTATCAGATGCGGTGCTTGTACAGCTATTGGAATCAGATACTGTTACCGTGTATGTGCCTTCTCCAAGGCCAGTTGCAGTTATTGTGGTTTGTGCAGCACTGTCATCCCACAAATAGGTATAGGGCGGTGTGCCGCCAGTTGTAGTTACGGTTGCATCCCCATCAGAGTTACCACAATTGGCATCCGTTGTTGATGTTAAAAGGCTGAGAGCGGAAGGTTCCGTGATTGTAGCACTATCTATTTGGCTGCATCCGTTGGCATCAGTGACAGTAAGTAAATAAGTGCCTCCTGATAAACCCGTTACCAAAGAGTCTGTTCCTCCACCAGCCTGGGCATCCCATTGATAGGAGTAGGGCAGCGCCCCACCAGATACCGTTATATAGATTTCACCGTCGCTAGTTCCATTACATGTTGCATTAATCACCGAATCAGCTACAACTGTAGCCGCTCCGAGATTACCGACAACAACATCTATCACCTCCACACAGCTGGAAGAATCATAAACCAGTACGGTATAAGTACCAGCACCCAGAGCAATTGCCGAATCCGTGGTCTGTGTACCTTGATCATTCCATAGGTACGTGTAAGGAGCTGTGCCCCCAGTGGCACTGACAATCGCAATGCCATCGTTTACGCCGCAATGGGCATCTACGCTGGCAGTAGTTAATACGATTGCCGTTGGCTCATCTACTGTAACTGAGTCAATTGACACACACAAATTCGCATCTGTTACCGTGACGTAATAAGTTCCGGCAGCTAACCCCACTGCATTGTTGATATTAGATGCAGAGCCTAATGTGGTGAATCCGTTTGACCAAACGTAATCATAAGGCGATGTTCCACTGCCGCCTGTGTTAACGATGGCACTACCGTCGGTATCTCCGTTGCAGCTGGCGTCAGCGTCTACAATCGTGCTAAGGCTTAGAGCTGTTGGCTCCGAAACCGTGATGCTATCCATATTAATGCATCCGGTTATATCCGAAACTTGTACATAATAGGTCCCTGCTGACAGCCCGCTCACAATATTAAAAGTGTCTGTACTTGCAAGTGTTGTATCACCAGAGGACCACATATAGTTATAAGGACTAGATCCTATATTCACGATTATGATGGCTGTACCATTGCTGTCTCCTTTACAACTGACATCTGCAATAACACCAATCGTTAACGACACTTCAGGGGGCTGCTCAATTGTGGTGCTATCCATTGCCATGCAACCATTCGCATCTGTAACGAGCACAATATAAGATCCTGCCAAAAGGCCAGAAGACGTATCACTTATGGAGGCAGTATTAATGGTGCTATCACCACTCGACCAAACATAATTGAAATTGGCGGTACCTCCTGCTGATGTTACATACACCTTTCCGTCAGCGTAAGCATTACAGCTGGCGCTGTCTGCGCCCATTGCTAGAGTAAGTGCCAGGGGTTCGCTTATGGTTGTTTGAACGGAGTCCATGCATCCGTTCATATCCGTTGAGTAAGCGGTATAAGTTCCGGCAGGTAAGCCAATCGCTGCTGAGTCGGTTTGAGCATTTGCATCATTCCACAAATAGGTATAGGGAGTGGTTCCACCAGTTGATGATACGGTTGCCGCTCCGGTAGAGTCGCCGTTACACCCAACCTGGGTTGAACTTGTTAATGATACCGATAATACGGCCGGTTCTGTTACTGCTGCAATTACAGAGTCGACACATGAATTATTATCAGTTATCGTGAGCGTATAATTACCTGCACCGAGACCGGTTGCAATTGAATTGGTTTGAGTACCTGAATCATTCCATGAGTAGTTATAAGGTGACGTTGCACCACTTACTGCTATATCTATTGATCCATCCGAACTTCCGTTACAACTTGCATTTGTAATTAACGTTACGCTGAAGCTCATAGCGGAAGGTTCGGTAATTGTGACTGAGGCCAATGCTACACAACCTGCATTATCGATAACCGTCCCCGTGTAGGTTCCTGCTTTCAGCCCTGTTGCTATTGAGTCCGTCTGCGTGTTGGGATCATCCCAGCTGAATGTAAAAGGTGGTCCACCACCGCTCAGTGTAATCGTTGCCGATCCGATAGAGTCTCCGTTGCATAAATTATGAGTTGTATCCGTAATGCTTGCTGTTCCACCTCCTACGTTGTTTATGTTTATGCTAATGGAGTCCAGGCATCCATTTCCATCTGTCACGGTTACCGTGTAAGAAGCAGCTGCCAAACCCTCGGCCATCGTGCCCGTCTGATTAGCAGGATCACTCCACAAATAGGTATAGGGAGTAATGGCACCGGTTACAGATACCGTAGCATCACCGTTTTGGAATCCGCAATTGGCATCATTGAAATTGCTGATCGACAATACCAGCGCTGACGGTTCCGTTAGTGTGACATTGTCTGAATCGTTGCAACCATTCGCATCCGTAACTACAACCTGGTAGGATCCTGCTCCAAGTCCCGCAGCAACAGCAGTGGTTTGGGTTCCTATATCATCCCACAAATATGTATATAATGTTGTTCCTCCCGTTCCTGTTACTGTTGCATCACCCGTAGTATTTAAGTTGCAGAGTATGTCGGTCGAATCTGTTATGTTTACCGCTAAGGCTGCAGCAGGCTGGGTAATACTGACCGTTGCTGAATCCACACAGCCATTGTTGTCGGCAACCATCACCTTATAAGGTCCGGCCATTAATCCAGTTGCTACCGAGTCGGTTTGTGAGCCTGCATCATCCCATGAAAAGGTGTATGGGGTTACTCCACCTGATGTAGAAACAGTGGCTGAACCGGTAGAATCTCCAAAACAAAGTATCATTACCGAGCTGGTTATTGCAACTGACAATGCTGGTGGTTCGGTTATGGTAGCGGTTCCAGAGTCAATACAACCAATGGAATCCGTTACGACAATAGAATACGTTCCTGCTCCAAGGCCTGTTGCGGTTGTGTCGTTTTGTACAGGGGAAGTGCTCCAGGCATAGGTGTATGGTGGTGCACCGGTTGTATCCATACTAACCGTGGCCGCTCCCGTGGTGTCCGCTGCACAAAGGACCATTGTTTCTGTGATCTGAAAAATATTGCAAGTTGGACATGATTCAGTGGGTGAGGGAATAGCCGGCACCGTTGCAGGATCGGCCTCGCATGCAATATCGGCGTAGGGTCCTGTCTGGCCATCTGTCCAGGTTTTGATACTCACGCTACAATCGGAATTGTTAATGCAATTTGAATCGGTTGTTAGCTCAAAGCAAACACTCCAGGTATAACCGTGGCCATCCACATCATCACAAAAACAAGGCCCTGATTTGCATCCATCTCCCCAGGACAAATTCGGATCGCCGTTATGGGTAGGACAGGGATTGCAGTCATTTGTATAAAACCACCCTCCTTGCTGGTTCACCGTATCGCCTGTTTGGTTGTAGATTACTGCAATTCCAGTATCTGCATGATACCAACCCCAGTTACCCTTTTTATCCGCAGACGCTGGCGGTGAAATTTCTACAAAAGACGAATCATCCCAACAATCGCCCCAGGTGGGTACAATACCATGAAGATAGTTGCAATTGAACTGCTTGTAAAGCACTATATCATAACAAAATTGAACAGTAGTACCGGGTGGATATATTCCGTTCAAATTGCCATTGCTTGTATCAGGCGCAGGTGTAGCGACAAGCGTGTCTCCAATATTGCAAGCACTTGGGTCGGAGTAATTGGTTATGCATAAGTTAAAAACACCCGTTTGCCCGCTTTGGGTAGTGATCATAATAGTATAGGTATTGCCACTTCCACCAAAAAAGTTGTTGATGTCGGCTTGTCCGCCAGTTCCTACCACGCATTGATACCAGCCACCACAAGTTGCATCTTGTAGCACAATCTGAGGATCAGAGATATCAAAGCTCGTCACAGAGATGTTGAACATTGGCTCTACAGTGGTAAATGTGTAGTATACTGTTTCCGATGACGAATTAGGGCAACTCCCTGAAAAGATCCAGTTTTCGGTGCTCGCACCGGTATTACAATCCGCAACACAAGCCATCAGTGGATTTCCGGAAAATGTGAGTACAGTGGCAGATCCGCAATTTTCGTTGTCGTTGCAGGCCATACAAACCTGGCAATCAGCACCTCCGCAGTCAATTCCTGTTTCGTCAAAATCTTGTGTGCTATTGAAACAATGACATGCAAAACAGTCAGCGCCTCCGCAATCTACACCGGTCTCATCAAAATCCTGAATACTATTGAAGCAATGGGTTGGATCGATATAATCGAACTGTATGCAAAAAACACCCTCCAGGTCACAGCCTCCATCTACCATTATGTAATAAGTAATATTGCTGTCCAAGGTGGTGAATGTGACCGTTTTGATGGAATCATCATCAGTGCCATCGCCATCCGGTTGATTACAGCTGAGTTCTCCGCTTGGCAGGCAGGAGGTAAAAATGGCAACATAGGGATCGTAGTTAGGGGATCCCCAGGTATATCCGTCGATGATCACTCGCAAATCGCCATCATATGGTGCTGTAAAGCTGAACCAGACATTTTCATTTGGATTGTTATTCGGACCTCCCGTGCAATAGTTACCCATACATCCGGGTTCCAGATCGTCCGTGGCAGCTGCTGTAGTGTAATTTGTGCAGGAGCCACTATTCAAATCAGCGGTAATGTCGATCGCACTGCCGCAATCATCGTTGGCTGGTTGTGCATAAGCGTTAAAAGTAACCACCCAGTAAACAATGGCAATAAATGACCTCAATAAGTACTTCATTGGCATAATATATTCTGGCTTATAAATTTAAGGCTATTTCTCCTAAATAAGGCAGGTTGTAGCTTCAAAATCCTTATAATGGCGTACAATTACTCCCTGTTCCTGGAATCAATGATAATGGTTACGGGGCCTTCATTAACCAGGCTCACTTTCATCATGGCACCGAATTCGCCTGTATGAACCGCTTTGCCAAGATCTTCGCTTAGCACTTTAATGAAGGATTCGTAGAGCGGTATGGATATATCAGGTGAAGCGGCCTTTATATAGGAAGGACGATTCCCTTTTTTTGTTGAGGCGTGAAGGGTAAATTGACTGATCAACAACACTTCGCCGTCGATTTCTTTTAAGGATAGGTTCATAACCCCGTTCTCATCATCAAAGATCCGCAGTTTTGAAATCTTTCCGCACAACCAATCAATATCTTCGTAGGTATCATCTTCTGCAATTCCCAACAAGATCATCAGGCCAATACCTATCTTGCCGTGGGTACTACCCGAAATGGTAACTGAGGCCTCTGAAACTCTTTGAATTACTACTCTCATTATTTGGAGCCGTCCCTGCGGTTTTACACCGAAGGACGGCTAAGATTACCAAATTTGAACCAATTTCTTTTTATCGATTGCAACGTAGGACTGGTTCTTCTTCACTTCCTTCATCTTTTCTATAAAGAAAAGATAGTTTCTATGGTTGAAAAAGATCCTCTGCCTGTTGTTCCCTCTGTTATAAATATGATATGTATATCCTTTCTCAAAATGCATATTAGTCTATTCAAGATGGCTGCCTCCCGGGAACCGTGTCAGAGCCATGACACGGTCATCTCACCTTATTAACGATAGTTTTCGGTTTCATCAGCGTTATAAATATTCAAATAATTCTTGTAACGTGACCCGGCGATTTCACCCTTTTCTACCGCTTCAATAACCGCGCAGTTGGGTTCGTTTATGTGAAGGCAATTGCTGAAATGGCAGGCATCCATGCGTGATCTCATTTCTGGGAAGCGATGGGATAGGTCTTCTTTCTCCATGTCATACGTGCCGAAACTTTTCAAGCCTGGAGTATCAATTACAAA
>JYMV01027433.1_pt1 | contig 17794 bp, 15 predicted proteins | sample 338911 | NCBI WGS metagenome assembly JYMV01 (sample SAMN03354496, study PRJNA234377) | hydrothermal vent metagenome | biome: Deep sea; feature: Hydrothermal plumes at the Eastern Lau Spreading Center, Western Pacific Ocean; material: Seawater | place: Tonga | collected 2009 | depth 2000 m m
GAAATAATCACGAAATCACTGACATCCAACCCCAGTGCTTTCCCTGCAATACAGCATGCTGCCAAACCGGCCAGGGTCCCGGATAAAGTTTTTTGTCCAATTCTTACCATCGGAAATCCCATGCCAACGAGTGCTGCCATCGTATCACCCACTGATAGAAAGATCAAACCTAATATAGCATATTTCTTAGGAATAACCAGCAACACAGTGAGAAAGGCACCGACAAAAACCCACGTTGCACCAGTGATCTTTCCAACTGCTTCATCTTCACGCATCATGAATTTCAGCCAGCGTTCGAAAAACGATGACATCCAAACGCTCCGCATTCTGGCAACCTCTACAAATATAGAAAAAATAGTAAAACCAAGAAGGATTCCCGCCATGGTTTCCTGATCTTGAAAAATCCATAAATAACTCAGTGGAATTACTGAGTTAGCAATGTGTATCGCTTTTCGCGCCAATTCGCCGCGGGGAATCGGAATCACTTAACAATAATCTGGTTAAAGATATCCTGCATATCCAACACACTGATCGTTAAATCCACTGCTGAAGGTTCTTCCAGCACTGTTCCCGGCGGAACGGACTGATTCAGTACAGTAAATGGAATCAATTCCTCATTTTGTCGGTAATAGATCTTTCCCAACCTGAAGCCGGACTTCTCAAGTTCCTTGATTGCTTTTTTCTTACTCAACCCAAATACATTAGGGATCTGGAAAAAATTGGGCGGAACACCAAGACTGGTAGTTATATGGACGCCCATTCCCCGGCTTAGTTGATCACCGCCTTTCGGGTATTGCCAGGTTACATTACCAAAGGGAACATCGGAATTATATTCCTTATATACCGTATCAATTTCCAGGCCTGCCTGGTGTAGTTCCAATTTAGCACTGCGATGTGATCTGCCCACGAGATCAGGAACTATAACCATTTTTTCGCGCTGGGATATCTTCAAACGAACAGTTCGTCCTTCTTTTACCCGCATGTTCGGTGCTGGATATTGATCAACAACAGTGCCCGGCGGGTATGCAGAAGAATAAAGTGTATCCGAGATCAGACCCCTGTATCCTTCAGATGCAAGAACTTTCTTAGCATACTTCACGGATTTATTAACCACATTGACCATGTAGCGACCCTCTCTCTGGCGTACATATGCGGGCATGATAAGGTTATCGATAAGAACAATAACAGCGATAGACAACACACCAAGAATGCTTATATAACTTGCAATATTTTTCATTACGTTTTAGACAATTTTGCAGCAAACATACCATCAGTTCCATGATAAGCCGGAAAGGTCATCAAACATCCTTCTTCATTTATCCACCCCTTTGGAATATTTGAATTCGGCGGAATTAATTTAAACTGCCTATTGTATTTTAAGAACTGTTCAACAACTCCCCAATTCTCTTCCGGTTCTAATGAACACGTGGCATAAACTAGGGTTCCGCCTGACATAAGGTAACGAGAGACATTGATTAATAACGACAACTGCAGCTCAGCCATTTCAGCGCCATCACTAACTTTACGGCGCCACTTGATATCGGGTCTTCGCCCAATCACGCCAGTGCCGGTGCAAGGAGCATCAACCAAGATTTTCTTTGAAGAAGGAAAATTATTTTCCAGTGCATCGAGAACAGACCAACGTATGTTTCGCAGTTGATGCCTTTCCATGTCCCGGATACCTGCGTCCACTCTGGTTTTATCTCTGTCAGATGCTAAAACAGTGCCTTTAGAGGTCACCATCTCGGCTATCATAAGTGATTTTGTTCCTGGTGCTGCACATACATCTAAAACTGTTTCCCCGGGTTTCGGTTCCAGCAAATGAATAATAGCAGCGGATGCGGGGTCCTGGACAGATACGATACCGGATGTAAATAACGGTGTATATAAAACTTTGTTTTGCCCTTTAGTTACCCTTAGAAAGTCTTGTAGGGATTCGTATTTTTCAGCGACTATTCCCTCCACTGCCAAATTCTTAATGACAGATTTCAGTTTCATCCTGCCCTGGTTAAGCCTTAGAAACATGGGCACCGGTTGATTATAGGTTTGACATAATTTAATAGTGACTTTTTCGCCAAATTGTTTTTTCCATTTTTTAATCATCCACTTCGGGAAGGATTGCCATTCAGGTTTCATCGATAGTTTCGCCAGCCATTGAGGATCAATTTCAAGCTGCCGCAGTATTTTGCGTAGTACCGCGTTAGTCAGGCCGGCTGCCTTTTTATTTATTAATTCTTTCGTCAAATCAACAGATGAGTAAATTGCCGCATAATCCGGGACATGGTCATCAAAGAGCAATTCGTAACAACCAATCCTCAACAAAGATCGCAGATCTGGCTGTAACTGATTCATTTTTCTCCCTGACATAGTTTCCATAATATAATCCAATCTGCCCTTCAAACGGACCACATCATTAACCAAAACCGTACTCCGAGCCCGTGTTTCACCTGCGAGTTTCAGTTTATTGTAAGTCTCATGTTGAATTTTCTTGAGCTGCTGTTGAGTGATATCAAATTGGGTCAAAATATAAGAAGCTGTTTGGCGAGATGGATATTTTACCAAGTGAAAGCTTCTCCTATGGAAATAGTATGTCCCCGTAAAAATTCAGCAATGTGCAAACGCTTGCGACCCTCCTGCTGCAACTCTATAATTGACAAATGGTTTGCCCCGGTTGAAATGATTAATTCATCCCTGGATTGATTCTGTACAACCCCTGGTATGCATTGTTCTAAATCATCAATCACAACCGTTTTAAATACCCGTATACGCTGGCCATGCAAGGTGGTGGACATTCCGGGTTTTGGGGATAAACCTCGAATCCAGTTATGTATTTTTAATGCAGGCCAATTCCAGTTTATCGTAGTCATCTCCTTCGATATTTTTGGAGCCTGGGTAGCTAGGTCCATATCCTGGCTGGCTGGCTGGACTTTCCCTTCTTCCATTAATTCTAAGGTATTAATAATTAAATCAGCGCCTATCCGACTCAGTTTTTCAGACAGTGTTCCAAAATCATCACTATCATGAATATCTATTTTTTTCTGCAGAAGAATATCTCCGGTATCCACTTTTGGGTTAATAATAAAAGTGGTCACCCCTGTATATTTTTCACCATTCATTAACACCCATTGAATCGGTGCTGCCCCTCGATATTCAGGCAGGAGGGACGCGTGGAGATTTATTGAGCCTAATTTCGGGATAGCAAAGATGGATTTAGGTAAAATTCGATAAGCAACCACTACAAATACATCCGCTTTAAACGAATTAAGTTGCGATATTATTGTTTCGTTGTGTAAAGATGCTAGTTCCAAGAGTGTCACTCCGCGCTGATGAGCATATTCACCTACAGCTGTATACTTCATATCTTTTCGGCGGCCCATGGGCTTGGGAGGATTTGATACGACACCCATGACTTCATGGCGGCTTTGAGTCAATTTTTCAAGACTGGGAATCGCAAAACTGGGATTTCCCATAAAAACCACTTTCATCCCCAGCACCTCGGTATTAGACTAACTCTCCGGTGTAAATTAAAGGACGACCCTCTTTTCAATGGATCGTTTGCTCACCTTTTTTTCCGCATTTATTTTTATTTCTTTTAATTCTTTATTTACTTTCATTTTTTCCAGTGAGCTTACCCGGTCTATGATTAAAATACCGTTCAGGTGATCCATCTCGTGCTGAATTGCCCGTCCTAACAAGTCACTGAACTCTTCTTCCTGCCATTCTTTATCCAAACCCTGGTATTTACAAGTAATGAATTCAGGACGTGTCACATCTAAGGTTATTTCTGGTATGGAAAGACACCCTTCGGGAAAGACACTTTGACCTTCTGATACAATGATTTCACAATTGATAAATATCCTTGGTTTTTCCTTTTCATCGGTATGTGAAATATCAATGACAAACAGATTCAGATCCAATCCGACCTGGTTTGCCGCCAAGCCTATACCTTCTGCTTCATACATGGTATCATATAAATCATCTATTAAAGAATCCAAATTGGAAAAATCCTTAACGGATGCACACTTTTTTCTCAGTATGGGATCACCGTAATGCACTATGCCCATTACTGCCATTAGGATTGAGTCTCCATATCGGCATCACCAACTTTTGCGGCTAGACCGGATATAGCTGTTTTATTCAGCGTTAGGTTTGTATTCTTATCCACTTTTAATATAATGGAACGGCCGCTGTTTTTGAATCCTGAAACTGTTCCAAAAATGCCGCCCATAGTGATAATCTTGTCCCCCTTTTTAAGATCACTAAGCATTTTTTCTTTTTCTTTTTGCTTTTTGGTCTGTGGCCGGATCATGAAAAAATAGAGAATTGCCATGATCAAAATAAATGGCATGAATGTAAAAATTCCACCTCCTCCCTGACCCGACTGTGCAGCAGCAAATAAGATGTCCACAAAATCTCCTCTATTTATTGGGGCGAAATTTACACGAGAAACAGTCTAACCCAATCCTTCAAAAGATCCTTGAATCATCATTGTGAGGGTATGGTTAATTCAAATACAGTACCCGTGGCTGAACTTGACTCCACGATAAAAAGTTTTCCATGATGTATTTCTTCAATGATTCGCTGCGCCAATGATAATCCCAGCCCCCAGCCTGCCTGCTTTGTGCTAAAACCAGGTCTAAATACATTTTTCCAGTCTTTTTTCGGTACACCTCTACCATTGTCCTTTATTCGGATCCGGGCCTGGTTACCTTCCTTCCGCAGCGCTATATGAATTTTTCCGTTTTCACGATCGATGGCATCAATACCGTTGCGGATCACATTCTCAATCGACCAGGATAACAGGGAGGCGTTCGCACGAACTTTTACGCCATTTTCAATCTCATTGTTAAGTTTCACCTTTTTCCCAAGTGTGGGCATTCTCCGATTAAGATAGGATACTACCTTTTCAACACGCTGGGATAAATCAAAAACTTCCATTTTCGGTTCAGAGCCCATTTTACTGAACCTTCGGCCGATCTGTTGCAGCCTGTTCAGGTCAGCTTCCATATCCGGAATGATCTCATCTGCTTTTTCCGGGTGCTCCTTCAACCAGTCGATCCACCCCATAAGAGCTGATACGGGAGTCCCCAACTGATGGGCTGTCTCCCGAGACATCCCCACCCAGATATGGCGTTTTTCATTATTTCGAATAAATGTGAATCCGGCAAATCCAAGAAAGATAAATATTCCGATAGCACCCAGTTCAATATAAGTCCACCATTGCAGTTTCTGAATTAAATGAGAATCCCCATAATGGAGAAAACCAAAGGTAATATTATCATAGATCAGAGGAATGGGTTCATTAAATCTATCCATTGCGGTTAGTAGAGCCTTTCTATCTTCCGCTGTTTTTATACCTGGATGCATATTTTTCCACAATTGCGGGAGATGATCCGTGTCAGATTGAATGAGAGGGAATTTTACTTTTCGAATAATATTATCAAATACAAAGTCCAAGTTCTTATCGGACATATCCTTCACAGTTTCCGCAATGATTTCTGCATAAAGCTGGACTATCTCCCGATTATCCTTCCGCAGTTCATTTGCCAGATACCTTGTATAGTTCAACAGACCAATAATAAGCAGGATACCAAGGATAAACAGCCCTGCCTTTATGTTTCCAGTATGGCGATATGATGACATTTAGATTACAGTTCTCTTTTTGTCTTTCCAGGACAGGAAAAGGAATGCGCCCACCAGGAATAAAAATGAGACGCGTGAGACTATTCTGGCGACCTTCCATGAAGTTTGGTCATAATAAAATTCGACTCTGTGTTCTCCCTTCGGAACGTAAATGGATCGCAGAACATGATTTGTTTGATAGATTTTTGTTGGCTCGCCATTGATCTCACAATTCCATCCTGGTGCGTAGTAGACTTCTGAGAGAACAAGTAAGCCTCCACTATCTGTTTGAACATTGACCATTATTTCATTTTCTATATGTGATTCTATCTCAGCAGTTCCCTGAACCGTTCCAGGCAGATCCGGTCCTGTGTAATTAACCACGACTGCCGACCTTTCCGGCCTGAAAGATTTTGACATTATTTTAGATAAGGATGTTTTTTGATCTGGGACATTCTCAACATTTCCTACCAGCCAGGCCCTGGGCAGAACATCTTTATTCTCATAAAAGCCTTTAATGTCCGGCACGGGTGTAAATGATATATTGCGTACTTTTTTACCGGTAATCAAATACTTCACATTTAACATACTTAGTATAGTGGGTCTTCCGAAACCTCCGGTATCCATCAAATCCTGATAGTGCCGAAGCTTAACAGCCCGGTATCCACCAATGCTTTCAATACCCCAATACCCATATTTGTTTGAATTCAATTCATCAGCAGGGAATATCCGGTAATGTCCTGAATCTTTTTGCAGATATAAAATTACCGGATTCGGTCTAAACTGGGCGCTCATATTCTTAGCGGGTTTCAATTGCAAAAATTCCTGATCAACTATCCATAGATCCACTAACGATACCATGATCAACATGATGGAAAACATCCATGCATTCAGTCGCCTCTTTGTGTAAGTCCATATCAAACCAAAACCCGCTGCACCTATGGCCAGCGCCAACAATAAACCTTTCTGGTAAAGGTCCGTTCTAATATTTTGCACCTGGGATATCAATGCAGGGTTAAACCGACTGTCCCCGATCGAGGAAAAAGAGAAAAGGGATTCGCCAAATAGAAATAATACCAAGGTGAGACCAATAAAACCCCCAAAGAACCAGGGACATTTTTTAAGGGTCTCCTTTTTGCTTTCTTGATTCATAAGTGTATCCATCCCACTGGCGGCTAGACATGGCAGCGTGACCGCGAGGAGAAGATAGATCATGGATGGAATCCTAAATTTCGAAAAGAATGGTGCTATTGAGAACAATGGTTTATATAGCACTGGAAAATGGCTTCCAAAACCGACCACAAGAACTAAAAGACTGGTCAACCATAAAAATGATTCGAAGCGATCAGGTTTTCGAAGCAAGGCCCCCAAAACTGCCAGAAGTACCACTATTAATCCCAGGTAATGGGTGGATTGGGTAAACGGCATATAACCCCAATAGGCTGCTGCGTTCATATCCCTAGCGGGAAAATTCTGAAGACCGTAGTGATATGGGTATAGGAATGAAATAGTTTCCTTAGGATGAAAGGACCATTGAGTCGCATAGTCCCATTGAGTGCCTGATCTTGTTTCGCCCGTTTGATCCATAACAGATGGTGCACCGCGATTGGAATGCTTCTGGAAAGTATAGACATCTATATAAGGATCAGAAACCATCAGCAGCGCTAACAGCAAACCGGCACAAATAAGACCTAGGCCCATTCCGGTTTTAGGCAAAGAGAAAGTTTTATCTTTTAAGTCAAAGAATGCATTCCACAGCCACCATAAACCCACCACCATCCAAGTATAATAAACGATCTGGGGATGATTTGACCACAATTGTAGTGCAGTGACGATGCTGAGAAACAGAACAGATTTCAGGGATCTAGTTTTTAATGAATACATGGCGCCGAATAGAATCCATGGTATAAAAGCCATGGCCATGATCTTATTGTTGTGACCGGCATTGATCAGGCCAAACCCGTAAGGTGTCAAAGCATAGGAAAGTCCGCCAAGTAGAGCAGGGAAAGTACTTTTTCCCAAAAACCGTATGAAATAAAACAGACCCAGTCCACCCAGTGTAAGATAAAACCAGAGTTTTACACCTTTATTGAAAAAGAGAATATCCAGTATGGGTTTTACGGGATCACCAGGTGTATAGATATATCCTCCATAAGATGGAAGACCAGAGAACAGATTGGGAAACCAGTGCGGGAATTCGGATGTGGAACTGATCCACTTTTTGATCGGTTCATGAGCCACCATGTCATTTGCCATAGGGATATATCCATAAACAATCATTTTCCAAAGAAAAATGGCAGTGATTAATACAATCAATAAGGGGATATATTTTTTATCCATCAAGGGTTCACCTTTAATATTTTTTGAATTATCCATTTTATACTATTGAGTTCTCTCAACCCAACGATGCGTAAAATAATCAAGCCAATAAAAAACGCTATTAAGAGTATCGATTTTTCGAATAATAGCGTTTTACCATCTTGGGGCAATAAGAAACTGAAAAATATGTATACAATAATGCCAACCAACACATAAAGGTTTGCCAGTTTTTTCCAATTCCATTCGATATACAAAGATCGACTGGAAACTACATACACAATGATATCCAGCAATATATAGGATAGTAGTGTGGCAACAGCAGCCCCTATTACACCATGCCGAAGAATGAGGATGTAGTTTACTGATATACTGACACTGACCGTTATTAAAGGTATAAATATTAGGTTCCATGTTTTTCCTGTTAAGGCAGCACCAGCCTGAAAAAATATTCGATACCCATGAAAGAAATAAGCCAGGGTAATAATCGGGATGATTGTTGCAGCAGAATCATATGAAACGGTGGTTACCAATCCTAACATTTCCCTGCTGAATAATAGCATCCCCACAAATAAGCTCATGCCAATTATTGAGTAATAAAGCAGAAAATCCCGGTGATATTGAAGATTTTTATCTTCAAGCCCCAATTTAAACATCATTGGGCTCCACACGCGCTGCATGGGAATCACAAGAACCATATTAATTATCATACCAAATTTATAGCCAACGCTGTAGATGCCAATCTGGTCCAAAGGTAACTCCACCATCCGCATTACAAACCTATCTAAAATTGTTAAAACAGGATGGGTTAAGCCTAGGACCATTAATGGGAATCCAAACTGCAGCATAGATTTATACCGATAGAAATCAATGGTTTTAGGATATTTAAGCAGTGTATATAAAAGGCAGCCTGCAAATATGATCAGGTAAGAGATAAATTTCCCTAATATAAAACCTTCCAGACCTTTTCCCTGATATACTACAAACAGGATCGATAAAAAAAGAGTCCCAGCAAATTGAATAAATGATAGTGCAATGAATTGAATTGCTTTACCCTCATATTGAATAAACCAAAGAAAAACGCGAATTTGAACATTGAATAGAATATTCAGCAGGATCAAGTTATAGACCCAACTTATCTCGATAGGTATCCCTAAAAAACCTACAAATAATCCTCTGCTTAGATATAATAGTATAACGGCAACAGACGTGGCTATTAGTGACGAGTAAAATGCAGAAGGAAACGATTGAAATTTTTTCTTCGGCTCCTTTTTTAATTTTTCCCACATGCCATAGGCAACACCATAGGGTAGAAAGTTGACAAGCAGATTCTCAAACAATTCAATCAAAATAAGAATACCCACCACTGATGTCGGGAGAAATACCGTATATAAAGGAATGAGCAGAAAGGATGCCAGTTTATTGAATATGTTGCCTAATCCATAAATAACACCCTGTTTCCCCGCTGTTATTACTGGTTTGCGTACTGCCATGGGCATCTGTTACGTTTGCATTACAGTTTCAATACGCTGCCACATTTCATTCAATTTATTTTTCCGTTTTTGGTTTTCCAGGGAAATGGTTTGCGCTAGAGTGCCTGACTTAGCTGAATCAAGAATATCAGCCATCATGTGAATTATGGATTGAGGATCATAATCAGAAATCATATAATCACCAAGATCATATTCATTCAGCAACGCTTCATATTTATGACTCCAGCCTGTCGCAATAACGGGTACAGATTGATAAAGCGCATTAATGAGACCATGATAGCGTGAACTAATCACTAGTTTCGACTGACCAATAATAGCCTTTAGAACAAGGGGGTCACTTTCACTTACAATATCCAGAGACTCTGAAATTTCTCCTGCTAGACCTCCAACTAGGGTATTATCTTTGCCATATTCATGAAGTAATAAAAAAGGTTTAATCTTTTTCTCACTGCAAAATGAAACGATCGAATTGAGTAACCCGGTATATTTATTCTTATCTATGGTATGCGATTTAAATAATTTTTCATTGGGTATAATGCACACCCTATCCTTCAAATTATTGTATTCTTCTTTTTCTACACCCATTAATGATAGTGTAAAATCTGGAGCGTAGACTATTCTCTCTAAACGACCTGCCAATTCGGTTACGTGGCCAAATGATACTTCATCCCTTATAAAAACCAGTTCAGCTGCATCTATGATTTCCAGAACTGATGCTTTCACATCCGGATTTTCAAATGGACCCATTGCCTGCGGCATAATGATAATTTTTGCCCCGGCATTACGCAATTGTCTATAATAATCTGCCATTCTATTACAGGGTTTCGGTCCGAAGTGGTCAGAGTAAATAAAACCTGAGATATCCAATACCCCTTCAATTTCATTCTTTAACCATATATTGTACTTTTTTCTGACCTTCCGGGAAAGACAAGAAAAGAAGGTGTCTGTTAAAATTGCTGCAGGAAGATAATTCCAGGTATGAAGCCATGCTAAATGTCCCAATTGGCAGGAATTTCTATCTGCGAAAGACCCGGACGCCATGTGCATCACAAATTTACAATCATCACTAAACCAGTTTTTTTCTGCTATTAAAGTTTGTAGCATAAGTTGGGCGCCCTTGTTGATAAAACCGCCTCCTTTTATCTCAATAATCATCAGTTATACTTGCGGATAACGCCCAAAGGTTTCTTTTCAGAATAAGCTACTTTTCCTTCCGGATCTGCCCATCCTACGGCCATAAACATAATAACACGATTTTTCCGTTCAAGGTTTAGGGCTTTACTTATTTTCTTCTCTCGCTTGGGGATATCCGGCCAGTTCAGACAACAGGTTGATAGTCCCATCGTCTCGAAAGATAATACCATTGCCATGGAGGCTAAACTAGCATCGATATAGATAAGGTGCCGATCCCTCTCATTGAAAAATGCATCCAGATGGCCGACCACTGCAATAATGACTGGTATATTATCAGAAAATCCCTTTGTCCCCATAGGGATAGTCGACACTTCTTTAACCATTTTTTCATCATCAATAACTCGGAATTCATAAGGCAGGCGATTACAGGAACTTGGAGATTGAACAGCTGCCAGTATGGCACGGTCAATCATTTCACGGGGAACAGGTTTTGGGAGAAACCAACGCACGGAACGCCTGTTTTTTGTCAATTTAAAAAATTGGTCGTATTGAACCGGAGGTTCTTTAGAAGGCTGATTGAAAGGGATCTTTTTTTCCTTAGATCCAAATGCAATATCAATCTTCTCGAATTGGTTCCTGCAATTGGAAACTATTGTATTGTTTTCTACAACAGAGAAGTATTTCGTCAGCACATCACGAGCCCAGATCAACTGATCTACTATAGATTCGTCATTTTCTAAATCTTTGCTAACTAATCTTTCATATACATTTACCAGTTCTTCAATATATTTTAACCCAAATACAGGTCTACGAGGCCGCATGAGCAAACCTTTTTCTAAGCGATGAACATTTCGCCTCAATAGAAACACATTTTCCGATTTTTCATGCAGACGTTTTAAATACAAATAACGCCCCCTCAACACACTGTTAAATTCCCGCCAAAAGGCTCTCGAAAAAATACTGTAAAAGAATGCACTCAGAAAAAAAGTGCTGCTGAAAATCCTCAGAAAAGGTAACCTGAGTATCAGTAGTATCGATTTGATGAACTGCTTGAACTGGAACATTTATTCGTCAACACAATTTGAAAATATTTCTGATAACCTCTCTGACTGCGATCGTCTCGAATATTGATTTAATTGGGAGGTATTTTGATTGGTTCTAATCGAAGTAATTCTTTCTATCTTAAAATCTGTCTGGTTTTGATTAATACAAAATCCGCCAAAATTGGTAACGATATCAGCTGCGTTACAATTATCGTTTCCGATCAAAATTATGTGTGATCCGCTACGTAAATACTCATATAATTTTCCAGGGATAATTCCTTCACTTCCAGGAAGATCAGGCACTACGATTAATAAAGCATCGGATTCCATCATGTGCTTGATCGCCTCTGCATGAGGCAAATAGTTTATGAATTCTACCATGGAATTCAACTTGAATTCATTGATTGTGTCTTTTATTGCGGGATGAACTGATCCGATAAATCGCAACCTGAATCGATTTTCAGAAAATTTTTTATAATATGATTGAATAGCCTGAAATAACAAAATCGGATTTTGCGATTTGGATAGTGAACCTATATGTGAGATTACAATTTTCCCATTATCCCTGCGATGAAACGACCTATCTCTGAAATCTTCTTCATCAAATCCATTAAAAAGAATATCTGATTTATCTTTGATTGGAACATGGTTGTTTAACTGGTCACAAAATCCAGGGCTGACCACCGTTATCCGGTCTGCCTTACTTAATATTTTTTTCTCAAGTGTTCCATCGAGCCACTTTGTTAATCTACAGCGTGGCGATTCAACATAATAAAACCGATCGGTCCATGGATCCCGAAAATCTGCCGTCCATTTCAACCCTGAATTTTCGGATAGTTTTCTTGCAATTAAATGGGCTGTATGGGGTGGTCCAGAAGAAAAAATAAGATCAATATTTTCACTTTCAAGAATATGCAAGCCCAATTTTACCGCTCCGGGATACCAGCCTATACGCCCATCAGGAACCACCATATTATACCGAACCCAGCGAGCGATTCTATTAATGATCCGTTCATTTTCTTGAGGACTTAATAGATGAGCCGGAATACGTTCCGATCTAGAAAAGACTTTGAAAAGTCCGTAAGGAGCAATTGCCTTCGCATAGTAAACTTTTATTGATTCCGCATCAACTAAGAGAGACTCATCCCGATATGGAAATTCGCCATTTTTTACAGTTAATACGATCGGCTCCCAGCCAAACTCCGGTAGATATTTACAAAACTTTAATACACGCTGTACCCCGGGGCCTCCGCTCGGAGGCCAGTAATAGGATATCACTAAAACTTTCTTCACTATTGGTAATAATTTTTTGTGAAGCCTGTAAACTCACCTCGATTAAAAATAAACCTTCTGATAAATGCACTTAAGAATCCTAATCCGTATCCTATAACCTGTAAAGGAATTACGGTAATCAATATCACTGCAACAATTATACTTCTGTTTTTTATTCCACCAATCAAACAGGCTAGTAGGAACAATCCAATTCCTATAGCAAGGACTGGCAAATAAACTTGGCTGTTGAAAAATGCTCCTGTAATTATCGTAATTATCATTAGAATTGCAATGGATGGAATAAAATGTATGGGCTCCAGCATCGCACTATCAATTTTTCCCAAGTTGATCCGTGCTACACCCCAATTGAATACCTGACGAAAGAACTTTTTAAGTGTTGTACGTCTACGATGGTAAACAATGGCATCTTTCATGAACTTTACCCGTGCTCCGCTTTTGTGAATTCGATGGCTCAATTCAATGTCCTGACCGTGGCGGAGTGATCCAAAACCACCTATTTTTTCATACAAAGATCTTTTCAAAGCCATATTATGTGACCTGGGATAAAATTTGGCCATCATTTTATCACTGTGCCCCCGCATTCCCCCGGTTGTTAGAAAAGATGTCATGGAAAAATCAATTGCTTTCTGGATAGGTGTAAAATCGCTTTTAGCACTATCCGGCCCTCCGCAGGCATCGAACTCGTCAAGTTGATAAGCACTATAAATCGTTTCTACCCATGACTGGTGGGCTTCGCAGTCAGAATCAATAAACATGATCAATTCTCCTGTGCACTCAGCCAAGCCGTGGTTTCTTGCCGCACCAGGACCCTGGTTATCCTGGGTTAAATAGCGCAGTGAAAAGTCAATCTTTTCCCGCCAAGTATCTATAACAACAGCAGTATCATCTGTAGATCCGTCATCTGAGATAATTAATTCAAAGAGGGAATGGTCCAGTGTTTGGTTTTGTAATGAATTAATCAGCGGACCAAGTTCATCCGCTCGGTTATACGTGGGCGTTATAACACTGATGATCGGTGATGATGTTATCATATATCACGGTAATTAACTGGATGATATTATTTCCTTAACTCTGTTTTCCTGCCTTTGATTTGTCCGGGCCATCATTTCACCTAAAAGACCAATGGAAAAAAATTGAATACCGATCACCACAAGCATCACGCCAAAAATGAGCAAGGCAATGTGTTTAGAAAATGGATCACCGATTCCAAACTTGTAGTATAGAACTACAAATTCAGAGATCAGGCCAAACGTAAATGCAATCAAACCAAAAAAACCGAATAAGTGCAATGGTTGTTGGGTATAGCGATTCAGAAATAATATAGTCAACAGGTCAAAAAATCCATGAAAAAGGCGTGACCCTCCATATTTTGTTTTACCGAATTTTCTAGGCCGATGGTTAATTACGACTTCACCGACCTTAAAATTTTTCTGACCGGCCAATGCAGGGATATAGCGATGACGTCCGCCAAAAATATCTAATGATTTTACTACTACTTGACGATAGCATTTCAGCCCGCAGTTGAAGTCATGAATTTTAACACCGGTAAATAATCGGGTGACAAAATTGAATATTTTGGAAGGAAAAGTTTTAGTCCACGGATCATACCGAGTCTTTTTCCAGCCGGAAACCATGTCATATCCCTCTTCTAACTTGTTGATAAGGTTTGGAATTTCTGCTGGGTCATCCTGCAGGTCTCCATCCATAGTAACGATTGTATCACCCTGGGCATGTTTGAACCCTTCCGATAAAGCAGCGGATTTGCCAAAATTGCGGTAAAACTGAACAAGCTTGACTGCGGAGTTATTTTTACACAGATCTGCCAGGTAATCTAGAGAACCATCAGAAGATCCATCATCAATAAATAATATCTCCCAGTTTGAGTCATCAGCTAGAACATGATTGATTTCTTTCCACAAATGCGGAAGAGATTCACGTTCATTAAATACCGGGATAACAATAGATAGCATAATGTCTAACTATGCATCAAATCCCACGCTTTTGCAAGATCCACTGGTGTTACATTATGGATTCTCGAACTCAAGCGAATAACAACCTTTTGATGATTGGCTGAATTATTAAATACCGCCTTGGTAATTCCCTTTAGAGTTTCTTCAACCGATTCGGTCTCAAAACTGATGGACATGGTAACCGAATTTTCCTTTAACACTGTAAAGTCCTGCTCTAAATATTCCGGTTCGATTCCCCATAAGAACTTGGTTATGTCATCAGGTTTTACCACCTGCAAAAAAGGAAAAAAATCTCTTATCGCATCATATTCATAATATCTGTTTTCCAATATATTCCATGCATTGACCGATTCCGGTGTAATCCACATTAGTAACGTTTTTCTTCCTAACGCATCCTGAAATTGGAAGAAGGAACTGTCATTTTGGGATAGAAAACTAAAGGATAACTTTCCGCTAAAGTTTCCGGTCGAAGAGATATTCCCGCGCCCACCACAAGAAATATAGCTGTTTTTCAATTCTGAATATGAAGGCAGATCCGTTGGCACCGGAACAGGTCTATACGGCGGATAAGTGCACGCTGCAAAAAAGGTCAGAAACAATATTTTTTTCACAATCAATCAGAAAGCAGCTTTTTCTGAATGGATAAACTGTCGCCGCCGGTATCTATTGCTTGTTGGTAAATCAAATTGGCTTTTTCAATTTGATCCGTTGCTTTCAACACATCCGCCAAATGCTCTAAAATTGTGGGATTGGTATTATCTATCCCGGAAGACCCTTGAATATATTCCAGTGCTTTTTCGAGTTGTTCCAATTTATAATAAATCCAGCCTAATGTATCCATGTATGGGGCAGATTCAGGTTTCAAACGATTAGCAATCAAAGCCATTTCCAGTGCTAATTCCAAGTTGTCATTCCGCTCAACAAGACTATAGGCAAAATTGTTATAAGCTTGAGCATCAGTACTATCGCTTGAAATCAGGCTTATATACAGGCTGTCTGATCTTCTCCAGTTTCCATTATTATCAAAGATCAGTGCCAGAGTGTGTTTGGTATTTCGAGATTCGGGGAATATTGATAAGGCCGCTGTCAAGTGATCTTCTGCGTTGATATAATCTTTCAACTGATAATACGCCGTTCCCAATAAATATTGAGTTGTATAATCCTTTTGAAATTTTTCGATATGTGGTGCCAGAGCAATCACGGCATCTTCCGGCTTTGCATCATTGAGCGCCAAGATAGCCCGATTAACAAATCCACGAGGGTCATCAGGAAAATGTCGGATGAATTTCTCATTGTAAATGATGGCCTTATCAAATTTTTCGAGTTCAAGATAAATTGAAATCAGACGCTGAAGAACATCTGAATTCAAACTATCTATCATAAATGCATCGTGTAATAAAGCCAGTGCTTCAATTGTATCATTAAGTTCCTGTTGGATTGCACTTTTTTGCAAAAGGGATTTGATTGAAACCCCGTTTAAGGACTCCAGCATGCCTATAGCTTTCAGGGATTTTTCATAGTGCTTATTAAATAAAGTTAAGTCACGATACGTTTCCCAATATTGTTGATTCTGAGAATCATCCTTAACCAAAATATCGCAAATTTCTTCCCCACGGTCGAATAATTCGGCATTTAATGAGATCTGCAGGGCTTGCTCTACTGGTTTAATAGCAGAAGGATTAGCACGATAGGCAGCCAAATAAAAGTCAATTGCTATATTCCAATTATGCTGCAGTTTAGCCAGATCACCCAGGGTGGCCAGATATTCATCATTATATGGGTCGATCTTGCTGAGTTCGAGAAATTCCATTTCTGCTTCCTTGAACCGTTTATGGAGCAGATAAAGGTGCCCCAGCATTTGGCGGGCATCCACTTCTTCAGGATTCAGTTCAATGGCAATATGCAAGTGATCTTCTGCACGCCTGGTTTTACCAAGACGCCGATATGCGTCTGCAATGGACACGTGTATTGTTGGTGCATTGGGATCAGCTTCTAATGCATCCTGGAATTCAAGAACAGCTAAAGCATAATTCCCCTGATTTAATAAAAACTCGCCTTGCATAAAATGGTGTAGTGCTATTTCATTTCGAGTATCCTCGTTGTTCTCAGCTATGCCAATGGAAATATTCAAAAACAACACAATCATTAGAAAAATCAAATATCTAACTATATTCATCTCTGATACCAACTATGTTGTTTTATCATCACTAATTTTTTTTCCACCTCCATATACAGTCACACCATTTCCGCCTCCTTTTTTCGTTTCATATAGACACTGATCCGCGAATTCAATCAAATTACTTAGTTGATCTGAATCATTTGGATATTCACATAAACCTGAACTAATGGTCATTTTTATGTCATCACCACCCATCGAGAATGGATGGTTTGCTATAGTATCAACAATACGCTGCGCAACTATTAAGGCCATTTCCTGTGTTGTGTTAACCAAAACAATAGCGAATTCTTCACCACCATAACGTGCCACAACATCAATAGTTCGAACATTATCCTTCATAATCTGAGCAGTCGTTTCAATTACATAATCACCATATGGATGTCCAAGTGTATCATTGACCCGCTTGAACTTATCCAAATCATACATTAGAAAGACCAGATGGTGCTGGAATCGACGGGCACGCTCTATTTCTTCCAAAGCACGTTCCATAAAGGTTTTATGATTTAATAAACCGGTCAAACCATCCCGGATAGCATCCTGGTAAATTTTCCGGTATTCATTTAACCATAAGATAGCTGCTCCTAGTATGCGCGCGACGAGGGTAATGATTTTTTCGTCATCCTTTGTAAAACGGATGGGTTGTGATCGTTCGATCATAATACAACCCCAGATTTCATCATCGATAAATACAGGTATCCCAAGAATAGATTTGAATTCCGGATCGTGCGTGTCTCCAGCCTTAAA
>JYMV01053253.1_pt1 | contig 17791 bp, 11 predicted proteins | sample 338911 | NCBI WGS metagenome assembly JYMV01 (sample SAMN03354496, study PRJNA234377) | hydrothermal vent metagenome | biome: Deep sea; feature: Hydrothermal plumes at the Eastern Lau Spreading Center, Western Pacific Ocean; material: Seawater | place: Tonga | collected 2009 | depth 2000 m m
TTTTATGTTGGGACCGGAGAAGGATGGAATAATAGTGATGCTGTTAGGGGCGCTGGAATCTGGAAAACTACTGATGGCGGAGCATCCTGGACACGCTTTTTTATAGATAGTCCCCATTTTTATTATATACAAAAAATCATTGTTCATCCATCAAACGGGGAAGTGTTTGCAGCTACAGATGGACCTGGTGCGTATGGAGGAATATTTAAATCAGAAGACGGTGGATACAATTGGAATTCTTCCTTACAGATTGATAATACATCAAATCGGGCAACAGATTTGGAGCTTGATACTGATGGTAACATTTATGCAGCAATGAGTACTGATGGTATTTATAAAAGTACCGATATTGGTGCTAACTGGGATAAGGTTAATACAGGTAGTAATGGGTTTCCCACAGATGATTTTAATCGCTTGGAGATTGCAACAGCACCAAGCAACGCAAATGTGGTCTATGCAGTTGGATCAGGAGGTTCAGGTGATGATGATATTGGTGTTTTTGTAAAGTCTAACGATGGGGGTTCTAATTGGACATCGGTCACTATCCCACTTAATTGGGATAATGTTCATTTTACTAGGGGCCAGGCCTGGTATGATCTTATCCTTGCGGTCGCACCTGATAATGAGAATATCCTATATGCTGGTGGTATTGATCTACATAAATCAACAGATAGCGGCACAACCTGGACAATGCTTTCTGCATGGCATACGTATTATGCCAATGAGTATGATCTTGAATTTGTTCATGCTGACCAGCATTCCTTTGCTTCCAGGCCTGGGTATCCGAATACAGTTGTTTTTGGCAATGATGGGGGTTTATACATGACTACTAATGCAGGTGCTGATTTTACAGCAAAAAATTCCGGATATAATGTCACCCAGTTTTACAGCTGTGCTCTTCACCCGGATGCAGGAGAATATTATTTTTTAGCAGGATCACAGGATAACGGAACCCAGCAGTTTAGTGATGCTGATAGTATTGTAAGTACCTATGAAGTAACCGGCGGTGATGGAGCCTATTGCTTTATTGATCAGACCGATCCAAACTATCAGATTACGTCTTATGTGTACAATAACTATTACCTGAGTACAGACGACGGCAATGACTTTCAATCGATTACAAACGATAACTCAGGTCGTTTCATTAATCCGGCGGATTATGATAATGAAGCAGACATTTTGTATTCTGCCAAAAACGAATTTTCTCTTAAGCGTATTATGGACGTTACAGGCAGTTATTACGAGGATAGTTTGGAAATTGAACTGGGATCCCTTGCATCTCATATTCGGGTGTCCGACTTTTCTTATAATACAATTTTTGTTGGATCTGGTATGGGACGATTATTAAAAGTGCTTGACGCTCATGGTACCAACCCCTTGATTAGTGATATCACTGGGGATGATTTCCCAAACGGTTATATTTCGTGTATTGAACTGGGAGATTCAGAAAATCAAATTTTAGTCACTTTTTCAAACTACGGTGTTACCTCGGTTTGGGAGACGATTAATGGGGGATCATCGTGGGAAAACAAGGAGGGAAATCTCCCGGACATGCCTGTGCGGTGGGCAGTTTACAATCCAAATAATTATAACGAAGTTTTATTAGCCACAGAACTTGGTGTATGGAATTCAATTGATTTTAACGCCAGCACACCTACATGGTCTCCTTCAAATACCGGTTTAGCAAATGTTCGAACCGATATGTTTCAGATTCGAGCAGATAATCTGGTAGCAGCCGCAACCCATGGGCGTGGTTTGTTTACCAGTGATGGTTTTCAAAGAATACCTGTGGCATCTATCAGCACTGATACTATTTCAGTGAATATGAATCCGGGAACAACAACTCAGGAATCATTTACAATTTCTAATACTGGAGAAGAAGGATCTGTATTGAATTATCAAATTAATCTTCAATTTTTAGAGCTGACAAGTGATACCATTGAAACTGAAAACTTTGAAGCTGGAAGTCTTCCAGAGGGTTGGACTTTATCTTCAAACGCAGCTGGTTGGCAATTTGGTACAACCAGCAGCAGTTATTTTACTCCCCCTGATGGAGATGGTAATTATGCTTATGTGAATGATGATGCTGCGGGAATTGGTAGTGATGGCAGTGCAGATTATTTAACAACGCCATTATTAGACTTTTCAACTTTTAGCTCGCCAATATTGAAATTTTCATCTTTTATCCCTTCAATTAACTATTTACAAACGGGCACTGTAGAAGTATCTTTGAACAGTACCGATTGGACTTCTCTTGGAACAGCCCCCACAGGTGATTCATGGACAAACGTAGAAATTGATTTATCTGGCTATAGTGGACAACAATTCTATATCAGATTTCATGCAAATGACGGAGGAGGCTGGGCTACCGGTTGGGCTATTGATAATATATTGCTTGAAGCTATTAAACCCTGGGCTTCCGTGAATCCATCTTCCGGCTTTATACCATCCAGCGAGACTGAAACATTTCAAGTAAATTTTGATGCTGCTGATTTGACCAGTGGTGTTTATAATGCGAATATGATCTTGAATTTCAATACTGGAGCATCAGACACCATCGTCTTGACTATGAACGTTGGTGGATTGAATGTGGAGGAACCCGTCACCGTACCTGGATCCTTCACTCTCCACCAAAACTATCCCAATCCATTCAACCCTGTAACAACACTCAGCTATGATTTACCAGAAGATGCATTGGTCAATATCACTATTTACGATATCATGGGGCAGGTTGTTAGAACTTTGATAAATATCGAACAAACCGCCGGCTTCAAATCAATCCAATGGAACGCTACCAATGATGCTGGTCAGCCAGTTAGTGCTGGTCCATACTTATATATGATACAGACAGGAGAGTATAAATCGACAAAAAAGATGGTGCTGCTGAAATAGATTTTTGCCAGATTTGTACGTAAGATTTCCTTTAGATACTTCTAATACTTTCTTTATTTTTCCCCGCATAATTTACAATCATAGAATTCTTCTTCCGTTAAAATCTATTTTCAAAGTTACAGGAATAATGCCATGAAAAAACTTCAAATAATTTTATTTATATTGGTTCTCGGGGCCAGTTCTGCCTGCAACACAGAAACAATCCTACAACAGGCGGATTCCAGATCCCCAGGTATAAAGACAAACCTTCCTATTGATCCAAAGGTGAAAATCGGTAAACTGGAAAATGGATTGCGATATTACATCAGAGAAAACCAAAAACCACAAAAACGGGCTGTTCTCTGGCTTGCTGTAAATGCAGGTTCTGTCCTTGAGGATGACAATCAGCAGGGTCTTGCTCACCTTGTAGAACATATGGCTTTCAATGGAACAAAACATTTTGAAAAGCAAGAACTTGTTGATTATCTGGAATCCATCGGAACAAAGTTTGGGCCGGATCTGAATGCACACACATCCTTTGATGAAACTGTATACAAATTGCAAGTCCCCTCAGACAGTACTGACTATATCCTTTCCGGACTACAAATTCTTGAAGACTGGGCACATGGACTTTTACTTGACGAAAATGAGATCGATAAGGAACGCGGAGTTGTAATTGAAGAATGGAGAACCCGCCAGGGCGCTGGAGCACGGATGTGGAATAAAGTTGTACCAATCCTGTTCAATAACTCCCAATATGCAAAACGGCTTCCGATTGGACAGGTAGCTGTTGTTGATACTGCACATTATGCGACTATTAAAAAGTTTTACCAAGACTGGTATCGCCCTGACTTGATGGCATTGATTGCTGTTGGAGATTTTGATTCAAACTGGATCGAAGAATTGATCAAAACCTATTTCAGTAGAATTCCTGTAAAAGATAATCCAAGAGAACGTATTGTGTATCCGGTTCCCGACCATCAGGAAACCCTCATTGCAATAGCAACAGATCCAGAAGCAAGCGGAACCCGGATTTCAATCAATTACAAGCATCCTTTAGCAAGACAATATACAATAGGAGATTACCGAAATACGATAATCCAGAACTTGTATACCGGCATGTTCAATAAACGCCTTGGAGAATTGACTAAACTTCCCGATCCACCAATGATGTATGGTTATTCCTACTTCCGAAATATGACCCTATCAAAAGCCTCTTACGTCCTCGGTGCAGGTGTGCGTGAAAATCGTATCCACATGGGGCTTGCCACCCTGCTCATAGAAGCGGAGCGGGTCCGACGGCATGGCTTTACCTCTACGGAACTGGAAAGACAAAAAATGGAAGTGCTCCGAAGGATTGAGAAAAGCTATGAAGAACGTGATAAAACTGAATCAAAAACATACGTCCGGGAATACGTAAGAAATTTCCTTGAGGAAGAACCAATCTCGGGAATTGAATATGAACTCGAATTATACAGACGTTTTATTCCGGAAATCGCTATTGAAGAAATCAATAATCTTGCAAAAAAATGGGTAACGGATCATAACCGGGTTGTTACGGTCTACGCTCCGGAAAAAGAAGGACTAACCATTCCAACAGAAGATGAACTGCTGGCTGTATTTTCAGAAATCAAGTCAATAGAAATTGAACCTTATGTGGACAAAGTTTCCGATGAACCTCTCGTTGCTATTCAGCCCGAACCCTCTCAAATTTCAAACATTGAGATTTTGGAAGACATCGGAGTAGAGATATGGACACTTACTAACGGTATTCGGGTCATCTTAAAATCTACTGATTTCAAGAATGATGAAATCCTTTTCTATGCATACAGCCCTGGTGGAACATCATTAGCACCAACGGAAAATTATGTACCTGCATCCACAGCGGACTGGATTATTTCAGACAGCGGTCTGGGGCCATTCAGCCAGATAGAGCTGCAAAAAAAACTGTCAGGAAAAATAATCAATGTTTCCCCCTATTTGAGTGACCTGTACGAAGGATTGTCTGGCTCAGCATCTCCCAAGGATATGGAAACATTATTCCAACTTATTTACCTTTATTTTACCGCTCCCCGTCGTGATGAAACTGCTTTCCAGGCCGTGTTAGAACGGGGAAAAGGATTCCTTGAGAACCGCAGCGCAAGGCCTGAATCAGCTTTTGAGGATACAGTCAAAGTAACTATGGCTCAATACCATCCTCGTCAACGTCCCTGGTCTCTTCAATTATTAAATGAAATGGAATTAGATAAATCCTTTTCCTTCTATCAGGATCGATTTGCAGACGCAAGTGATTTTACCTTCTTTTTCGTCGGAAATTTTGACAGGAAAGCCATTGCTCCCAGAATTTTAACCTACCTTGGTGGATTGCCTTCCGTCAATCGGAAAGAAACATGGAAAAATACAGGTATTGATCCGCCTCAAGGAATTATGAAAAAACATGTGTACAGAGGGATGGAAGAGAAAAGTATAACTCGAATTATCTTTTCAGGAAATTTCGAATGGAGCAGGGAAAATCGATACACTATTCAATCTATGGCACAGGCTTTTCGGATTAAACTTCGGGAAGTTCTGCGGGAAGATATGAGCGGAGTGTATGGCGTAGGTGTCAGAGTAAAACCAAAGCATTATCCCGAAGGGGAATATACCATATCCATTTCATTCGGATGTGCTCCCGACCGTGTGGAAGAATTAACTAATGCAGTATTTCAGCAAATTGACAGTCTTAAAACAACCGGGCTTACTGACAAATACCTGACTAAAGTTAAAGAGAAACAGCGCAGGGAAAGAGAAACAAATTTAAAGGAAAACCGGTTCTGGCTGAACGTGTTAAAAACCTATGATATGCATAACGAGGATTTTTTAGATATTCTTGAATATGAAAAGCTCATCAAAGAATTGTCTCTAGAAAATATCCAAAAAGCAGCAAATCAATATTTCAATGTTGAAAATTACGTGCAAATAACTCTCTATCCGGAAAATCCTCCGGGGGAAAATTGATTGGTTAAATCAGGTTAATAACTTCTTTTACTAATTTTTCAATTCCATCTGCAGCTTCGCTGATTCGTCCTGCCAGCATGTACGCTGGTGTTGACACTACTTTTTTATCTTTGTCTACGACTATTTCCTGAACTGGACAGGTGACATGTTTCGCACCCATGGTTATTAAATCATTAGCAGTTTGTTCATCATTACCTATAGTCAGACTGACTTTTTCACCCATTTTTTCCATTACCTTTCCCATCATAGCCGGAGAAATACAAATAACTCCAATGGGCTTTTCAGCACTGTGAACCTCAGATACCAAACGGAAAACATCCGGATTCACTGAACAATCCGCACCCGCCATTGCATAATCGCAAAGATTTTTTGCAACGCCAAATCCTCCCGGGAAAATCAGTGCATCAATATCTTCCGATGTTACGTCAACAATATCCTTTATTTCCCCCCGGGCTATCCGCGCAGATTCAACCAACACATTACGTGATTCTCCTTCAATTTCTTTACCGGTAGCGTGATTTATCACATGAAGCTGGTCAATATTTGGAGCCATTAAAACCATTTCCGCTCCAGCGCGATCCAAAAAAAGCATAGTAATCACAGATTCATGAATTTCCGCACCATCATTTACTCCGCATCCAGATAATACAACTCCTACTTTTGGCATAATTAACTCCTATCTGTTATTATTATTTGCAAAAAAATTTCTCTTTAAACCTTCAAATTTTGTCCGTTTTACAGCGGAATTCCTGAATAATTTACGAAACCCATCTTCATCAAGCTTTTTCCAATCTTCTTCAGTCCAATGGATGATTTCCCAATGGGGCTGAAATGCAGGCTCATTCGATTTTTTCTGGAATTTTTGATTCCAGGGACATACTTCCTGACAAAGGTCACAGCCATACATCCACCCATGAAGCTTATCTTGAAATTCTCCGGGCAAAGGTCCTCTGTGTTCTATGGTTAAATAGGAAATGCATTTTTGTGAATCAAGCACATATTCATCAAGTGCCTTGGTGGGACAAACATCAATGCATGCTGTACACGACCCACACAAATCTTCATCAAAAGGTTGATCATAATTCAATTCGATATCCAAAATAATTTCACCCAAAAACAACCAGCTCCCGTAATCCCGCGAAATGATATTCGTATGTTTCCCCTGCCAGCCTATCCCTGCTTCCTGTGCCCAGGCTTTTTCCATAATCGGAGAAGTATCAACACAAACCAACCCTTTTAAATCAGATTTGCAGCTTTTTATAAAATCTAATAATTCCGATAATCGGGATTTAAGTAATGTGTGATAATCATCTCCCCAGGCATAATTACTGAAGTTTTGGGACGAAGTATTTACCTCCTTACTTACACTAGTATAATAATTCATCCCAACAGAAATAATTGTTTTCGCATCGGGGAAATAGGAAAAAATGTCGCCCCGTTCATCACTTCGCTTTTCCATCCACCCCATTTCAGCATGAAAGCCATCCTTTAACCATGTTTCCAAATTATATTTTTGTGCCGGCATTGGCTTAGCAGCTGTAATTCCAATCTTTTGGAAACCCAGTTGTTCTGCTTTGTTTTTTATGAAGTCAGAAAAGCGTTCAGGCTTCATAATCAAAAAATAGAAAAACGCAGATTAATGTAATAACCTGTGAGCCCATAAAATCCCAATGATTGTTTTCACATCGGTTATCTTACCTGACCAGACCATTTCAACCGCCTCTTCCAATTCAGTTGGCATTAACTCAATGAATTCATCCTGATCAGTATTGGTCTTTGTGACTTCCAGTTGTTCAGCAAGGTATATCCACATTCGTTCATCACTATATCCAATACAGGGATGTATTTCAGTAACCTCTGTTAATGAACCGGCCTTATAACCAATCTCTTCTTCCAGTTCACGCCCGGCGGTTACAAGATGGGATTCACTTTCATCTAGTTTCCCGGCAGGAAGTTCAATCTGTTCCATTCCCATTGGATAACGATACTGGCGAATCAACCCAATCTTTCCATCAGGTAATACTGGGATTATCACAACAGCTCCGGGATGTTTAATAAATTCTCGGTAAGATGACTTCCCATCTGGAAGTTCAACTTTATCTTTCCATACATCAAGTAACCTGCCTTTATAAATTCGTTCAGTGGAAAGACGTGTTTCCTTTAAACTGGACATTTGGAAAACTTAATTAAAGAGGATTATTTATTCTGAAGATTAATGATCAGTTGGACAAGATCAGCAACTTGTTCCTCTGGGATTTGTCCTCGAATTATTGCTCTTACGATTCGATCCTCATCCAAAATAATCACATTATATGAATCTTCCTTCAGCCCCCACACTTTTCTGAGGTCTCCATCATAATCAAATAGAACTGTTGTATCGTATTTTTTCGCTTTGGCTCCGCCAATTAACCGGATTGCAAAATCTGGTTTCCAGGATGATGCACAATCGGCGATTCCAATGCCTTTAAATGAATCCCTCGCAATGAGGCTATCCACGTCTATTGCATATTTCACTGCATCGTTAAAATGCTCATTCATCTCTGATTCATCCGGATCAACATAATTGATCTGGAGAATTTTTCCAGTCCAGGATCCCATGGTGAATATTTTACCATCAGCATCTTTAAGTTCCCAGCCTGAAGCTTTGATCCCAACTTCTAAAGTACCCTGAGAGAAAAGGTGTGTAAAAAGTAAAAGAATAAATAGAAAATAATCCTTCATTTCAATCGAAAATGCTTAAAAATATTCGATATAAATAATTTTCAGTTCCCGATTAAAGTAGTCCACAGTATTGTCGTTAAGGAGGAGATTGTTAAAGTCAAACTCAATATGTAAATGCTCTACAAAAGTCCACCGAATCGCAGCATTCAGATACCCTGTATCAACTGCTACTACATTTTCTTTATTATTATCATTAAAAGCAGCATTGTATTCAAGAAGAAATGAAAGCTCCGGGTTAAATTCCATATCCATCCCAAAGAACAGATTTGGATCTTTCTCTCCATCTTTCGTCTCTGTAAAATTATAGTTCATCCCGCCATGTATACCAAGATTTCCCAGAAAAGTTAACCAATTTTTACTCACAGAAAAGAAGGCACCATAAGCTTTTATATCATAACGATCACTTTTTATAGAATCAATCCCAAGAGGATCTTCAGGATGATATTGGCCGAAACCCTGTGTGTTTAAACCCAAAGCAACGCCGGGTTTTCCCATAGTTTCATCAATCAGGCGATATTTCAGATTGGCCTCAGGACGTGGATACCAGATCAAACTATCATCGCCAATCAGCCGGCTCGCTCCATAAGAAACACCAAATTGAAATCGATCTGTAATGCCTGCAGCTAATCCAACTGTTAATCCTCCTCCTTTTTGCAGACGCATATCAACAGAAAAACTTCCCCTTACTAAGGAACCAGCTGTGGGAATTGTAATGAGATTTGTAGGGGGCGGATAACTATCAGACTGGGAAAAATTCTTTCCAAAAAGAACAAGAATTAGTAAAACAATCTTAAATACGTGCATAATGGATTACCCTATTAAATTGAGGTAAATAATTTAGCTCATCACTTAATTGAAAAGCAACAAGGGATCAGTCCCCCTTGGGATAAAGAATTTCACCCCACCTCGTTGTTAGAGATTCAACCTGTGTTCTGGGAATGGTTAAAATATCTGATTCATCTATAAATTGTAACAGAAATCCATGCTTGGAACTGGAAATATAATCCACCGGAATTTTTTCTCCTGACTTTAAAACTAATCTATCCCATTCCATTATCGGGATAAACTCAGGGCCGGAAAACGTAATTCGATTCAATCTCAGCTCTTCCATAGTAACAAACACTTCCTGAAAAACATTCCCTCTTTGAGGCGGCATCCGATTATATAACCCTTCTTCAGGGACCATTTCCAGCCCTACGTGACTCACCTGTTCTCCATTTTTACCATATTCCCAAATTTTACAGGATTGCTTTAAAAAGTTATGTCTTAATTCAAATCGTCTTACAACTCTGTTATCAAGAATGGATACCCAGAGCTCCTGAGTCAGCAGACCATGGTGATTATAACGAAACGATATGGAACCATAATAAACCCCATTTACTGTCTTAAACAGAATTTCTTTGATATTTCCAGATTTATCCAAAGAAAATTCACTTCCCTGCCCCATAAATGACAAAATTTCTGTTTCTGGAAAATAGTAAGTTCGAAATTCCAAGCTCCAAGGTTCAGTTTCTCCATAACGAAATACGTTGGTTATTTTTCCAACGGAATCAATATGGGATTTCCCCATTAATGAACCATCCTGATCATAAGATAATAATTCGCTTTTCACTGTCTCGCCATTTCTAGAGATCCAGTTTTTATAAATGGGCAATCGTTTTTCGTTGTAAGAAACTGCCAGATGATCAGAACTGAACCGTTCCATTTTTGGCAGGGCAGTTCCAGCAATAAAATCCTTTTCCGTCCGAAAATACTGTAAATAGGATACTGTACCCTTGGGGAAACAAAAATTGACGGCAAAAAGAAAATAGAATAATTTTCGCATCAGGAATCAGGGAACAGGATTCAAATTTTCATCAAGCTGATTGGATAATCGGAAACGGAGAATGCTGGATGTGGGTGTATCACAAATATAGATTACCCCGCGCGAATCCACCGTAACAGCACGAGGTTGTTCCAGCATTTTTATTTCTTTTGTGTAAGATGTGTCAATGATGGAAGTATCAATTAAAGTATGGTAAATTATAATTGTTGTATCCTCAACAATATAAATGATGCTATCATTTTCATCTTTTACTTCAAAAAAACCAAAGAATTCTGTCCATGATGTATCCTTCAATGTTAATCCAATATAACTTGTATCAACGTTTATATAATCGACCCCTGCTTTTTTGAAAAATGATCCATCGGAATTGAAGACCTGAATTTCTTGATTGCTTGAATCCGCAACATATACCATCCTATTTTTATCTACAGAAATATCTTCGGGAAAGTGGAACCGAGCCGTATCCATTATATCATTCCCTTCCCACTCCACTGCAAATGGATAAATGGAATAATCTCCTTCTGTTTTAGGTTGAATCTGGTGAATATCAAAAAACTGTCCTGATTGAGTGTAAAATATATTTCCTTCATAATCTACATCAATACTAAGCGGTTGATTGACAAAACCTGCTCCGGTTCCATACTCAGTAACTGTTTCTCCAAAATGTCCTTCATGCGCCCAGACTTCCTCTCCCGTAGATAATTTAATGTAATAGGTTTTGAAAAAGTCAATTCTGATTATTCTATTATGATAAGCATCAGTTACGTATATAAAATCGGAATTGTCACCTGGTTCTGATAAACCTGAAAATTTTGATTCCTCAGTTTCAAACCATTGGTCTGAAAAATTATGAGCAGGGTTTTCACCATCAAAAAATACATGTACGGCAAGTAAGGAATCAATTAACACGTCCATTTTTTTCCATTCTGAATCAATCAGAAGCGAATCAATTCCAACATCATTCCAGTATTGATTCCAACAATAGATTTTCTGACTACCATCAATAAAAAATACATTCATCTTTTGATCAATATCCACGTCGATTGGGGAAATGGTAGTATCATCAACAGTTATATTTCGTAAATCCTGAAAATCGGGTAAAATACTTCCATCCTGTTTCAGAACAAATATGCTATTTGCTCCGGAATCCGCGATAAAAACATGTCCGTCCTGGGCAATGGAAATTTCTATGGGAGCCTGGAAACCATAACTTTCATCCCAAATGGGACTTAAAAGCAAATAAGTCGTGTCTCCTGCAGAAAATTCTATGTCATCTGTGTTAATTTCTGATGGCAGTTCCATTTTTTCAATGCATCCAGAAGAAATCAGAAGAAACATGAAATAAATACATGCTTGAAACATAATCGTTTGTCTTCGGGAAATCAGTTTCATTTTTCCTGATTCACTCACAGTGAAAATCCTAAAGTCAGCCAGGTTGGGTTTGTCAAATGCTCATGAAAAGAATAACTATAATCAACGGTTAAATGAATTTCCCCTACCGGTATTTTTATACCGGCTCCAAAAGAGTAATCCTCTTCAGCTTTATTAATTTTATACCCTCCACGCAAGCTGAGTATTTCCAAGAATAAATATTCCGCCCCAAGAGATATATTTTCGGCATCATCTACAGGGTGATTTAACTGAATCGCAGCAATGAACTTTGATCCGAAAAAAGAAAATATATCCATTGCAGCACCTACACGGAATACTGTGGGTGGACTGAATTCCTCAAATTCGGATTCAATAATTGTTTCTTCTCCCGTGTCTTTGTCTAAAACACTTTTATTATATTTCCCCTCCGGTTTTACCTGTGAACCAAAATGGGAAATTGATGCGGAAAATCGAAGTGTTTTATATCCTGTCCAATAAAACGTACCCATGTCCAGCATGGGCGCAGACATTTTATTCCCCGCCAGATTTTCCTGCACATGTTTCAGTGTAATTCCGAAACTGAATCTGTCTGTCATCCGCGCGCCATAGGTTAACGCAAAAAACCTATCTTGAAATACAAAGTAGTTTCCAGTTCCGTGAGGTAAATATTCGGTGGTTTCCATCATTGGAGCCATGTGGAGAATTCCTGCACTTATTCCTAAATAATGACGGCCATAAACATTCCTGCTCATGCTGAAATAATCAAATTTAATCTCTGCAGGAAGCTCTATATGTGTTGTAGAAAATTGATTTTTTTTGAATTGTGCAATTGTTGCAGGATTATAATAAACAGAAGCGGCATCCTGATTCAATGCAACAACTGCTTCTCCCATTCCAAGTGCATGAGCACTTACACCTATTTTTAAGAAAGTAAAAATGGATGTTCCTGCACGCTGTCCACCAAGGATTGGAAAGAAATTCTGGCTAAATCCACATGAAACCAGGGCCATACTTAATACAATTTTTACGAAAATGTGTTTTCTCAAAACAGGATTTGAACTCCCAATTCAGTTGATCTTGGTTTTCCAATTCTTGACGGATCATAATTTGGATTCGGCCAGGTAATCATGCTGTATGGAATAATCTCTCCAGGATTATAACCCTCGCCTGTAAACGAATTAATTCGCCTTGGAATCTCTTCATCAAACAGATTTTCAATTTCAATAAATATTTTATACTTCAATCCTCCAAAGTTGAATGTTTTATGAAGTTTTATATCAACAGCACTATGACCGTTAATATCAGTCAAGCCAAGCATTCTGAAAAATTTTGGGTTATAATTTGTAAAATAGGAATATGGATTATCACCTTCGTATGTTCCAATATAGTAATCCGCTCCATCAACCTCAATGATTCCATCAGGATATTCTGAAGTCCCAAGAATTGACCGAGTATATCTGCGTGTTGAACCAAATTCGAAACGGAGAGATGCACCCCAGTTGGATGGATGATTGTAGTATAGGTTGCTGAAAAACTGGAAAGGTTTATCCCAACTCATAAAGTTCTCGCCAAGATTTTTTTCAGAAAGCGCTCCTGCCTGCACCAGGAGATTATCAAGAGGAGAAGAACTTTTTCCGGTCACGATGGAATAACTAAAGTTTACATCAGCATACCAGTTAGTGAATATCCTGCTTTTCAGGATGACTTCAATTCCACGCGCCCTGGCATAGTCAGCATTAAAATACATGTTAAATTTTAAGTGAGAATACCGGGGGTTTGATGGTGAAATAGTTTGAGAAGTTTCATAATCAAACATATCCTTCCAGTACGCCTTCATTTCCAGAACCTGGTCATCACTGAACCGGTGTTTGATCCCCAATTCATATTGAACTGTCGTCTTTGGATTTAGATTGGGATTGCCAAAAACTTGATACGTAGATTGAGAAGTTGAGTTTAACTTAGCATACACATACTGGAAAGTGGGAAGCTGGGAAAAATGACCATAATAAAAATACAATACATCGTTATCCGTTACAGGATGAGAGATTCCAAATCGCGGACTAAGACGTCCTTTTCCTCGATAACCAAATAAATTGAAAGTTTCATCATTAAATTTTTTCCTGGCTGCATCGGTGATAATAACAGTATTGGTATCATCGATTGTATCTTCTACATATTTACCGGGAAACCAGTAATCGTAACGCATTCCAAGGTTTACTGTCATACCTTCAAATTTAATTCGATCCTGGATATAGAATGCTCCAAACATGGTTTTCGCGTTATACATATCATAATTTGCCCCCAGGCCAGTTGTTCCTGTCCAGGGTTCATTAATATCCAATACCTGCATTTCAGTTACGGTAGTCTCCAGTCCGGTTTTTATTTTATGCCGTTTCTTTGTATGATAAATCCAGTCTGCATCTAAACGATAGTTATCGCTGACAATATCATACCACTCAGGAGCAAAACCAGTATCATAAAATTCATCGCCATAGGTAATGTTTATATTTCCATCCCTGTCCAAAATTGAATAATTGATCGGGTCAAGATCCAGTCTTTCTTCATATTCAGTCCAATGCAAATCCTGAACAGCGCTGTGCTCCAATGTTAAAAACCTCCCAAAAACAATCTCATAAAACGACCGGGTACTCAATGTATGCGTCCAGTTTATATTAATCAGTCTTGATTCACGGGTGATCGTATTATAGTTATCCAATATTTTTTCATAACTGTACGGATAATAGGTATTGGAAAACGCCCGGGGCATAAAATATCCCTGGTTCACATTCAAAGACACGTCGTAGGACACACCCAGCTTTTTCTTTGGAGAGAGTGCCCAGGATAATTTATACAAAAAGTGCCAGTCATTATTTTCCCTTAAAGCCAATAATTTCATTAATTTATCGGCGGATTCATCGGAGAAATTCAGTGGAGGACCCCAATTTCTATGAGGATAGAGTTTCGATGCTGTGGGGAGGTTGCTGTCATACATTTTGCCGTAGCCATTTATAAAAAATGAAAATTTTCCCGGGAAGTTCACACCAAATCTTGGCAGTAATAACTCAAGGATCGGCATAGGACCACCAAGATTGAATTCAAAGCGATCAGTCTTGTAATGTTGGATATTTTCACCGGAAAGACCCCAGTTGTCGCTAGTGAATTTCACTGCGCCTTCAAAATTATCTCTCCCCTCCTTTAACTTTATATTAACCACTCCGGACATTGCCTGGCCATATTCAGCATTGTACCCGCCTGTTACAATTTCCAAATTCTGAACAGCTTCTGCAGAAATATATAAATTCCCTGAATATCCGGATAACGGATCTTTTACAGACATCCCATCCACAATAAAAAGACTTTCATCAATTCGCCCGCCGCGGATGTGGATTTCGTTATCCTGCTTGGTTACACCCACCTGTTCTGCAAGGATGTCTTCTACGCTGTTCACAGTTTTATTGGCGATATCATCACTGGTCATACGTACAACAGATGCAGTTTCATCTACATCAAACAGCGGTTTGGCACCCAGCACAACTACTTCTTCTCCTAATGTTAACACAGTTTCTTCCATCGGAAAATTCACAGTTGTCTTCTGACCGTATTCTACCTTGATCCCTGTTTGCAGGACAACTTTATATCCAATGATGGATGCTTCAATACCATAGGTGCCCTTATTCACATTTTCTATGAAATAGTGGCCATCCAGTCCTGTTGCAGCCCCGTAGTACGTTCCTTTAACCATAACGTTGACACCAACAAGAGGCTCTTTGGTTTTTCCGTCAATTACAGTACCAGTAATTCTTCCTTTCTCTTGTGCTACCAACACAACTGGAAGAAATGCAATGATCAACCATTTTTTCATTCTACAAATACCTCGTTCAACAGATATTCGATAAATTCCCCGGCTGATCCGTTTCCTTCCAAAGTTGGATCATACCCATTATGGAGAGGGATTGACATGAGAATAATTTTCCCGGATTCTTGTGAAGGTGAAATGACAAACTTTCCCATACTGCACACATTTGGTGTTCCTGTCCAGGTATCTAAGCCGGATTCAGGTTCCTGAAGATGGTATAAATCCTCGGATTCGAAATGTGGGAATGACGTAGAGTCCTCAGTCGCAGGGATAAAACTTTTCACACGAATCGCGATCAACCTGGAAAGCTCCAAATCCAATGTCGAATCAACTTGAGAATGCAATGTTCTGCCCATCATCAAACGGCCATTTGTATTAATAGTAAATGAAGAGTCAATTGGAAAAAATGCAAATGTAGAATCATCATCCCAATCCATTGCATCAAGGAATAGATTTCCCCCGCCCATAACATAATTCAATATATTTGAACTGGCATCTAAATATGTATCACTTGCAGCTCCTGTATTATTATAAGCAGCATACCAGATAACATGGTTAAAATAATTTAAATTCGCAGTGATATCGGTCGATGAGAAGGGCAGTTCATCCCCGATTTCCCAGACAGAATAATTATCTCCGCCTACAATTGATTCCAGAACCGTTCTGAACCACAATTGTGAGTTATTGTAACCGTCTAAAGGAAAATCATCTATTAACAAAACATTTCCAACTACAGGCATCACCTTCCAATAATTAGGTTCATCTTCGTTCAATGTATCAGGAAATGAAATAATAATACTTTCTGCACCTGCAATATCCTGCACCTTTAGATAAAATGTGTGAAATCCAGCATCCAATTCAGTTTCATTCAACGTTACACTGGATTCCGCACCAAGCTGGATCCAGCACGTATCACAGGTTTCATCCAATGCGTAAAAGATATTTGTGATTGTTTCGACTCCATCCTGATCATCCAAATCCCACACGAAAGTCCGGGTAGGAAAAGTAAAAGCAGTATCTCCCTGAATGTCTACTATTTGCGGATTGGATAGATATCGAAAACTAACCGATGGCGGTGAGTTTTTTACCGGAAAAACTACGTTTGAAGGAGTTGGGTCGAATAAACTATCATTATCTAATGCGGCTATTTCAAAACGGAATACATCAAAACTGGTGCGAATAGGAACATAAAATATACCAGACTCCTCTATCGTAAAAGACCAGACAGTGTCCACATTCCATCGATATTGATAACCCACAACTTCACCGTCAGCATCTTCTCCCCACCAGTGGAGCTCATGACGGCTGGTAAACGTATCCGTAAATGCATTTTTTAATGTGTCCAATATCTGGGTTGTATCAGGGATATTTCCCAAATCATAGTGCCATTCCCCAGTAACCGTATCTTGATAAGCAAAAATAGTATCCGTGGCAATTAATGACAAATATGTTTCGGGAGTTTTCTGTTCCAGGGGACTTGACGGATCATCATACTCCCAAAGGGAACATGACAAGGTCATGAACACAATTAATATGAGAATGTGACTGGTATTTTTCATTCAAAAATATGGGATGAAGATAATCTCCACCCCACATGTCAGTATTTTCTTATCGAATTAATGTCATCTTTTTATGGCCTACAAAATCTCCCGCTTTCATACGGTAAATGTAGGTGCCGGAACTGACATAATTTCCGCTATTGTCTTTCCCATCCCAGTTTATTGTATATCTGCCCGGAGTGTATTCCTTCTCTTCAAATGTACGTACAATACGACCCAACATATCATAAATGACAAGTTTTACATTTATTTGGTCGCCCACTTCAAATTGCAAACGAGTTACCGGATTGAATGGATTAGGATAGTTCTGTGAAACAAAGTATGTAAATGGAATCTCCGGAACTTTGTTCAAGGTAAATCCGGTGATGTCTCCACTCACAATTATTTCCCCGGAACCTGACAATCTGTACTCTTTATTACCTGCCAGGATCCAGTCAGTATCATCCTTAATGTCATAGGCAATCACAAGCTGGTCAGAGTTATTTATTATTTCAATAACACCTGAATTCTCAGCAACTTTCATATTGTCAGCAAACCGCACATCAAATGCACCTTCCGGTGGTTTTGGTGGAAGCTGATAGCTGAGCATCT
>JYMV01031446.1_pt1 | contig 17785 bp, 17 predicted proteins | sample 338911 | NCBI WGS metagenome assembly JYMV01 (sample SAMN03354496, study PRJNA234377) | hydrothermal vent metagenome | biome: Deep sea; feature: Hydrothermal plumes at the Eastern Lau Spreading Center, Western Pacific Ocean; material: Seawater | place: Tonga | collected 2009 | depth 2000 m m
GCCGAGATCTGGCGCACCGGCGTAGCCGGAACCCGCAAATTTGGTGGTGATTATCCAAGCTTGCCGCCCATGCTGCCGACAGGCAGTGGAATCGCAGCACCGCACCTGACCTGGACAGATGAAAGGTTTAAGCGCGGCGAAGGAACAGCACTCGAACTCGCTGGTGTCAGACATCGTTACCATTGCCCTATGGCGCGAACCGTCTTCCTCGGCCAGCCACCAAAAAAGATGAGAAGTGCGGCCAAGGTGGTCCTGGAGGGCTTACAGGCTGCACTCGATGCGATGACATCTGGCACAACCGCCGAAGAGGTCGAAGCTGCATGGCGGCGTGTGGTTAGTCGACACGGAATCACCAAGGAATCCCGAATTGGTTATTCCACCGGACTCAACTATCCGCCCGACTGGGGAGAACACACGATCAGTTTGCGTCCAGGTGACCGAACCTTGCTGCAGGAAAATATGACGCTGCACTGCGTACCGGCGATTGCAATGGAAGGATGGGCTATCGAAATCAGCGAATGCGTCCGGGTCACACGAAAAGGCGGTAAACCGTTGTGTGACTTTCCACGAAAATTGTTCATTAAACGTTAGTAATAGCAGGTAGCTCGAAGAGTTTTCCGATGCCTGCAGCATCGGCGAAATTAATCTGGCCGATTTGGCATGCGTGCCACATCGTCGCTTGGTTGGCGCTGATCACAGGCTTGCTGAGCGTCCCTTCGAGGCGCTCGATGACATCAGCCGTCCGCAAGTTGGTGCACGAGATCACCAGGCCATCTGACTCGGCATCGTTGGCCTCGATGCCGAGTTGAATCACCTCTTCATCGCTAACATCTCCGATGCCATGGCTGAGCCCCATTGAAGTCACTTTGCTTACGTTGATGTCCTTTGCTTCAAGAAATGAAGCCAAGCGGTCCGTAATCTCCGCGATGTAGGGCGCCGCAACCGCGACGCGCTCAAGACCCAATGCGTGACAGGCGGCAGCCAGCGCCGTCGAGGTCGTCGAGGATGGGGCATTCGCGCTGCGCTCAATCCTGTCGAGCAGTTGTTTTTCTCCGTCGATACCAAGGGCGAAGCTGCCCGAAGTGCAGGCGTATGTGACCACAGCCGGTGAAATTGGTCGCAGCGTTTCGGCGCCATAGTCTATATCTGTATCCTCGGTCATCCTTTCGACCAACGATAATGAGATGGGTTCGTCGATTGCTTGAGTACGAGTGAAATGCAGACTCGCATGAGCTGGAGCAAACTGCCAGAACTCAGAATCAAGAACACCATCTGATGGATAGATGAGACCAATCCGATTGTTAGGAGTTTTCATAGTGGTTGCTCGCGATTTATTGGAAAATAGTGTTACTGCTTCACGCCACGGTAGATCTGTTGCGATAGAACTGTTTCGTCGTTGCAGTAGACACATGGCCTATTGAGGCACATAGCTTTTGGTGCGGTGTACGGTATAGGTTGCTCAGAGTTGAGGGTGAGAATTCTCCTATCATTCGGTGTCGTCACACTCGTCTCACTTTCGTGAATTACTGCGGTCTCACTTACATTATAACGGTGCGCAACACCATAAGCAGAATCGCCTCATCCATGTCTTAATCGATCATTAAGCATCCGTTGGATACTTTTGACAGTACTGATCGGCCCCCGTTAACTGGTCCAGTTTGGATGTTAGTGCATGGTCGGCCTTTGGGCCATCGGGACGATGGTTTCCGCGGCTACAGCCAGGCGAGACTGCTGCGGCGGCGCTATGGATACGACGGTGAATTGCGGGCGGTCGGCGATATTCGCCGTGACGAGCTCGATTTGCTGAATCGCTGTGGGTTCAACAGTTTGGAGCTGCCCGCTGACGTTGACCTGACTGGTGCGCTAAAAGCGTTCAATGAGATCACTGTTTGCTACCAGTAAAGCAATTCAGACTACAGCAGGCGCGACCGGGCACACCGCTCGGAGGCTTACAGTCCGATCATTTGATAACTTGTTTGTGCGGTCACTGGATAGGAACGAAATCTCATCGCCGAGCACACGACGAATTCAATCTCTTCACCAAATCCTCTCTCGATTTTCGGGGTTAATCAATCACTTGGACGGGTATTGTCTGCAATCCTTTTCTATCCCATCCGCCCCACAATCGCTGCTTGCTGTGACTCTACCGCCTTCCTGGCCGTATCGATCTTACTGGCGAGCCTCGAGGCCACCATCTCCGGGGTGATGTGGCTGTAGTGGCGTTGCAGCATCTCGATGCTGGTGTCCAGCGACAAGCGCGAGGAGTCGTCATATAAAGAGGTCTGTCTAGCGTCCTTCATTTGTGCCAGGCGCGGGGGCTCAGCCCCAACTCGTGTTGTCGGCCGCTCTTCTTTCGCCGGCAAACTCATTGGCCATCAGCATCGGGGTTAACTTACTGTAGTGTTTCTCCAGCATGGCAACACTGCTCCCCATCTGCCGCGCCAGTTGATGGATGTTCCGGCCTTTATAGAGCTCCAGTGTGGCGTAAGTGTGCCTTAAGCTATAGAGGGTTCTGGGCCTTTCACTGGCCGTACCAATCAATAGATCAGTATCCCTTAAAAGTTGCCCAAAGCTCTGGTGTAAGTGTTCGGTCCGGGTGCCATCGCTTAACCGAAACACATACTCATCGACCCTGGCATTGAGCAGATCATCAAAGCTCATGTCGGCCAGCGCTGGAAAACGGCCTCGAATTTGCTAAGTTCTATCAAGCCAGTCGTTAACCGTCTTCAAAAACAATGCTTCTTCTTCTATATAAACCCAATGGGCACTGTTACGGTTGATAAACCAGTCGATATGCCGCCATTTGAGGTTTATGGCTTCAGTGCCATGGCGCATGCCGGTATTGGCGAGGATCAGGACATAATCGCGCAATAACTCACGCATCATCTGGCTGCGCCGGGATTTACCCGTCTTCGCCCATTCGCGCATACGCCGGGTCAAAAGCCGATATTCCTCAAAGCTAAAGGCCGGGCGGGTCTGGGACTTTTTGCCTTTGTTCTGCAAGGCGGGCAGGGTGGATTGGGTGATCCAGCCGTGTTGCAGGGCGATATCAAAGACCCGGGCGAGTGCCGCATTGTGGGTGGTGATGGTACTGGCGGCGGGCTCCTTGCCCATCTTTTGCCGTCGCCAGGCTTCATATTGATTGAGTTTCTCTGGGGTGATCGAATCGACCCCGTGCTTGCCAAAGAAGGGGATGAGAAAGTTATGGATCACGCCGATATAGGCGCTATAGACCACTTTGCCCCGGCCATGGCGAAGTTCTTCTTCCATCGCTTGAATGGAAGCTTTAGCGACCGAGGCAAACTTACGGGTGCTTTGGGGGAGTTTGTTCTGGGCTTTGACCCTGGCTTCGTAGTAAAGGACTGTGGCTCTATCTACTGCCTCGTCAATATCCCCTGTTTTGGTCGATACCCGATGCCAGGTGCCGTCATCCAAGCGCAGACGGGCCTGCCAGATACCGCTCCTTTCTCTCTTATAAACGACAACAGAGTTCCCTAATAACGAGTGGGATTCAGCCATAAACACACTATACACAAGGTGTGCACGGTGTGCTAAGAGTGTGCAACAACGAAAAACAACACAAAATGACTTAAGTCATTGATAAATGGTGGGCCCGGAAGGACTCGAACCTTCGACCAATGGATTATGAGTCCACTGCTCTCTTTATGTCTGGCCCTCAAAAGTCCGATAAATTTAACACATTCAAGCACCTCAACCCTGCGCTTGTTTGCCCTGAATGGACTGGAAGGGACAGAAAAGGACTCCAGTTAGGTACATTTTAGGTACAGTGCCATTACCTTCCTCATTGACAGATATTCCGAGTCTTCTCACCGGATACAACTAACCTGGCCAAGATAATCCTTCTCTGAAATTTCAGCAGGGGCCCCAGTCGGGTTTGAAGATTGATCCGGCTTTTTAATGGAACGATCCACACCCCCTTAAGGCCAATAATCGAGATCGATCCACGCACATAGAGGGTCGAGGCCCAGCCTAGCAACTTCCCAAATATATTTTTCGGGAAATTTTACGAATTTTGTCGATAAATAATTCGTCGCTGAACCTGCTCGAAGTAGGGGAGTGGGTCAGAAGGTATGAAGGGGCCGTTTAGAGTGATTCGATGGAGATTCGGCCCTAATCCCTTGAGACCAATCCCAGTTTTCAGTGGAACGATCCACTGGCCCCAGTCCTGCTATCGGGACCCACACTTAGGGGTTATATCCAGTTTCTAATTGTCCCGTCGTAGTGGCCAGCGCGGTTGGGTATCGAGTCCTAGACGTTTTGCGATTCGGGCACCAACTTCACGCGAACTGTCGATCACCTCACGTGCATTCAGGCGTGTCGATTGATAGTCGTCGTAGATGATCTGGCCGTCGACGAGAACTGTGCGTACGCTTCTGCCATCAGCGGAATAAATCAGTGTGCGGACCACGTCATGTCCTGGTGCCCATTCAGGACCTGACGTATCGTAAAGAGTCAGATCGGCACGCTTACCTTCTTCGATGGAACCTATTGTGTCGTCGGCGAGCGTAGCTTTAGCTCCTTCAATGGTAATCATCTCTAGTGCGGTCTCAGCAGGCACAAGCGTCGGGTCCATGCGAGCATCTTTGAAGAGCCCCGCAGTTAGAAATGCTAGACGCACAGGATCGAAAGTTCCACCAGACGATGCCCCATCAGCCCCGAGTGAAACTGTGACGCCGGAATCGATCATCTCGGGAATTTTCCCCACCTGCGTAGTGCCTTTTGCAAGCCTCATGGCGGCGCCTGGGCAGAACGCTACCTTTGTCCCGTGATCGGCGAGTAAAGCGACTTCCTCATTGGTTACAAACGTGCAATGGGTCAACAGTGTGCTTTCGTTCAAAACATCAAGGCGATCAAGATGGGTTATAGGCCAGCTCCCGGTCCGGGATTTGCTGAGTCTCGCCTCTTCTCGTGATGAGGCTATGTGATAAGCAATGGGAGATCCGTAGCTGTCGGCGAGCTTGCGGATTCCGCGAAACAAATTGTCGGAGGTGAAAAACATCAGGCCATAGATTGAGGCCCAGAGTCGTATGCGGCCATTGGCCCTTTCCGGTCCTCGGCTCAGTAGACCAGCCACCTCCGCCAGCGCCGCCTCGGTACTGGGGTGCCACAATGCTGTGCGCATCTCATCAGTCAATGTCTGAGACTCAGGCAAGATATCCGTTATACCGCGACCCAACACTGCGCGCATACCACTTTCCTCAACTGCCTGTGCGACAGCATCCACGTGTCCCAGAGAACCAAGGATATTAACGTCGACAAAGGTGCCGGTGCCGTTAGCTATCATTTCAAGGCAGGCTAACCGAGCGCTGACATATGCCTCCTCCTCGGTGAGAGTTGCGCAGAACGGATTAGCGTACTGGTTGGCCCAGTCAAAGGTTGAGAGAGTGTCCGGTATCAGTCCACGGCTCAGGTGTTCTACAGTATGGACATGTGTGTTCACGTAGGCCGGCCCGATGATGCAACCGGCGGCTTCAATTACCCTACCTTCTTGATGGGCGCGCGCCAGGTGATTGTGATCCAGCTTGGCAGTCTCAGCAATCTTGGTTATCAGACCATCTTCGATTAGCAAGGAATGATGAGGCAGGATTCGGCGATTGCCGTCCAGCGTTAAGATCGAGTCTGCGTCACGGATTAATAGCATTGAGGTGTTAAGTTGTTCTCATTTTTTCGTAAGCAGTTGTCTCGGGGTCGACAGGCGTGTGCGGTAATTTCTTGCTGGCATATACGTAAGCGTCCGGTCTGAACCAGCTGGCATCATCAATAACACCCACTCTAATTCCACGACGGTCCGGAGAATAACTACCCGACGAAAACATCTGTGATCCACAAGTTGGGCAAAACTCTTTAGTCATAGTGGAGCCTCGGTCACTCTGGTGTTGATAGGAGTGCGTCTCACCGGTGACTAGCAGGGTTTCAGTTGGCACGAATACAAATGAAGCATAGAGACTGCCACCCGAACGACGACAATCATCACAGTGACAACAGCCTTGGAACACAGGTTCCGCGCTGCATTCAAAACTGACGGACCCACACAAACAACGACCGCTGATATTTAATGTCATTACAGTCTCCAGTGTATATTTATTCTAAAACACGCCGTGGAAAATAAAGGGACACAACATTAATCGGTGTGTTGACCATTTCACTGATGACGAGATCGCCGCACACACTACAAAGCAAATAGGCATCAACTGGCGCTAATCCGTGTTCTCTTGCGAGGTAATCGATCATTTCAGTTGTTGCCATGCGTGCGGCCTCTCGGAGATCAGGTCCGACACCACAGGTGCCGTAGTAACCGCTACTATCGAGATGACGCACAACAGGACCAGGAGTAACGAATCTTGGCCCGCCTAGAGGATAGTCCTTCTCCAATTCCACCCGTAGTGCTACAGACATTGGTGATTCAAGTGCAGTCCCAGCAAGTTCACCATTGCCCTGGGTTGCATGGGTATCACCCAGCGATAGCAATCCCCCAGCTGTCTCGACGGGTAGATAAAGAATCGTGCCAGCTGCTAGATCGCGAAGGTCTAAGTTTCCGCCAGTAGGATACGGAGGAAGCGCAGGATGGGTACCTTCCGCACCGGGAGCTAACCCGATGATCCCTGGAAAAGGTTTAAGCGGAACACGGGCAATATCCGAGTAGGCAACTGGTTCGATACCAAGTTTGTCGTAGTGCCAAATTTTTAGGAAAGGTTCAAGGAATTGGTCATTCAAGATGCCGAAGATGTTGGTGATGGCACTCCATCCCCAGCCAGATGGCTGGAAGGACTCGATAGTTATCTTTAGTGCGTCCCCTGGTTCGGCACCATCTACCGCTAGCGGACCAGTTAGCGGTGCAAATTGTGTCCAGTCCACTGAAGCCAGGTCGGTGGCCACGGTATTTTCAGTGATTTGTCCTCCGGAACTATCGATGCAGTCGAACTCTACGGTATCTCCGGGAGCCACTGTTTGGACGGGAGTGTTGGCTGGATTCCAACCCATGTGGTGCTCGCGAGCGTGGATCGTATGTGCATTACCAAAAGACATGTCGATTCGTCCAGGACTGTGGTATAGAGACTATAGTTTTATCACTTTTCTTTCCGAAACAATATAGAGATTAGTAGCTTTGTCAGACGTCGAATTCCAGCATGATGTTGCTGAAAATTTTCTGCTGTCTAGTAAGACTTGCACCTCGCCCGCGTCGGCGAGTGAAAAGCTGTACCTTCGCGTTGTGACAGTACGCTTCACAATATCAGTCACAATTAATCAATCACTGCGCACGCCTATCCCACGCGAATGTGACTGAAAGTGACTCAAATAGCCTGGAATGGACTCCTGTCGGTTACGTTTTGGTCACGTTCCGAATCAAAGCCAACGTCCTAGGAACGATCTAACCCTAGTAAAGGGTTGATGTAGAAGGGAAGATTTGGTGGAGCCGAGGAGGATCGAACTTCCGACCTTCGCATTGCGATACCAAGCTTCACACTAGCAGTCAAATTTAATCAATCACTTACGCACACCGATCCCGCGCGGATGTGACTCAATGTGACCCAAATGGAGTGGAGTAAACACATTTCGGTCACATTCTGGTCACAGTGCTATTACCTTCCTCATTGACAGATATTGCGAGTCTTCTCACCAGATTCAACTTAAGTCTGGCGGAGAAATTCCTTCATTGAAATTCCAGCAGGGGCCCCAGTCGGGTCTGAAGGTCGATCCGGGTTTTTAGTGGAACGATCCCCCCTTAAGTTCGATAATCGAGACCGAACCACGCAAACGGACCTGAATAGACTGGAGAGGATAGTAACGGACCCGGTTTCAGCACATCGCGGCATTATTCGTCGACGGTTAATTGGTTCGATCTCTGTCTACAGTCGGGAAGTAAGATCAGGGCTCCCATTACGCAAACAAATAGCGTTAGGGGCCCGAATCCTTTGAAACCAACTACGAGATAGAGCCACCCTCCAAGGACAGACGCCGTGAGCCAACCGATGCTAGCCACAGAACTGTTCAAGCCCATAATAACTCCCCGTACTTCTGTAGGTACATCAGCCAAGGCTGCCATCAACGGTGGGCGAGATAAAGCGTTAAATAGGGAAAATCCAATCCCTAGAAATGCAGTGGTTACGAGACCTGGAGTCCAAAGGAACCACACTAGTGCAAAACTACCAGACAGCAATAGCATCCCTGCACTGCTCACTCTGCGAAAAGGAAATCTGTCTGCGAGTTGTCCTCCCAAAAGGGTGCCGGTGATGTTCCCAACGGCAAATCCTGCCAACGGTAGAGCAATTGCTTCGATTTCAAGATCATATATAGTTCGCAAAAATGATGGATAGTAAAAAGTAGCCAGTCCAAAGCCGATTCGCTCCATGATCAATGAGCTAAAAAGGCGTACGACAGGAGCTGTTAAGGCTTGCCTAAGTGTTAGTTGTTTGGAGCTGGCCCGCTTGTTTATTTCACTTGGTTTTTGTGAATTATTGTTTGCGTTAATTGCAAGGAGGATCCCAGCAAGAATCGCCACACTTGCAACGGAGATTTGTACACCGCGCCAGCCGATCCAACCTCCTATCCACGCAGCCAACGGTATGCCAATCAGTAGAGTAAGAGACTGGCCACTCATTACCCACCCTAACGCCCGGCCACGTTGTTGGTTGTCTGTTCGTAAAGACACTTCAGTCATCGAAGCAGTGCTAAACGAACCGCAGAAAATGCTAACGAACCCGATACAAATCACTAGTGACCAATATTGTTCGATAATCACGGTGGCGACCAACGATGTTGCAAGACCAGCAGGGCTAATAACTAGAAATATTTGACGCCCCCATCGGTCTGCACCCTTTCCGGAAAGAAAAGACGATATTCCCCAGACAACGGCAGTTAGTCCAAACAGATTGGCGATTGCAGGCAAGCCAACTGCGAAGTCGGTTGCCATTTCAAGTAGAAAAGGGGCCCGCGTCGAACCACTCGCGGTCGCTGCGAACATGCCTATACAACAAGAGATCACAAGGGCCCAAGGCATTGTATGACTGCGACTCCAGGGTGGAGGTTAGGTGGTCCGCACTAGGTATCTTATGCTTCCGCATAGAGTTCCTAGTGGAACAGTAGGCTATTGAAGCACTACAAGTAAATCGAGGGTGCTGCAAAATTTGAACTTGCGATCCTTACCGCGTAATGCAGTAGTCTACCGGAACAAGTCCTAGAAACCCTTAACTTATCAGGCTCCGACTCCACGCAAACGGACCTGAATGGACTGGAGAGGACTGGAACGGACCCAGTTTCAGCACATTTTCAGCACACTAACTCAGGGGTACCCACACCCTTTGTATAAAATAACGAATTCGAATATCCAGCCCACAAAGCGGTGGGAATTTTAAGCACTGAGCAACCAGTCAGTTGTGATGGGTCTGCTTTATCTCGACTTCCACGAAAACAAATTCATAGTCGTTGTTGTTTATCACATTGTGTTCCACCCCGGCTTGGCGGAAGTACGAGTTGCCGGTGACCAGATCTGCTGTGACGGGGTCATCGGAAGTCTTGAGTAACAACTGCCCTGTGACCATTGGTATGACGACGTAGTCGTATGCGTGCCTGTGCCACCCGGTCTCAGCGTTTGGCGCGAAGCGCCACTCGGTTACGCGGGATTTGGCGTTATCAATCTGAATCGTGGGCACCACCGTTGGTCTGTTCTCCGTCATAATGAGCATTGCCTCGGTGTTAAATGTTGTTGGAAAGCCGAATTCTCATGGCCGGATGTAAATAGAGTGTCTGACGCAAGGGCCAGCAATATAGCGCGAGACCAGGCGGGTCAGTTAACATCCGCCAGTAGTAGTAAATTGCGTTCGCAAATCTGAACAGGACGCTGAGTTATTCTCTCAAAACGACCTATAAGTGAGCACAGTAGCAAACAGCATTAGCGCGGACCGTAGGGTACACGGCTGGTGTGCGCTTTGTCGGTCACGCTGTGGGTGTATTTCGATTGTCCGCGATGGCCGATTGACTGCGGTTGAGCCGGATCGCGACCACCCCACCGGCCGATCACTGTGTGCCAAGGGTCAGGCGGCGCCGGAACTGGTCTACAGTGCCGATCGGATACTTTACCCGATGAAACGGACCCGACCGAAAGGGGACAGTGATCCGGGCTGGTCTCGCATCAGCTGGGATGAGGCGCTCGACACTACGGCGTCGCAGCTGCTGGAAAATGCTCGCCAATTTGGCCCAGAGAGCGTTGCCTTTGCCATTACTACCCCGAGCGGTACTGCCATATCGGACTCTATCCACTGGGTCGAGCGGTTGATGCACGCCTTTGGCAGCGCTAACAACTGCTACGGGACTGAGATCTGTAACTGGCATAAAGATGTGGCACCTACTTACACATTTGGCACCGGTGTTGGTGTGCCTGACCTTGACCATGCTGGCTGTATTCTTCTGTGGGGATATAACCCGAATAGCTCCTGGTTGGCACAGGCACAACGCCTCGCCGACGCCAAACGTCGCGGGGCGCGTACTATCGTGGTGGATCCTAGACGAAGCGGACCTGGAGTGAAGGCCGACCAATGGTTGCAGGTTCGCCCCGGTACCGACGGCGCACTCGCGCTCGGCATTGCCCATTTGATAATTGCAGAAGGCACCTACGACGCCGACTTTTTGCGTCGTCAAAGCAATGGCCCGGCGCTGGTTCACCCTAAGGAAAAGCGGCTGCTGGTTGAAGCAGACTTTTCTCGAAACGGTTCTATCTCCGCTTGCGTGGGCTGGGATCAAGCGTGTTCAGCTCCCGTGCCGCTAGGCCGGTCGGTATCTACAGGCGATTCTTCACCCGACTGGCTTCTCGAAGGTGAGGTCGAGGTCAACACTCTGACTGGACCGGTTATTTGTCGACCAGTTTTTGATCACTACGCCGTATTGTGCAAAGACTATTCGCCGCCGAAAGTCGAGGTCATCACGGGTGTACCCGCAGCTCAGGTGACTGAGACTGCCAGGTTAATCTGGGCGTCGCGACCCGTGTCATGGTATGCCTGGTCCGGTGTGGGCCAGCATACCAACGCAACCCAGACGGCCCGTGCAATTACGCTGCTTTATACGCTGACGGGCAGTCTCGGACGGGTCGGAGGCAATTATCAGGCTGCCAGGTTGCCGGTTCCTGATCTATCAGGCTTGGAGCTGAGGACTTCGCGGCAGCGGGCTTTGACACTCGGTCTTGCCAGTAAGCCACTGGGACCGCCGAAGGACGGTTGGTGTACATCGGACGATCTCTACCGTGCGATCATCGAAGCCGACCCCTATCCTGTGCGCAGCCTTCTGACTTTTGGCGCCAACCTGCTTGTTTCACATGCGGGAACCCGTCGAGGTGCCGAAGCACTGGAGATGCTCGACTTTCAGGTGCATGCTGATCTGTTTCTCAACCCGACCGCTGCATACGCGGACATCTTTCTGCCCGTCAATTCGCCTTGGGAGCGCGAGGTGCTGCGGGCGGGGTTCGAGATCAGCCCTCAGGCCCAGTCATGGGTCCAGTTAAGGCCCGCGGTCATTCCGAGCCGCGGTGAGTCGCGTGACGACGGCTGGATCGCATTCCAGCTCGCTAAGCGCCTGGGGCTAAGCGATGTCTTCTGGGACGGTGACCAGGAGGCTGCACTGCGCGAATACCTGTCAGCAACGGGCCTGTCGTTGGAGACACTCCGCGCCAACCCTCAAGGGATGAATGCTGATCCTGAATCTATCCAGGATGCCAGTCAGGAGGTCGGTTTTGCCACGCCCAGCGGGCGAATTGAGATCTGGTCCGAGACGTTCAGGACTCACGGATATTCACCCCTGCCGGATTACGTCGAGCCGGCGCTCAGTCCAGTAAGTCGACCCGAACTGCTGGCTGAGTTTCCGCTGGTTCTGGGCTCCACAAAGCCTCATCAGTTCTGCCACAGTCAGCATAGAAACTTGCCATCTTTGCGTCGCATGTTGCCGGATCCTGTCATGGAGATACACCCGGACGCCGCCCAGGCACGCGATATTCAAGATGGCGACTGGGTCCGGATTAGCACACCGTCAGGTAGCGCCCATGCGCGTGCGCGATTGAACGCCTGGCTACGGCCCGACACGGTGATGGGTCAGCATGGCTGGTGGCAGGCGTGCGAAGCACTCGGCAAACCAGGATACCCGATACTTGGTGAGCACAGTGCCAACTTCAATCTGCTTGTTGATGATACGGAAGCTGACCCAATCAGCGGTTCTGTCCCACACCGATCCGGTCTGTGTCAGGTCACACGACTTGCCAAGCAGCAGGATCTAGAAGAACTGGAAGGGACAGGAATGGACTCAGTTTCAGCACGTTTTCAGCACACGACAAATTCGGAGCAGGAAGGGGCCAGCGGAACTGGCCTAAAAGCAGTGGAAAATGGTGGGCGCGGCTGGATTCGAACCTCCGGCCCCTGCCTCCCGAAGTAAGTGACTACGCCTACGATAATTAACTACCAATCCCATCTCCTTACCATAGTCTCGCCATATCACTCTATTAAGGTGAAGAGGTTTACGGTTTTAGTGGGATGTTGGGAATTAAACTTATCTACTACATAACTATTTGGATTTAAGATGGGGAGATGACACGCCTGTTCAACCGCTTTGGAATGTGTGTGCCTTGGACAATGTTGTTAGCTGTTATGTTGGTTGTATTTGTAGCAGCACAGCCCGCTCAAGCAGAGCAGAGGCCTGGCACGTTGCTACGTGAGACCGTAGACCAGTTGCTGGATGAACTCAGTAATAACCGGCCAAAATATGAAGCCGATAAGTGCCAGCTGTATTCCGTAGTAAATCGTCTTGTCCTACCGCTGTTTGCGATCGACAAGATCAACCGACTCATTCTGGGTAAGCATTTCAAGGCAGTCAGTCCTCAAATGCGAAATCGGTTCAGCCGTGCTTTTATGGAGATGCTAATAAGAACCTACGCGACAGCCATGTTCGAGTACACCGATCAGGAATTGGTGTTGAAACCACCAGAGAGCCTGGAGTTCGATAAGTCCGCAGGGACTGCCCTGTTGCGTCACCGCGTCCCGGTTTCTGGGCAGGCGCCAGTGCTGGTCGATTATGTTTTACGGAGAACAACGGACGGCCATTGGCAGATTTTGGATATCAAGATTGACCATATCAGTCTTGTGCTGACTTATCGCCTCCAGTACGACCATATGATCAGGAAAAAAGGGTTTGAACTACTTCTCTTTACGCTAGAGAAAAAGGTCGAAGATTGCTGAGGACCGTTACTGAAACGGTCTACTCTGATTTCGGTGAGTCCAGGTGAATAGAAATTAGCTACAAACGCGCTATGAAGCACATCCCCACATTCCTCTGCCTGTTCTTGCTTAGTGGTGTTGTAATTGCTGACATTACAGGTAAAGCCCACGTCACTGACGGCGATACGGTAAAGATAGGCGACATCCGTATCCGCCTGCATGGCATCGACGCACCAGAACAGAAACAAAAGTGTTGGAAGACTGGGCAAGCATGGTCATGCGGACAAGAATCGACGAAGACGCTGAACACTCTAATCAATAATCAGATCATCACTTGCAAAGGTGATACGACTGATCAATATGGAAAACTCATCGCTGTTTGCTACCTAAAAACAACGGATCTGAATGCAGCAATAGTTGAAGCCGGGATGGCTCTAGCTTCTCGCAAATATTCAATTCAGTATGTTCCCAACGAACAAAGCGCACGACAGAAAAACAAAGGCATTTACTGGGATCACCTTTTACATCCAAACACCTGATTTGTTCTGGCAAAAGAAAATCCTGTCGTAGCAGGGTTCTCCGGTAGATAATGGTTCTTTATATTGCCGCCACCTGAATTCCCTCCAGCATCGTTACCCATGCCAGCAGAGCTCCCATCTGCTCTGCCTTGGCTGATTTCAACTGTTGGTTCTCTTGTTGCAGGTCGAGTTCTATAACGACGATGTCAGCTCGTTGATAGAGGCGATCGACATCTGGCGGAAGCGGATAGATTTCCTGACGCAGGTTGTGGACCGAGCCGAGCGACCAGAGCTCACCGGCACGATCGCCCGTCACGCGCCAGACCGACGGCTTGCCCCACTCGGCAGCCGATAGCACCAACAGAGCGGGTATCAACAGCCTTACATTCGATCCGCCGCGTCGACCCAGTCAACCTCTGTCGTTATCTTACCGTCGGGTTCCAGTACCAGCCATCTCATGCCTGGCGGGCGACTGTCGAGTGCAAACAAATCGCTGTCGGGCAGGAACTGGAAGCACGTGGATGGCGTGCTCAAGAAACGCACGTTGTTTCGCTCTCGATCGGATGCCTGATGAACATGCCCCCAGAGCACGGCTCGCACCTGATCATGTCGATCAATGGTTTCCAGAAACTCCTGTGCATCGCGTAAGCCGACCTCGTCCAGCCATGCGCTGCCCATGGGGAGCGGCTGATGATGAATGCAGATCAAGACTTGCTCTTCCGAGTATCTTGACAACGACTCTTCCAGGACGGCGAGTCCATCGTGACCGAGCGCGCCCGCGTCCTCTCCCTTCTGAAACGTGCTGAGCAGCATGACGCGCCACTCACCCAGCTTCACGTCGCCGCACAGTTGAAACGGCGACGTCATCAGCAGCTCAGTCATGAGAACCGGATCGTCGTGATTGCCCGGGATGCAGAATACGGGCAGGCCGAAGGCCTGGAGCGTTTCCCGAAAGCGCTGATAACCGGCTCGGCTCTTATCCTGAACGATGTCTCCTGTGACGACGATAGCATCCGGCGGCCACCGGGAGTCCTTGCGGATATGGTTCAGTACATCAAGAAAGGTTTCCTGCGTGCTGACACCGCACATTCGGCTGTTTTGTTCGGCATGCAGGTGAGTGTCAGTGAGTTGCAGAAGCACCGTCGCGCGCTTGTCGCTACTCTGGGCCATATTTGGGTCGTGTGCGATTTAGGTATCATACTGAATTCTCCTATAGGCCGAACCAGCACTGGTTCACAGTTCAGCCGGTTGCGGAGACTGTCCTCAGCGAGCGACGATCTATACCTTCTACCAGATTTACCGCCAAAAGCAATGGCCCGATCGCATTGACCGGAAATTCCTTCGATCAACATGTCTTTAGGTAGAACTCACCTATTACCGCAACAATGAAACCCCTCACCTTCCTCTGCCTGTTCCTATAGAGTGGTGTTGCTAGTGCTAAAAGGTTTACGGTGTTAGTGGGATGTTGGAGAATTTCGTAACAGGAATAAGATAGCGGTATGAAATTTCTCTCCAAATTATTTCTAGCCGTTCTATTGCTGACAGTGACTTCTGTCAGTTGGGCGGCTTGCCCTGAAGGCAGCAAGAACAACTACAAGGGGGAGTGTGTGTATGCCTCGGGATTTATTGGGCTGGCCGGGCATCCCTTGGCGGTGGAGCGTGTCTTCCCAAATCTTGATTTCTGGCATTTGACCAACCTAGAACAACCAGAAGACGGTTCAGGTAGGTTCTTTGTAACTGAACAGGATGGTCTTATCCGTGTCTTCCCCAACCGGCCAGATGCCAACCAAGCACCTGTCTACCTGGACCTGAGTGGCCAGGTTAGTAACAAAAACAGCGAAGAGGGGCTCCTGGGGATGGCCTTCGACCCAAAGTTTAAAGACAACGGTTTTTTCTATGTTTATTACTCTGCCTCCAATCCTCGCCGCTCCGTCGTCTCCCGGTTCTCAGCTAGCATCGCTGACCCCGATTTAGCAGATCTTGGAAGTGAGTTAGTAATCCTAGAAATCCCGCAACCCGCGGGTAACCACAATGGGGGTCAACTGGCTTTTGGCCCCTACGGTTATCTATATATAGGCGTAGGCGATGGTGGATGGGGCGGAGACCCTTTTGGCAATGGGCAAAACACGGGAACACTTTTAGGCGCCATTCTGCGGATTGACATCTCCAGCGCCAGTGAAAGCTACAAGATACCCGCAAGCAACCCGTTTGCCAGTATAGAAGGGTCCCGCGGGGAGATTTTCGCCTACGGCCTGCGCAATCCCTGGCGTTTTTCTTTTGATATGGTGCACGGTGAAACGCGGCATTCCGATAGTGAGAAATACGAGCCGAAAGGACCCGTGGAGATTTGGGTGGGCGATGTTGGTCAAAATCTATGGGAAGAAATAGATCTGGTTCGCATTGGCCTTAACTACGGGTGGAACGTGATGGAAGGCAGTCACTGTTATTTCCCCAATACCAATTGTCTGACTTCTAGACTGGAGTTGCCAGTGCACGAATACGGAAGAGAGGGCGGGTGCTCAGTCACCGGCGGTTACGTGTATAGGGGAAACCGCTTACCCTCCTTGACTGGAACTTATGTTTTTGGTGACTTCTGCTCGGGCAAGATTTGGGGTATGCGTTATGACGGCACTTCGGTGACCTACAATCTCCTCTTGGCGGACACGGGGTTGAATATCACCTCCTTTGGCCAAGATTTAGAGGGGGAAATATACATCCTGTCTCGCAACGACGGAATCTACCGACTAGCGAACCCAGATGAGGACAACTGAAGACCCTACAATAGCGGTATAAGAACGTACATCACATTCCTCTGTCTGTTCCTGCAGAAAGGTTTACAGTTTTAGTGGGATGTTGGGAGTACGATAGTGGGATGGAACGTCTGTTTGCCATTGCGGTTTTTCTATCAGTGATGTTCTCCACTGATCTCCCGTTTCTGAGTACTACAACTGCTTTTGCAGCGGGTGGCCCCAGTTCTTCCTATCGTTATCTGAAAGGGATAAGAACAGTGAACTATGAGAAATCGTTTGACGATGCCGCCCGGGCTAATACTGTATTTGATACTGATACGTAACTCTTATCACACGGTACAGCAACTATTATCCCAAAAGAATCGTTGTGCTTCTGCGTGATGCGAGAAGACTCTGCACGTCACGAAGATGCAACTAGCTCAGCCCGTTACTATCGTCGACACGCTGATATAAACGCCGAGTAGCGTAAGTCCTACAAAAAAGAGACGTCTGAAGGCAGATTCTGACAGTTTCGGACGTAGAATGCGGCCAACCCACATACCCAACAGAGCAGGCAATACCGCCATGAGTGAAATCCAGCCCAGGTCATCAGCGAAGAGACCATGATCCTTGAGTGAAAATGCAAGGCTAAGTGTCGCGATCGTAAACCATAGGCCCATGGCCTGAATCAGTTCATCTTTCTCCATTCGAAGCGATTGCAAATAACCAATAGCAGGAACCACAAACACGCCAGTCAGGCCAGTGATTCCTCCGGACACCATCCCAACAAACGGTGAAATCCAAGATTCGCCGGAGCCAGGTGATGAAAGCTTAAACGAGCAAAGACTACTGAGGCCGTAAAAAGTAACGACTATGCCAAGAATAACAGTGAACGACGCAGGATTCCAAGTCGACAGTAGTGATGATGTAAACCAGGTAAAGACTGCGCCCAAAATAAACATAGACCAGCATCGACGAATCAGGCGAATCAAGTGACCGCCAACAAGTCCTTGCCATAGGTTGGTGATTAGTGACGGGAGCAACATAAGCGTCATTGCCTCGATCAAACCAAGAAATGTCGCGATAATTGCAATTGACACAGTGGGCAACCCAAACCCAATTAAGCCCTTTACACAACCGGCCAAAAGAAAGATGGCTGCAACGAATACAACTACATCATAATTCATCTACGGGATTTCAAAAAACAGGACGAATGTCCAGCTGGAAGAAATATTTTCGGTGGTTGACATATCTTAAACGGGTGTTCAGGTTAGGGTTTCTATTTTCGGATCACTGACACCCACAATTACACCCCCATGAGTGATCA